>Ga0116114_1000247_pt1 | contig 38622 bp, 30 predicted proteins | sample June2015DPH_10_5_FD_89823 | JGI IMG/M metagenome (GOLD analysis project Ga0116114, IMG submission 89823) | Peatland microbial communities from SPRUCE experiment site at the Marcell Experimental Forest, Minnesota, USA - June2015DPH_10_40 | ecosystem: Environmental > Terrestrial > Soil > Wetlands... | reverse complement strand
CGCACCATCGACGTGCTGCGCGGAGTCGGGGATGGAATTGAGTTGGTGCGGCTCTTCTCTCCGGAGCATGGAATCTTCGGTGCAAAGGACTCAACCCAAATCGGACAGGAGGTGGACGCGACTACCGGATTGAACGTGGTTAGCCTCTACGGCCCAACCGACGCCGACCGCAGGCCGAAGCCGGAGGATCTGAAAGACCTCGACGCCGTCGTCATCGACCTGCAGGACGCTGGCGTCCGCTTCTACACCTACGAGACGGTCCTCGGCTACTTCATCGAGGCTTCGTCCTGCACGGCGGCGCACTCGCATGGACCCGAGGTGATCGTGCTGGATCGTCCGCCCTTGATTGGGGGCGAAAGGGTACAGGGTCCGGTCTCGAATACAGCGCCTTCCTATATCAATTACATGCCGGAGCCGGTGCGGAATGGCTTGACCCTGGGCGAGTTAGCGCGTTTGTTCCATGGGCCTCCCCAAAGGGGTTGCTCCGGCCCAGGGCTGACAGGGCCCGATATGGACGCGTGGCTGAGCGTGGTGCGGATGGAGAACTGGCGGCGCGACGAGTTCTTCGACCAGACCGGGCTGCCCTGGGTCAACCCATCCCCGAACCTGCGCAGCGTCACCGAGGCCGTGCTCTATCCCGGCTTAGGCATGCTGGACGCGACCAACGTCTCGGTGGGGCGGGGAACTGCGACCCCCTTCGAGGTCTTCGGCGCGGGCGCGACCGACACCACAAAAGACACTCCCGCAATCCCTGCGTGGTTCGACGGCAAGACGGTCGCGGCTTACCTGACGGCGCGCAAGATTCCCGGCGTGGAGTTTGCGGCGACGCGGTTTGCGGTCGCCGACGACGCGAACCAATATCCCTACCACGGGCAGACCGTCGAAGGCGTGCAGCTCACCGTCACCGACCGCGCCGCGCTCGACTCGCCGGAGCTTGGCATCGAGATACTCTCCGCGCTGCACCACCTATATCCCGCGCAGTTCAAGCTGGAGAAGGCCGCGCCGCTGGTGGCAAATGCGGAGACGATGGCGGCGCTCGAGCGTGGCGACGATCCGCGGGCGATTGCGGCTGGCTGGGCGCAGGGGCTGGCTGATTTCAAAGCGCGCCGAGCGCAATACCTGATCTACCATTGACTCTTGCGATGTCAGCAAGGACAAAGACGAAATACGGGGATTCTTCGCTGCGCTCAGAATGACAAGCAAGGCGGCCAAAGTATCTTTGGGGCTACTCTGTCACGACCTATTCACACGCCGGTTTCACATCTGAGTCACAATAGAGGTTGTCGCTTTTTTCAGACGAGGAGTCTTCAATCATGCCGCGCATCAACTTTCATCTGCAACTGGCCGAGCTGAAGGACAAGCTGCTGGCGATGGCGGCGTTGTCGCAGCAGGCGCTGGAGTTCTCGGTGGAGGGGTACCTGGAGCGCGACATGGCGCTGTGCAGCCATGTGCTGGAGATCGAAGAGGCGATCAACACCGCCGAAACCGTGGTCGACGAGATGGCGTACGAACTGCTGGCCAAGGAGCAGCCCATGGCCATCGACCTGCGCTTCATCCTGTCGGTGATCAAGATCAATGGCGACCTGGAGCGGATCGGCGACCAGGCGGCGAACATTGCGCAGCGCGCGCTGGCGTTGAAGGACGAGCCGGTGATTGAGCTTCCGGTCGACATCCAGGAGATGGGCGAGCGCGCCGGGGTGATGATTCGCACCTCGATCCAGGCGCTGCTGGAGGCGGACGCGCGGAGGGCCGACAGCGTGCTGTCGATGGACGACGCGGTGGACGAGCGCAACAAGGCGGTGCAGGCCGAGCTGATGGAGGTGATGCAGCAGAAGCCGGAGGTGAGCACGCAGGCGATCACTGCGATCCTGATTGCGCGCAATCTGGAGCGCTCGGCAGACCATGCCACCAATATCGCGGAGGATGTGATCTTCTGGCTGCGCGGCTCCGATGTGCGGCACAAGTTCTCGCTGGCCGAGGCGGAGTGAGGCGGCGCCGATCGGCGATGCGATCCGGGTTGCGACGTAGAGGAATAGCGCACCCGTAAACCCACATCTCAAAATCGAGATGTGGGGCGCCCGGTCCAATTAAAAAGCAGATTCCCTTCGGGAATGACAAACAAAAAGAATGACAAACAGACGACTGTCCGCCAACTCTATTTGACTTCGACCACCGGGGTGACGGAGAGGCCGGGGCGCAGGACGTAGTCGCCGTCTTCCTGCTGCAGGTTGGTGAAGTCGATGCGCACGGGGAGGCGCTGCACCACCTTGACGTAGTTTCCGGTGGCGTTCTCCGGCGGGAAGAGCGAGAGCATGGAGCCGGTGGCGCCGCCGATCTGCGTGACCGAGCCGGAGAACTTGCGTCCGCCGTATGCATCGACCTTGATGGTGACCTTCTGGCCGGCGCGCATGTGGGTGAGTTGCGTCTCCTTGAAGTTGGCTGTGACCCACAGGTCGGTGAGCGGGATGATGGTCATCAGGTCCTGGCCGGCGGCGAGGTTTGCGCCGACCTCGACGTTCTTCTTGTTGACAATTCCCGCGACGGGCGCGGTGATGCGCGTGTAGGAAAGATTGAGCCGGGCCTGCTCGACGCGCGCCTGGGCCTGCTGGATGGCTGCCGCAGCGGCGGTGGCGCGGGACTGCTGCACGCGGACCTGGCCGGGGCCGTTCTTGACTGACTGATCGGACTGGGCCTCGGCTTCGGCGAGCCGCTGGCGTGCGCTGGCGACGGCGTTCTGCTGCGCCAGCACCGAAGCCTCAGCCTCGACGACGGCGGCCCTACTGGCTGCTGCTGCCGCGTCCGCAGCATCGTACTGCTGTTTGGAGATGACATCCTTCTCCACCAGCGGCTTGTAGCGCACCACGTCGTCCTGCGCCTTGCGGGCATTCGCCTGGGCCTCTGCAACACGGGCCTGCGCGGCCTCCACCTGCTTCTCCGCCTGCGCCACCATGTCGGTCGAGCCCTTCACATCGCTGGCGGTGGTGCTGACCATGGTGCCGACGGTGACCTGGGTGATGGGGACGTTAACCGTGGCCTGCGCGTACTCTGCCTGCGCGCTGGCCAGGTTGGCCTGCGCCTGATCGAGCGCGACCTGGTAATCGGTGGGGTCGATCTCGGCCAGCAACTGGCCGGCCTGCACGGTCTGGTTGTCGTCCACGGTGACCTTCACCACCTGGCCGGAGATGCGCGAGCTGATCTGGTAGAGGTTGCCATCCACCTGCGCGTCGTCGGTGTCTTCGACGAAGGTGGAGCGCCAGTAGAAAAAGATTGCGCCCAGCACAAGCAGCAGCACAACGCCGATGACGGCGAACTTGCGATTGCCGTTGTTCTCGCTCTGCGCAACGGCGTTGGTCTGGGCTGCGGATTGGTCGGCGGCCTGCGTATCGCTCCGGTTCTGTTCGTCTGCCACGGTTACTTCCCTCCGAGAAAATCTTTCAGGTTGGACTGCGCGACGCCGAGGGCGCGCGCCAGCGAGAGCTTGGCGGCGTTGTGCTGGTAGAGCGCGGCGATGTACTGGTCGTTGGCCTGCTCCACCGAGGCCTGCGCCTGGCTAACGGGCAGGTTGTCGCTGACGCCCGCGTGAAAGCGCTGCTGCGCCTCGCTGAGCGCCTCGTTGGCCAGATCGACGTTGGACTTTGCGGCTTCGACGAGCTTGGCGGCGGACTGGATGTCGAGGATCGAGTCGCGAATCTCGGCGTTCACCTGCTGCACCTGGTCGGCCAGCTTGTCGCTGGCCTGCGCAAGCTGCGCGCCCGCGATGTCCTCTTCGCCGCGCGTCCTGGCGATCTGCAGAATGGGCGCGGAGACGCTGCCGGTGGCGCTGTAGGTGCCGTGCGAGTGGTTGGCGGTCTGGCCGATGTCTCCGAAGTCGCCGGAGAACTGCGCGGTGGGCAACTGGTCTGCTCGGGCCGCCTTCTGTCCGGCGCGCGCTGCGGCGAGCTGCTCATTGGCCGCGGCCAGGTCCTTGCGGTTCTTCAGCGCCTGGGCGAAGGCGGTTGCAGGATCGAGGTTGTCCAGCGCGGCGTAGGGTTCGCTGTCGGTGAGGCGGATCTCCTGGTCCAGCGGCAGGCCGATGGCGCGGGCCAGCGCCAGCTTGTCCTTGGCCAGTTGGTTGGTTGTGGAGATGAGCGCCTGCTGCTCGTTCTGGTAGTCCACCTGCGCGCGCAGCACGTCCAGCCGCGGACTGACGCCGGCGTCGTGCGATGCCGTGGCCTGGTCCAGCGAGAGTTTGCTGGTGGCCAGCTCGGCGTTCACCGCGGTGATGCGCGCGGCGTCGGCCAGGCACAGCAGGTAGGCGTTGCCCACGGTGAGCACCACCATCTCTCTCGCGTCGTCTGCGGTGAGCTTCGCGGCGGCAAAGTTGTGCTTCGCGGCGATGTAGCTCTCCAGCGCGGGAACGTTGATGAGGCTCTGCGTGAGGTAGGCGCGGAAGTCGATCACCTGGAAGGGGCCGATGATGGGGTTGAGGCCGGGGAGCTTGAGGCCGTAGGCGGCCAGATCGATCTGCTCCGCTTCGATGGATGCGTCGCCGGTGACGGTGGGAAGCAGCGCCTGGAGCTGCTCCATCTGCTGGCCGTGCGCGCTCTGCTGGGCGGAGGCCTGCAGGATGAGGCCGAGGTTCTGGCGCAGGCCGCGTGCGATGGCATCGTCCAGCGAGAGGTCGAGCACTCCGTCGGTGGCCTTGCCCGCAACCAGCGATCCGCCAAATGCGCCCTGCGTGGGCGCGGCCAGGTCCAGTCCGCCGGGCGTGGAAAGCTGCTGCAACGCGCCCTCGGTGGCCTGCGCTTCGGCGGAAGATGTGGCCCCGGTGCTGCCCGCCTGCGCGTGGCCTGTGGCGGCGGCAAGCAGCAGGGAAGCGAGGCCGCCGGCCACGAGGGCCCTCCAGCCAGGCGACACTGCATTCCGTTGCATCATTGCTTCTATGTTACCTGTACTTGGGACGTTACTGAAAGATGGGTGCGCCGTTGGCGACGTTTGCTGCTGCGCGGGATCGAATTCGAGAATCATCTACACTTTCAGTGCGGGAAAAAGAGGAGTGCGCGATGTTTCTGGGAATCGATGTTGGGACGGGGGGAACGCGGGCCTTGCTGGTGGACCGCGAGGGCCGCGTGGTGGCGTCGGCGGCCAGTGAACACGCGCCGGTCCGCTCCGAGCAGATTGGCTGGGCGGAGCAGCAGCCGGAAGACTGGTGGCGCGCGGCGCGCGAGGCCATCACGGGCGCGATTGCTTCCGCCGAACTGGATGGCGCGAAGATCGAGTCCGTTGGCCTCACCGGCCAGATGCATGGCTGCGTCATGCTGGACGCAGCGGGAGAAATCCTGCGCCCGGCGCTCATCTGGTGCGACCAGCGCACCCAGCCGGAGTGCGACTGGCTGGAAGCGAAGCTGGGACGCGAGCGGCTGATTGAGCTGACCTGCAACCCCGCGCTGCCCAACTTCACGTTGACCAAGCTGCTCTGGGTGAGAACGCATCAACCCGAAATCTTCGCGCGCATCGCGCATGTCCTCTGCCCCAAGGACTATGTGCGCTACCGGCTGACCGGCGAGTTCGCCATCGACATGCAGGAGGCCAGCGGAACGCTTCTACTGGACGTGGCCGAACGGCGCTGGTCGGAGGTGGTGGCCGAGGCGGCGGGCATTCCCATGAGCTGGCTTCCGCGACTCTTTGAAGGCCCGGAGATCTGCGCGCGGGTGAGCGATGCGGGCGCCGCCGCAACCGGGCTGGCCACGGGAACTCCGGTGGCCGCGGGCGCGGGCGACCAGGGCGCGGGCGCGGTGGGAATGGGGATCGTCGGGCCGGGCTCGGTCTCGGCGACAATCGGCACCAGCGGCGTGGTCTTTGCAGCGACCGACCAGCCCACCATGGACCGACTCGGCCGCCTGCACACCTTCTGCCACGCCGTGCCGGGGATGTGGCACGTGATGGGCGTGACCAACGGCGCGGGCCTCTCGCTGCGCTGGCTGCGAGACACATTTGCTGCTGGGACATCCTACGATGAGTTGACAGCGGGGGCAGCGCGAATCCCCGCCGGCAGCGATGGAATGCTCTGGGCGCCGTACCTCTTCGGCGAGCGCACGCCGCACCTCGATCCCGAGGCGCGCGCCGCGTTTATCGGCGTGACGGCATCGCACACGCGGGCCCACTTCGTTCGCGCGGTGATGGAGGGCGTTGCCTTCAGCCTGCGCGACACGCTTACCCTCTTCGCTGAACTCGGAATTCCCGTCGCGCAGATTCGTCTCGGCGGAGGCGGCGCGCGCGGCCCGCTGTGGCGGCAGATCCAGGCCGATGTCTACGGCCGTCCGGTGGAGCTGCTCGCCGCCGAAGAGGGCGGGGCCTTCGGCGCGGCGTTGCTGGCCGCCGTTGGTGTCGCCGCGTGGCAGAGCGTGGAGGATGCGTGCGCCGAGACAGTCCACGTCGCGGAGACGATCCAGCCGAAGAATGCCGCGGCAATGGAGGCGGCCTACGCGCGCTTCCGCCGGGTTTATCCTGCATTGAGAGAGATTGGGAGGGCGTAATGGCGGAGCGGGAGATTGGCGTTGGAGTGATCGGATTCGGTCTGGGCGGGCGCGTCTTTCATGCGCCGTTCGTCAACGCGGTGCAGGGCCTGCGCCTCGCCGCCATCATGCAGCGCAAGGGAGACGAGGCCGCCAAGGCCTGGCCCGCAACGAAGACTGCGCGCTCGTTTGAGGAGCTGCTGGCAGATAAGTCCATCGAGCTGGTCGTCGTCTCCACGCCTAACGAGACGCATTTTGCGCTGGCCAGGCAGGCGCTCGAAGCCGGGAAACACGTCGTCATCGACAAGCCCTTCGCCGCCACCAGCGAAGAGGCGCTGGAACTGGGGCGCATCGCCAAAGCCAAGGGCCTGCTGGTCATTCCCTTCCACAATCGCCGCTGGGATGGCGACTTCCTCACCGTCAAAAAAATGCTCGCCGAGCGCGCTGTCGGCCGCCTGGTCACCTTCGAGTCGCACTTCGACCGCTTCCGTCCCATCCCGCGCGAGAACACGTGGAAGGAGGCCGAAAACCCCGCCAACGGAATGCTCTTCGACCTCGGCCCGCACCTGGTCGATCAGGCGCTCGCGCTCTTCGGCGCGCCCGACGCCATCACCGCGAGCGTGCGCTCGGACCGCGACCAGACGGCCATCGAGGACGCCTTCGACATCACGCTGCATTATCCAGGCGCGAACGGCAAGGGTCTGCTGGCGCACTGCCGCACCAGCTACCTGGCCTGCGACAACGCGCCGCGATTTCTGCTGCACGGAACCAAGGGCAGCTTCCGCAAACACGGCCTCGACCCGCAGGAGCCCGCGCTGGTGGGCGGCGCGCGCGTTCCCACGCTGGGATCGCAGCAGGTGTGGCTGCAGGAGGACAAATCGGCGTGGGGCACGCTGACCGTCGCTCCCAATCCGGCCGATCCCGCGACCCTGGTCACGCGCCAGGTCAAGACTGAATTGGGAGACTATCGCGGCTTTTACGCCAACGTGCGCGACGCAATCCTCGGCACAGCGCCGCTCGCCGTTACGCCCGAGGACGGATACCGCGTCATCCGCCTGCTGGAGCTGGCGCGCGAAAGCTCCGCCGAAGGCCGCACTCTGAAGGTCGAGTTCTGACCGTCGTGCATCGTGCACTGCGGGAACCATCAATCTACTTATGCCTTTGCCGCCCAAGACGGACGCAACTTATACGAACGAGCCCAGCCGAAGGGCCTTCTGTACGGCCTCCTGTCGCACTGCCTCCGTGTTCTTTCTTGCGCAGAGCGGCCTGCTGTGCGCGGCGAGGCTCGCTGCGCAGGCGCAGTCCAGTCCGCCCGCAACCGCGACCCGGCCCGACGTTGCGGCCATCGATCACGACCGCATCCTCGCCGCGGCCATGCGCTATCTCACCCAGCCGCCCACGCCGATCACCGCGCTGCCATGCGCGCGCAGCCCCGGCTCGCCGCACGATTACTACTCCGAAGCAGAGCCTTCCGCGCTGGCCGAAGGCGAACCGAATGCGGGGGCCTCCGCGCCCGCAGGACCGGGTCCGAAAGCTGGGCCGAGTTCGACTGCGCCTGCGGGTTCGTCAGCCAAGCCAGGTGCGTCGTCCGCGCCTCCGCAGCCCTTCACCGCGCACCGCGATGCGCTCTTCGCGCTGGGGCTTGCAGTTCCTGCACTGGCCGCCGCGCACCTGCTCGCCGGCGACGAGCGCTACGCGGAACACGCAGCAGTGTGGCTGCGCGCGTGGTTCGTCGATCCCGCGACCCGCATGACGCCGCGCCTGGACTACGGGCAGGTTGTAACCGGCCAGCCCGTCGAAGGCCGCTTCGAGGGCATTCTGGAGACGCTGCCGCTGGTCGAAGTCGCGCAGGCGATCCCTTTCCTCGCTTCCGCGCTTAGCCCGTCCGACCGGCTCGCGCTGCAAGCGTGGTTCGCGTCCTACCTGCGCTGGATCACCGAGACCGAGGACAGCGGCCCGCGTCTGCCTGCGCTGGCGCGCGACCGCAAGGACCACCACGGCACGTCGTGGCTGTTGCAGGCCAGCGCGTACTCCTTGCTAACCGCGCCCGTTGGCGACGCTCCCAGGAACGAATCCGGCGCGCTGGACGAGCTGCGCCACCGCTTCCGCACCGTGACGCTGCGCGCGCAGATCGCCGCCGACGGCAGCTTCCCGCACGAGCTCACGTCGCAGGCGCCCTACCGCTATTCGCTCTTCAACCTGGACATGATGGCCGCCATCTGCCAACTGCTCTCCACGCGATTCGAGAGCCTTTGGGAGGTCCAACTGGAGGATGGCCCAGGGATGCGCTCGGCCATCGCGTACCACTTTCCCTTCATCGCGGACCGCGCGCTGTGGCCGTTCCGCGCCGACGCCACGCACTTCGACCAGCTCCCCGCACGGCGCGCCAGCCTGCTACTCTCCGCGCGCGCCTACCAGAGGCCGGAGTACGCCGCGCTGTGGAAGACGCTGCCGCCGGACCCTGCCGCGCCGGAGATACTGCGCACGCTGCCCATCCGTCAGCCGCTGCTGTGGGTGCGCCAGCCTGCGCCGCCAGCCTGAAGACAGGCGGCCTGAAGACCACCAACCAGAAGGCCGGCAGCCTGAAGACGAGCGGATCTCTCTTTATGTAAGGGGACTTTGGTTTGGGTCTACTGCGCTGGAATGGCCGACCGGCCTGACGCGGTAGCCACGGCTGCGAAACAGGAACAGCAACCCGCACGCGCCGCACTTCCATGGGAAGATTCCGAGATGCACCAGCAGGCTCTTTTGCAAGAAGCCGTTGCGGTTGACGCGCATGGCAGAACCTTCGCTGCATCTGGGACAAATAACTTTGTTCGTCCGTCTCATAACTTCCTGTTACCGCTGGGAGAAATTTCGCGCAACTCCTGAACAGATTCACCGTACCGGGTTCGAGCGATAGTGCTGCAATGTGGCTTCCTGCGAAAAACCACGAAACATCTTTCACAACTGGAACCGCCTGCGATGAAACCGTTCCAACCACGCATTCTGGAAACAACCCAGTACGGAACTCTATCGGCAGAGCGAAGCAGATGCTTACACGGCCCGAAACCTGTCTAACAATTAATCTACAAATTGGATCGAGAAAATGCTGTATCCCTGGTCACAGAACATGCCGCAACTGAGCGGCAGGACCATGAGTGGTACTGCAAGAATAAACTCAACCGGCGGGCTACGTCTGCGATTCGTGGAACTTTTGCACAATGGCAAGGTACTTTCGTGCGTTTTCGGTAATCGTCTCGGGGTGACCTCCGCGTATGGCCTTCGGGTCTACCAGGTCGGCGCCCACGCCGAGGGCGAAGGCCCCCGCCTCCAGGAACTCTGCGGCCGTGGCCAGCGATACGCCGCCGGTGGGCACCAGCTCCACCTGGGGCAGCGGCGCCTTGATCGACTTGAGGTACTTCGCCCCGCCCAGCGCGCTTGCCGGGAAGACCTTGACCACGTCCGCGCCGGCCTCCCACGCGGTGACGATCTCGGTGGGGGTGAGCGCGCCGGGAATCACGGGCACGCCGTAGCGATGGCACATCTCGATGGTCTTGAGGTTGAGCGACGGGCTGACCACGAAGGCCGCGCCCTCCAGAATGCAAAGCCGCGCGGTCTCGGCGTCCAGCACAGTGCCCGCGCCGATCAGGATGTTGGGCAGCTCCTGTGCCAGGCGGCGCATCACGCGGAAGGCGCCGGGGACGGTCATGGTGACTTCCAGAACGGTGACGCCGCCGGCCGCGACCGCCGATGCCAGCGCCAGCGCCTGCTCTTCGTTCTCGGCGCGCAACACCGGCACCAGGCCGATCTCGCGCAGTGCATTCAGGACTTCAGCTTTCCTCATCTCATTCTCCGATCAATCTGTTCAGTGATTCTCCGATAGAACTCGTTTGCGGTTCTCTACCTGCCTTACCTCTGTACGCGCGCGCCGCCGCCCTTCATAATGCGCTGCACCTCGTCGAACGTCGCCATGGTTGTGTCGCCGGGAGTGGTCATGGCCAGCGCCCCATGCGCGCAGCCGCAGTTCACGGCCCACTCCGCGCCTTTTTCGTTTAGAAATCCGTAGATCAGCCCCGATGCGAACGAATCTCCCCCGCCCACGCGGTCGAAGATCTCCAGGTCGGGCATCGGCCGCGCCTCGTGGAACGCGCCCTCGTAGTAGCACACCGCGCCCCAGTCGTTGATCGTCGCCGTCTTGGCGTGGCGCAGCGTGGTGGCCACCGCGCGGAAGTTGGGAAAGGCCGCGACGGCTTTCTCGATCATCCGCCGGAAGCTGCCCGAATCCAGCGCGCCAAGGTTCTCGCCCACGCCCTCGATCTCGAAGCCCAGCGCGGCGGTGAAGTCCTCCTCGTTGCCCAGCATCACATCCACATACCTGGCCAGCTCGCGGTTCACCTCGGTCGCGCGCGCCTTGCCGCCGATCGACTTCCACAGCGAGTCGCGGTAGTTCAGGTCGTAGCTGACGATGACCCCGTGTTTGTGCGCGGCAATCATCGCCTCTTTCGCAACCTCCGCGGTCGACTCGCTCAGCGCGCAGAAGATTCCGCCGGTGTGCAGCCAGCGCGCGCCCTCGGCGCCGAAGATCTCGTCCCAGTCCACCTCGCCCGGCTTCATCTGGCTCGCCGCGGTGTGGCCGCGGTCGCTGCATCCCGCCGCCGCGCGCACTCCAAATCCGCGCTCCGTAAAGTTGAGCCCATTGCGCACGGTCCGGCCCACGCCGTCGAACTTCACCCACTTCACATGCGACTGGTCCACGCCGCCCTGCAGCATCAGGTCTTCGATCAGCCGCCCCACGGCGTTGTCGGCCAGCGCGGTCACCACCGCGGTCTTCATCCCGAAGCAGCGGCGCAGCCCGCGCGCCACGTTGTACTCGCCGCCGCCCTCCCACAACTGGAACTGGCGCGCCGTGGCCACGCGAACGTCGCCCGGATCGAGCCGCAGCATCACCTCGCCCAGGCTCACCAGGTCCCACCTGCACACGTCCTTGCTGCGAATTACCAGACTATTCTTGCCTCCGTCAGCCATTTAATTCCGGCTCCTTGGGTCAATTTCCACTTGAAATTATTTATTGCTTTTAGTTCTTTACTTGAGGTCCTTAATCGCCACCGGGTCCATGTCGTCGTAGGCCTGGTTCTCTCCGCCCATGCCCCAGCAGAAGGTGTAGTTCTTGGTGCCCACGCCGGCGTGGATCGACCATCCCGGAGAGACCACCACCTGCTTGTCCGCCATGATGAGATGGCTGGTCGCGTCCGGCGGGCCCATCAGGTGCATCACGCGCTGGTCGGGCTCCACGTCGAAGTACATGTACACCTCCGACCGCCGCATATGCGTGTGCGCGGGCATAGTGTTCCAGTTACTTCCCGGCGCCAGCAGCGTGAACCCCATCACCAGTTGGCAGCTCCGGATGCCGTCGCGATAGATGGCCTTGTAGATGGTCCGCTTGTTGCATGTCTCCGCCGATCCCAGCTCCAGTCCCTTAAGCTCGGCGAACTTCACCATCCTGGTAGGATATTCGGTGTGCGCCAGATAACTCAACAGGTAGAATGCCGCCGGGGAAGAGAAGGACTTACTATTGAATGTCACCGACTTACTTCCGCGACTTATATAAAGACAGTCCAGCTTGTCTAACTCAAAAGTAACTCCATCGATTGTGACCGATCCCGGCCCGCCGGTGTTGAGCACGCCCATCTCGCGCCGCTCCAGAAAGTACTCCGCGCGCAGCTCCGGTTGCGTCTCCAGCGTCAGCGCGGCGATGGTGGGCACGGCGGAGCCGATGACCGCGCGGTCCAGGTCCACATAGGCCAGATCGATGCGCTCGGGGGTAAACATGCCTTCCAGCAGAAACGTCTGGCGCAGCTCTTCGCTCGTCATCCGCGCATAGCGCACGGGGTCGGCCATCTGAAGCAGTTTCATGGGTCTCCTTCGGTCTCCACGTCCAGTCGCGCTGCGTGAAGACACCGCAGACCATTGTAGCGGAGCGGTCCGGCAATCGGCGTGACCAAACTCACAGTCCCGCGACCCATCGTGTTTGCCCGATGCGCCAGGGCCAGCGTAAAGTAGTCCTTATCATGTCCAACATTCTTGACTCCTTCCGTCTCGACAACAAGATTGCCCTCGTCACCGGCTCGGCCGGCGGGATGGGCGCGGCCATCTCCATCGCACTGGCGCAGGCCGGCGCCACCGTTGCCACGCACGACGTGCGTCCCCCCACCGAGACCGCCGGCGCCATCGTTGCCGCCGGAGGCAAATCCGCGGCCTTCAGCGCCGACCTCTCCGACACAGCCGCCCCAGAGGCGCTCTTCAAACAGGTGCTGGCCAAGTTCGGCCGCGTCGATATCCTGGTCAACAACGCCGGAATCATCCTGCGCGAGGACGCCGTCAACGTGCCGCTGGCCGACTGGCAGAAGGTGATTCAGATCAACGAAACCGCCGTCTTCCAGCTCTCGCAGCTTGCCGGCCGCGACATGATCTCGCGCCAGGCCCCGGGCAAGATCATCAGCATCGCATCGTTGCTCAGCTTCCAGGGCGGCATCCGCGTGCCCTCCTACGCCGCGGCCAAGGGCGCTGTGGCGCAGATCACCAAGGCGCTGGCCAACGAGTGGGCGGTCAAGGGCATTCAGGTGAACGCCATCGCCCCCGGCTACATCGCCACCAACAACACAGCGCCGCTGCGCGCCGACCCGGTGCGCAGCAAGGCGATCCTGGAGCGCATCCCGGCCGGACGCTGGGGCGAGGCCACCGACGTCGCAGGCACCGCCGTCTTCCTCGCCTCCTCCGCGGCCGACTACATCACGGGCCACGTGCTGGTGGTGGATGGCGGATGGATGGCGCGCTAGTTCGCGCGCCAGCCTGCTGACGCCTGAGTCAAACTAAAAATCCCACCCACGCCATAGCGTTCTCTTTGTGGCAGGGTGGAATTGTCAATGATTGGTAGGGCAGGTTGAGTCATTGAACCTGTTGAATAGGCCATCTTCAGCCAGGGTACGCTTGGGCGGAACGACACCTCCACCACCCCGATGTCGGACCTGTCCAGGGGCGGAATCCCTTAGGACTTCGTTTTCTTCGAAGGTTTCGACTTGACAGAACTGTTGAGAGCGACCGCTCGGTGAACCAGCGCCTTGAAGGCGGACTCGTCAACTTTTTCTCCTTCGTGGATGTCGAGCGCGCGGCGTACGTTTCCGTCGAGACTCGAGTTGAACAGACGGGCCGGGTCCTTCAGTGACGCGCCCTTGGCGAAGGTAAGCTTCACCACATTCTTGTAGGATTCGCCAGTGCAGAGAATCCCGTCGTGCGACCAAACCGGAGTGCCCATCCACTTCCACTCCTCGACGACCTCCGGATCTGCTTCGTGGATGAGCTGGCGCATTCTGCTGAGGGTTGCTCCGCGCCAGTCCCCGAGTTCGGCGATTCTTTTCGAGATGAGTTCCGATGCCGGCTGTCCTTGGCTCGCGCCGGATTCTTTCATAATCTCCTCCTTGAAGTTCCAGATAGGTTTCATTCTCCGGGTGCCCCATTCATTCCGCGTTCTTTGCGGAATGGGTGGAAGACTAATCCCGTAGCATTACTGCCCCGCATTCCCCTTTGCCGGCGGAATCGTGATGTCCAGCTCCGTCACCTTGCCCAGCGTGGAGAGCGGCGGCTTGATCTCCGTTTTGTTGCCCACCGCCAGGATGGCCAGCTTCGACACGTCGATATATTTGTTCGCCACGCGCGTCACATCGGCCGCGGTCACGCGCGCGATGCCGTCGCGATACTTCTCCAGGAAGTCCGGCGGATAGCCATAGAAGGCCAGCGTCACCTGCTCGTTCAGCGTCTTCTCCGGCGTGTCGTAGTTGAAGATGAACGAGTTCATCACGTCGTCCTTGGCCTTGCGCAGCTCCTCCGGCGTCGGCGGATCGGTCTTCAGCCGCTCGATCTCGGCGAGCACAGCCTTCGTCGCAGCAACGGTCGTCGAGCTCTTCGTCCCCACCTCGCTGCAGAAGATGCCGGGGTGGTCGTACGCCGCGCCGAAGCTGCCGCCCACGTCGTAGGCCAGTCCCAGCTTGGTGCGTACGTACTGGACGACGCGCGAGCCGAAACCGCCGGAAAAGACCTCGTTCATCACGCTCAGCGCGTAGTAGTCGGGATTGCTGCGCTGGGTGCCGATCCCCACGATCTGCACGTTCGACTGGTCCACGTCCTCCTTGTCCACGAAGTAGACGCCCGGCTTCGGTGTGGGGATGTCGATCTTCGGCGTCGCGATCGCCGCGCCGCGCGCCAGCGGCTCGAAGGCCTTGCGCAGCTTGGCCTCCATCGCCGCCGAGTCGAAGTCGCCGACCACAGAGACGATCATGTTGTTGGGCACAACGGTGCGGTCGTGCCACTCTTTCAGATCGTCCAGCGTGACAGCGGCCACGGTGGCGTACTCGGGCTGGCGCGCGTAGGGGCTGGCCGCTCCGTAGACCAGCTTTGCGCTCTCGCGTTCTGCGATCTCGCCCGGGTCGTCGTTGCGCCGCGCGATATCGCTGGCCATCTCGCGCTGGGAGAACTCCAGCTTCCCCGCCTTGAAGGCCGGATGCAGCAGCAAATCCACCGCATCGCCGAAGACAACGTCGAAGTCCTGCTTGAAGCTTCCCCACTCGAGCGAGGTGTAGGCCAGACCGCCTTCGGTCTCGATGCTCGCCGCCTTCACCGCAAGCTCGGTGTCCAGTGCGTTGCCACCCTTCGCCGTGCTGCCGCCGTTGCGCCACGCCTCCCCGTATATCGATATCAGGCCGATCTTCGCTGCAGGCTCCTCGCGGCTTCCTCCGCGGATCAGGATCGATCCATTGATGAACGGAAGCTCGTGGTCCTCCTCGAGAAAGATCACCAGCCCGTTGGCCAGCTCGATGCGCTTTGGCTGCTCCGGCTTGAATGTGTGCAGCGGAGGAATGGCAATCTTCGTCCACGGCTGCGCCTGCGCTGGAGCCCTGGCAGGCTTAGCCTGTGCCGTAGTTTTCGCCGCCGGAGCTGGCGCCGAAATGCGTGCCGGAGCCTGCGCCGCATTCTGTCCCATCACACTGGCGCCGGTCGCCAGCAGAACGCAAACCGCAATCGCATACGCGAAGAAAGCTCTCAGTCTCATCCCCTGCATCTTCATCCCTGCCTCCATCCGGGCGCCCCTCATCTCGCACCTCCGGCGTTCTGCACCTGTGCAGGTGGAGTGAACTCAATGCGCGCGCTGGTGCGGTTGCTCTCCACAAAAATTTTATTGGCCACACGCCGCACGTCCGCCTTGCTCACCTTGTCGATCCGGTCCAGCTTGCGGAAGAGCTCGCGCCAGTCGCCGTAGCGCGTCTGGTACTTGGCCAGTTGTTGCGCCAGCCCCTGGTTATCGTCCAGCCCGCGCAGCAGGTCGGCGCGCGCGCGCGTCTTGAACATCGCCAGCTCCTCGTCAGTCACGTCGCTGGTCTTTAGCTTGTCGATCTCCTTGTGGATCGCGTCGCGCATCTCGTCCGGCGTGTGGCCCGGCACCGGCACGGCATAGAACGCGAACAGCCCCGGATACTTCTCGCCGGGAAATCCGCTGAACCCTTCGGCGTCCGCCGCGATCTTCTGCTCGTCCCGCAGCGCCTTGTAAAGCCGCCCCGTGCGCCCGTTGGAGAAGATGTCGGTAATGGCGTCGTAGACCGAGTCGTCGGGGTCGCGATAGTCGGGCTTGTGGTAACCCTCCAGATAGAAGGGCTGCGTCGCCTCGCGGATGGTCACCGATTTTTCGGCGAACTGGGGCGGCTCGATGGTGGTCATCGGCTCCGGCCTGGGCCCCGCGGGGATGGCGCCAAAGTATTTTGTCAGCATCGGCATTGCCTCCGCCGCCTTCACATCGCCCACCACAGCAACCACGATGTTCGCCGGCACATAGTACCTGGCGTGGAAGGCCGCCGCCTCAGTCGCATTCACCTGGCTGATCTCGCTCTCCCAGCCGAGGCCGGAGCGTCCGTAGGGGTGGGCCGTGTACGCGGCGGCCAGAAACTGCTCCACCAGCGCGCCGATGGGGTCGGAGTCGACCCGCATCCGCCGCTCCTCCTGCACCACATCGCGCTCCTTATAGAACTCGCGCGGCACCGGATGGGCGATGCGACTGCTCTCCATGTAGGCCCACAGCTCCAGCCGGTTTGACGGCATGCTCCAGAAGTACTGCGTCGAGTCCTCCTCGGTGGATGCGTTCAGCCCGACCGCGCCGTTCTGCTCCGCCAGCTCCGCGAACTGGTTGGGCACCACAAACTTCTCGGCCTCCGCCTGCGCGTCGTCGAAGGCCTTCTTCAGCGCCGCCAGCTTCGCCGCGTCCTGGCCCACCCGCTTGCGAAACTCCGCGTCGTACGCGGCGTAGGCCGTCTCGACTTTGGCCAGCGCAATTTTTTCCGCCGGGTAGTTCGTTGTGCCGATCTCAGTGGTGCCCTTGAATGCGATGTGCTCAAACATATGGGCCAGCCCGCTTGCGCCCTGCGGGTCGTTCGCCGAGCCCGCATCCACCAGCGTGTAGAAGCTGAAGACCGGGGCCTCCGGCCGCTCGCAGACGATCAGCGTCAGCCCGTTGGCGAGCACCTTTACCGTCGTCCGCTTCTCGAATCCGGCGAGGTACTGCGCGTAGCCGCCGCTCGCCTGCGAGATGCTCTGCGCCCGCGCCGTGGACGGGATTGTTCCCGATCCCATCCAGCCCATCGCCAACGCCAGCACTACGCCAACCACTCGACTCATTCGCACAGAATCCCTCCCGCAACAAACTCAATTCAGCTTGTTAACCATACCTGATCGATCTATCGAGCGGGCTAGGGGCAGCAACTCGGCTTGCCAATCCCCAGCGCCCGCTTCATTCCGCGCCAGAGACGCCGCAGCCAGCCTTCCACCGCCTCCGCCTCTGCCTGGATCGTCCCCACCACGGCCGAGAGGAGCTGCTGCCGCGTCCACGCATTGCGCGCTGCGTTGATCCCGCCCCGCGCGCACTGGGCCGCGGCCTCCGCCCAGGCGCCCGTCTCCACCGCGTGGATCATCTTCGGATAGCCCTGCAGCAGCCCCTCCGGCCCCAGGTTGTACGCCATATCGAGAAGCGCCATCTTCACACCGCCGGGCAGAGTGTCGTATCCCGCGAGATGCGCCCGCAGCGTCGCCTCAAAGCCCTCCAGCACCGCGCTCAGCTTCGCGTCGATCGCCGTCTCGGGCAGCTCCAGTGATCCTGCCGCGCGGTAGAACGACGGCAGCTTGCCCATGGTCAGCGCCTCCACGCGGGCAAACTCTGCCGCAATCTGCGCTGCCGTCGCCGCCGCGCCCTCCGCCGTCTGAAAGGGCAACGCGCAGGCCGCCGCAGCATCCGGCAGCATCAGCCCCACCCCCACGGTCACCTTGCCCACCGTGTCGCGGTACATCCACGGAACGCATCCCTCGAAGGTCTTCAACTGGCTGAGCGATTGGTCGAAGTAGGTAGACATAATGGCAAGAGAGTAGCACGCCGCCGGAATCGGTCGCGAACGCGCATCAGCTCTGCGCGGCAATCCGCGTTTTCGCGCAACATTTCCTGCCCCGGATGGTCTAATCTTGTAAGCCAGGTAGTAGAAATCGCCGTCCCAGGGATGGGGCGGGATTCCGGCGTTCCCGATGTGCTTCACCTTTCCGTTGCCCCTTCGGCCCAAACTCTTCGGAACACAGGATTTATTTATGCGTGGAACCTCTCTTTCCCGGCTTCTTCTTCCTTCCGCCATATGGATCGCCATGCTGGCCGGAATCGGCGTTCCGACCGCCCCGGCCGCGGCCCAGAGCCGCATCCCGGACCGCATCACCGCCGCGGTCTCCGACAGCAGCCCGGTCGAGATTCCCGGCTCGGTGCATCCCGGGGCGCTGCATGCCACCGATCTCGGCCCCGTCCCGGGCGACACGCGGCTCACTGGAATGTCGATCCGCTTCACCCCCAGCGCCGCGCAGCAGGCCGCGCTCGACCAGTTGCTTGCGGACCTGCAGGACCCTGCGTCGCCGCGCTACCACCAGTGGCTGACGCCGCAGCAGTACGCCGCCCAGTTCGGCCTTTCCGCCGGCGACCTGGCCAAGATCACCGCGTGGCTTGAGCGCGAAGGGTTCGTCGTCACCGGAGTCGCCCAGGGCGGCACCTTCATCACCTTCGACGGCACGGTCGCTCAGGCCCAGACCGCCTTCTCCACCAGCATCCACAGCCTCTCGGTGAACGGCGAGACCCACTTCGCCAACGTCACCAATATCAGTGTGCCAAGCGCGTTTGCCGGCGTGGTCGGAGCCGTCACCGGGCTGCATGACTTCCGCCCGAAGCCGCATCTGCACACCAGCGTCGTGCAGCCGCATTTCACTTCGGACCAGACGGGCAACCACTTCCTCGCGCCCGGAGATGTCTACACCATCTACGACTCGCAGCCGCTGCTGAGCGCGGGAACCAACGGCAGCGGAATCGGAACGGGCGCCAACTGTCACAGTGTGCCTTCCGGTACCACGTGTGGCGACATCGCCGTCATGGGCGTGGTGGACCTCGGGACTCCCACAGCAGCGTCGAATGCGGATGTTATCGCCTTCCGCAGCGCCGCCGGCCTCAGCACCTCCAACCTTCCCACCACGGTGCATGCGGGCCTGGATCCCGGCCTGCCCCACAACTGCTCCCCAGCCCCGTACACCAACTGTCAGTATCCCAACCTGCTCGATCTGGAAGAGGCCTCGCTCGACGTGGAGTGGTCCGGCGCAATGGCGCCCTCGGCCAGCATTCTCTTCGTCAACGGCGATGACATCTTCAGCAACTCCATGACCTATGCCATCGACCAGAACGTCGCTCCCATCATCAGCACCAGCTACGGCCTCTGCGAAGCCGGCGAGGGCTCGTCCACTCTGAACATATATAACCAGCTCTTCAAAGAGGCCAACGCGCAAGGCCAGACCATCCTGGCAGCGTCCGGCGACTCTGGCGCCACGGATTGCGATCCGGATACAGGAACCTCGGCCGTCTCGGGCCTGGCCGTCGACTTTCCCGCCAGCTCGCCCTATGTGACTGGCATGGGCGGCACAATGTTCAATGGCGACGCCGAGGCCACCGGAAACGGAAGCACCTGGTCCACCACCCAGTACTGGACCGGAACCTCGGGTTCCGATGTCATCAGCTCCGCGCGCTCCTACATCCCCGAAGCCGCATGGAACAATGCTACCTATGGAGAATTCGGGGGTGGGGGAGGGGGAGCCAGCTCCTTCTACGCCAAGCCAGCGTGGCAGGTCGAGACCGGCGCCGCAGGCATGACCACGCAGGTCTCACCCGACGGCGCGCGCGATGTGCCAGACCTCGCTCTCAGCGCATCGCCCCTACACGACGGATACCTCATCTGCTACGACGGCTCCTGTGTAAGCGGATTCCGCACGTCGAATGGCAACCTCAACGCCGCCGGAGGCACCTCCTGCGACGCGCCGGTCTTCAGCGGAATGCTTGCCCTCATTGAGCAGAAGATCGGATCGCGCATCGGCAACGCCAACCCACTGCTTTACGCTCTGGGCAACAATGCCACGTACTACAACACCACCACCGGCAGCGTCTTCCACGATGTCACGGCCGGCGGCAATGCCATGCCGTGCACCGAGGGAACGACAGCCTGCCCCAACGGCGGTACGATCGGCTACTCCGCCGGCACAGGCTATGATCTGGCCACCGGCTGGGGCAGCGTCGATCTCAACAACCTGGCCAGCGCCTGGAGCTGGGCCGAGGCCCACCCGGAGAGCCTGGGATCGCTTGGCCCCAACCTCTCGACAACCGCGCTTGCGGCATCGTCCAGCACATCCTCGGCAACCAACGTCCCAGCGGGCACCACCGACACGCTGACCGCGACGGTCTCAGGCGCGACCATCGTCACCGCCAACCCCCTGACCACGACGCCCGGCCCCACCCCCACCGGCATGGTGCAGTTCCTGATCAACAATGTGGCCCTGGGCAGCCCGGTCGCGCTGGTCGCTGGGGTCGCCAGCACCCCGTTCCTCACAAGCTGCTCCAGCCTGGGCCAGCAGAGCGTGACCGCCGTCTACTCCGGCGACTCGAACTACCAGGGCTCCATCGGCCCGGTGCTGACCGTTACTGGATCAGGGGAGTCGTCCGACGGTGGCTTCCTGACCAATCCGCTGATCATTACCGTCACCCCGGGCCCCTGCCCCAACTTCACCGTTAATTCCAGCGCCCCCCTGGTTAGTGGCGTACCCACAATCTCCGTCGCCTCGGGCGGCACCATCCCGGCCGCCACCATTACCGCTACGTCCGCCAACGCCTTCACCGGGACCGTGGCCTTCACCAGTAGCGTAGAGGTTACCGCAGGAGATAGCGCAGGTGTCACTCCCGGCATCTCGCTCAGCCCAACCTCGGTCACGCTCAGCGCCAACGGCTCGGCCACCACTTCGCTCACTCTCTCCGGCATCGTCGCCAGCCTGCGCCTGCCCAGCGTACCGGGACAGTTTGACTCGGGAACGATGCTTGCACAACAGGCGCCGGGCCGCGTGCCCTCACCCAACCGGCCCTGGACCCTCGCGGGCTCCGGCGTCACCCTTGCCTGCCTGCTTCTGCTGGTGCTTCCGCGCCGGCGCCGTCTCGGCGGGCTTCTGCTGCTGGCGTTCTCGGTTGCGCTCGCCGTCGGTACAAACGGATGCGGCGGAAGCAGCCAGGCAGGCCCGCCCTCAACCACCACCAGCACCAACCCGTATGCAGGAATCTACGTTGTGACCGTCACCGGAACCTACACCGGCTCGCCCGCCCTCCCGCCGCAGAGCACCACCGTGACCTATGTGATCAATTAGGGAACCTCGACAACGCGGATGCCGCGCCGGATTCAGCGAACCGTCATTGCATTCGCCACTTGCCGCAACGCCGCCGGCCACTCCAGCGGAGAGTCGGCCAGCGCATCCGGCGCCGCCGTTGCAAGGCTCTGCGGAGCCAGCCCGTAGCTGCATCCGATGGAGCGCGCGCCGCAGTTGCGCGCCGTCTGGATGTCCACGTCCGAGTCGCCGATCATCACCGTCTGGGCGGGCAGAATCGGCGGTGCAGCAGGCGCCAGCACCGATGCCTCGGCCATCAGCGCCAGCAGCCCCGCGGGGTCCGGCTTCTTGGCAGGCAGGCTGTTGCCGCCGTAGTTCTGGAAGAAGAAGCGGTCCAGCCCGAAGTGCGCGCAGATGGCGCGCGACGGCCCCACGGGCTTATTGGTCAGCACCGCCATGGCGATCCCGGGATGGGCGGCGCGGACCGCCGTCAGCGCCTCCTCCACCCCGGCGTACACAAAGGTGAAGTCCAGCTTGTGCGCGCTGTAGTAGTCGAGGAAGTACGCCAGCGCCCGGTTCACATACGCTTCATCGTGAACGTCGCCCTCGGGATCGCCCAGCGCGCGGCGCACCAGCAGGGTCGCGCCGTCGCCGATGTAGCCGCCAATCACCGCCAGCGGCAGCTCTGGCCTGCCCAGATGCGCCAGCATTGCGTTGATCGAGTTCGCCAGGTCCACATGCGAGTCGATCAGCGTGCCATCCAGATCAAAGACCAGAAGCCGTGGAACCATGCCTTTATTCTACCGGCTCCTCGAACCTTGAACCTCGAACCTATTTCCCCATCCCCAGCGCCTTCAGAATCACAGGGTCGAAGACGATCCCCGCGCTCGTCTTGCTTGCCAGGCCGAAGTTGCCGTCGTAGTCCCACATTGCCCAGCCGATCTGCCGCGATTCCAGCGCCGTCCGCGTGTCGTTGATCCACGCCGCGCGCATCGCCGGGTCGGAGTGGTCCTTGAACGCGCCGAACTCGCCGCAGTAGAGCGGCACATTGCGCTCCGCGGCCCACTTCGCAATCGCGTCCACCTCCGTCCGCACCCGCGCCGGGCCCCACTGGTCTTCGCCGTACCGTTCCAGCTCCAATTGCACCCGCTCGTCCGGCTCCTGGCTCAGCACCGGCAGGATGTTCTGCGGCGTCGAAGGGTAGGGAATGCCGTGCGTAAACGCCCACGAGGTGGTCGACCAGGTCGCGCCCTGGTGGGTGAACCACATCGGGTCGTAGTCGTGGAAGGTGTAGATCACGTTCTCGTCGCGCACCGGCTCCATGGCCAGCAGCCCATCCTGGTGGCCCCACGCCGCCGCCGTCGCAATGATGGTGTGCCGCGGCGCGACGCGCCGGACCATTGCCACCGCGCGGTCCTGAATCCCCTCCCAGCGGTACAGGTCGTCCATCGAGGGCTCGTTCAGAATCTCGAAGAAGACACGGTCGGGATCGCTCTTCGCATAGTGCGCAGCAAAGTTCAGCCAGAACGAGTACAGGTTCGACGCGCCGTCATCGCCGTGCGTCAGCGCCGCCTTCCAGTCCTCCTCCGCGTGGATGTCCAGGATCACGTTCAGCCCCGCGTCCAGCAGTTGCCCCACCGTCTTGTCCAGTGACGCCATCGGCCCATCGCGCAGTGTCCCCGTCTTCGGGCTGGCGATCAGCAGCGCCGGGTTGATGCTCAGCCGCACATGGTCGAATCCCGCCGCCTTCAGCGCGCGCATGTCGGCCGTCGACATATACGCATCCAGCCGCGCCTGCGAGATGTCGCGCGTCTGTGCATAGAAACTGCTCAGGTTCACGCCGCGCTTCAGGTGCTCCGCCCGCTGGAACGCCAGGCCCTTGGCCTGCTGCGCCTGCGCGCCGCAAGCCATCCCAACAAAAAACACTGCCGCAACCATCCACTTCGTCCGACTCTTCATTGGTTCTCCTTCATTCGTCGCAAATTGCACCAGCAAAGATTCAGCACATCCACATTACTCCTCGAAGCTGCGGTTCCAGCGCTGAATCACGCGCGTCTCGCGCTCCCAACCCAGCACGCTTACGCTTCCCGTGTCCAGCGCGAAGAGGCTGCCGTCGCGCGGCGCCAGGCCAATCCAGCGCGCCGCAAGAATCCGCAGAATGTGCGCGTGGGCAAACAGCGCAACCCGCGCCACCTCTTTCGTCTCCGGCCCGGCCGCGGCCAGCGCGCGGGCGATCACGCCATCGGCGCGCGCGCCCACCTGCTCCACACTCTCGCCCCCGATGATGGGGTCCTTCCACACCGACCAGCCGGGAATCTCCGCCTGGATCTCCTGCGACGTGCGCCCCTCATAGACGCCGTAGTCCCACTCGCGCAGTCCCTCGTCCACCAGTGCGACACTGCCGAATCCGGCGATCTCGCAGGTCTCCTGCGCGCGCCTCATCGGGCTGCGCAGCACGGCCGCGAACTTTGTCCCAACCAGGTACTTGCCCAACTCCGCCGCGCGCTCCCGGCCATGGGCGGTCAGCGGAAGGTCGGTCCGGCCCGTGTGCCTGCCCTCCGCGCTCCACTTCGTCTCACCATGCCGCACCAGCCAAAGCTCCGTCACGCCGCCCCCTTCGTGCTGTTCCTCCGAATACCTTATCCTATAGAGATGGACTTCCAGCTCGCCACCACCTATACGCCCCAGGGCGACCAGCCGCGCGCCATCGACGAGCTGGTGGCAGGCCTCGCTGCGGGCGAGAAGGACCAGGTCCTGCTGGGCGTCACCGGCTCCGGCAAGACCTTCACCATGGCCAAGATCATCGCCGAGGTGCAGCGCCCCGCCCTCATCCTGGCGCACAACAAGACCCTGGCCGCCCAGCTCTACCACGAGTTCAAACAATTTTTTCCGAAGAATGCAGTCGAATACTTTGTTTCTTACTATGACTACTACCAGCCGGAGGCTTATATTCCCGCCGGCGATCTATACATAGGAAAAGAATCCACCGTAAATGAAGAATTGGATAAATTACGCCTCTCCGCCACGCGCTCGCTCTTCGAGCGGCGCGACGCGATCATCGTCTCCTCGGTAAGTTGCATCTACGGACTGGGCTCGCCGGAGGCCTACTACGGAATGCTTCTGCTGCTGGAACGCGGACAGAAGATCAGGCGCGAAGATATTACCCGGAAATTGGTAGAGATTCTCTACGACCGCAACGACATTGACTTCCGCCGCGGAACCTTCCGCGTCCGCGGAGACATTATCGAGGTCTACCCAACCTACGACGAAAACGCCTACCGCATTGAGTTGTTCGGCGACGAGATCGATTCGCTCTCGCAGATCGACCCGCTCTTCGGGACCGTGCGGCAAAAATATTCGCGACTTCCGATCTATCCAAAGTCGCATTATGTAGTTCAACCGGAACGCAAGCGCGCCGCCACGGATTCCATTCTTGCCGAACTGGGAATCTGGGAGAAGGAGTTGGAACAGCAAGGCCGTTTAGTGGAATCGCAAAGAATCCATCAGCGCACTAGATACGACCTGGAGATGATTAAATCCGTTGGCTACTGCCACGGAATCGAGAACTACTCCCGCCACTTCTCCGGCCGGCAGCCAGGCGAGCCTCCACCGACTCTGATCGACTACTTTCCGCGCGACTTTCTGCTGTTCATCGATGAGTCGCACGTCACCATTCCCCAGCTTCACGGCATGTGGCACGGCGACCGCTCGCGCAAGCAGAACCTGGTGGATTACGGCTTCCGCCTTCCCTCCGCAATGGACAATCGCCCACTGAAGTTCGAGGAGTTTGAGGGCCGCACCGGGCAGATTATCTACGTCTCCGCCACGCCCGGCCCCTACGAACTCACCAAATCATCCGGCGTTGTGGTGGAGCAGATCATTCGTCCTACGGGACTTGTTGATCCGCAGGTCGAAGTCCGACCCGTCAAAGGGCAGATCGACGATTTATTGGCGGAGATTCGCTCGCGCGCGCAAATCAACCAACGCGTTCTGGTGACTACACTGACGAAACGAATGGCCGAGGACCTGGCGAACTACTACACTGAAGTAGGCGTGCGCTGCCGCTACATGCACTCCGAGATAGAGACCCTGGAGCGAATAAAACTACTGCGCGATCTGCGCAAGGGGGAGTACGACGTATTAATCGGGATCAACTTACTCCGCGAAGGCCTTGACCTTCCCGAGGTCTCGCTGGTTGCCATTCTCGATGCCGACAAGGAGGGCTTCCTGCGCTCGCAAGGATCGCTCATCCAGACCATCGGCCGCGCCGCACGGCATGTTGAGGGCCGCGCCATCCTCTACGCCGACAAGATGACCGAGTCCATGCGGCGGGCCATCGACGAGACCGACCGGCGGCGCGAGAAGCAGCTCACCTTCAACGAGGAAAACGGCATTACGCCGCAGTCCATCGTTCGTCCGCTGGAGATGGGCCTGGCGGGAATCATGAAGGCCGACTACATTGACCTGACCGACGAGGCTGAAGGCGTCCCCGAATTCGCCACGCAGGCTGAACTCGAAAGCTACATCGAGAAGCTCGAATCCGATATGCGCGAGGCTGCCAAGAAATTCGAGTTCGAGAAAGCCGTTAAGCTGCGCGACACCGTCAAGGACCTGCGCAGCAAAGAATTCCTGTTCAGTTGACTCGCTCTTCTTATTCTTGGCCTTATGCCATTCTCTCAACGACTCGCAACACAACTTTCCGCTCAAATATGCGTCTACTCCAATGCATGCGGCATGCAGCCGCAGAGAACAAAGACGGGCCATCGAGGCCATTAAGAGGAAACCATGAACGCTTTGGCAAGAACATTCTCAACCGCTCTGATTTGCAGCCTGGCTACGCTGGCCTTCGCGCAGGCGCCCATTGTGCGCCAGGCGCCCTCGCCTGCTGACCAGCAGCCGCAGTATTCCGCGCCTCCAGCCGAGCAGCAGGGCCAGCCGCAGTATCCGCAGCCTGCCGCGCAGCCGTATGACCAGCAGGCGCAGCAGCCGCCCGCTCCCCTGCCTCCCGCGCAGCTCGACCGGCTGGTGAACCGCATCGCGCTTTATCCCGATCCGCTGCTGGCGCAGACCCTGACCGCGGCCACCTACTGGGACGAGATCCCCGATGCGGCCGCGTGGGCCGACCAGCACAGCTATCTCCACGGCGACGCTCTGAACGCAGCGATGCAGGCCGACAACCTGCCCTGGGACCCCAGCGTGCTTGCGCTTCTGCCATTTCCCGGCGTGTTGGACATGATGGCGCGCGACCCGGACTGGACCGGGCAGCTTGGCAACGCCGTCCTGGTGCAGGACGCCGATGTGATGGACGCGGTGCAGCGCCTGCGCCGCGAAGCACGCGGCTACGGCTATCTGGCCTCGAACTCCGATGTCGATGTCATCGACGACGGCGGCTATGTTGAGATCGAGCCCTTCAATCCCTATCTCTACTACGTGCCGGTGTACGATCCGCTGATCGTCTTCGGGCCGCCGCGTCCCGGGCTGTTCATCGGAGGCGTGATCCGTTTCGGTCCCGCGGTGACCCTGGGCGTCTCGTTCGGACGCTTCGGATGGTTTGGCGCAGGCTTCGGCTGGGGTTCGCACGCGCTGCTGATCGATCACCGGCCCTGGGTGCGCACCTACGCAAACCGCGGCGTCTACGTTCACCCGTTCGCTCACCCGTACGTGCGTCCGGCTGCGCCGCGCGTGGAAAGTCACGCACGTCCGGCTGCGCCACGCGCGGAAAGTCACGGGAGCCTAGCTAACAGCAACAGCCGGAGCAGACGATAGCTGCTTCCGCTGAAGGAAAATCGGCGACTCTTAGCGGGGCACTGGTGCGCGTGGTGTGTTGTCTGGCGTATGCTTCAGCCAACACATTCCACGGGCCAGCTTGTGGGGCCATGAAAAGCTGCCCGCCCGCCTGGAGTCCAAGATGAGCGACTTTGTTTTGAACGTCAATGGCGCAAAGATGCGCGTCAGCGCGCCCGGCGACGAGACACTGCTCTCGGTGTTGCGCAACCGCCTGGACCTGACCGGAACCAAGTATGGATGCGGCGAGGGCGAGTGCGGCGCATGCACCGTGCTGATGGACGGGCAGGCCGTTCACTCGTGCCAGATACTGGTTGCGGATGCAGCGGGCAGCAAGATCACAACCGTCGAAGGACTGGAACAAAGTGGCAAGCTGACTGCCGTGCAACAGGCCTTTCTCGATGCGGGGGCCATGCAGTGCGGCTACTGCACCTCGGGAATGGTGATGCGCGCCACCGCTCTGCTGCATGAGCTGCCCAGTCCCAGCGAAGCGCAGATCCGAAGCCGCATGAATGGCAACATCTGCCGCTGCGGCACCTATCCTCGCATCATTGAAGCGGTGCGGCAAGCTGCGCACTCCACGGCGAAGGGAGGCGCGCGATGAAGACTCTTCCCATCGAAGCCGTTGAACTCGCGCCGCCCGATTCCATCAACCCGCTGCACTGCTTTCAGCTCGACCGGCGCAACTTTCTCAAGCTCTTCGGCGGAGGGCTGCTGGTGTGCCTCACCGGCGAGCAGACATTGGCGCAGGAGGCGGGACGCGGATTCGGCGGCCGCCAGCAGGTGCCAGCGGATGTCTCCGCGTGGATCCACATCGACGCCGACGGCAAGGTCTCTGTCTTTACCGGCAAGGCCGAGATCGGGCAGAACATCCGCACATCGCTGGCGCAGCAGGTGGCTGAAGAGTTGATGCTGCCGTTCGACGCGATCACCATGGTGATGGGCGACACCGACCTCGTCCCCTACGACGCAGGAACCTTCGGCAGCCAGACCACGCCGCAGATGGGCCCGCGTCTGCGCTCGATGGCCGCCGCGGCGCGCCAGGCGCTGATCGAGTTGGCTGCCAAGCAGTGGAGCGTGGATGCAGCAACGCTCACCGTTGCAGAGGGCAGGGTAAGCAATCCGGCAAACAAACAATCGCTCAGCTATGGGCAACTGACGCGCGGCGAAAAGCTGGTCGCCACGGTATCCAGCACTGCGCCGCTGATTCCAGCGAATGCGTGGAAGGTGGCCGGCACGCCCGTCCCCAAGGCCAACGGACGGGAGTTTGTAACCGGAAAGCATAAGTATCCGTCCGACATCTCACTCCCGGGCATGATGTTCGGAAAAGTGCTTCGCGCCACCGGCTTCAATGCAACGCTGGATTCGCTGGACACAGCGGCGGCGGAAAAGATGTCTGGGGTAAAGCTGGTGCGCGACGGCGACTTCATCGGCGTCGTCGCTCCGGACGCATACACCGCCGAGCAGGCCATCGCGGCCATCCAGGCGAAGTGGACTGTGCCCGCGCAGCCCTCCAACCAGAACATCTTCGAGTACCTGAAGAACAATCTGGAATCGGGGAGCGGCGGATTTGGGTCCCAGGACGCACGACCGCAACGTGCCGCCGCGCCCGCTCCCTCCACCGCCGTGCCAGCCGCGCCATCAACGGATTCCGCCGCGATCCAGCTTGCGCAGCAGTACACCGTGCAGTACATTGCGCACGCGCCGCTGGAACCGCGCGCCGCCGTTGCCCAATGGAAGGACGGCAAGCTGACCGTGTGGACGGGCACCCAACGCCCATTCGGAGTTCGTGACGAACTGGTCGCCGCCTTCCATCTGACACCGGCGCAGGTGCGCGTGATCCAGCCGGACATGGGCAGCGGCTACGGCGGCAAACATACCGGTGACGCAGCCGTGGAGGCGGCGCGCCTGGCCAAGGCCGCCGGCGCGCCGGTCAAGCTGGTATGGACGCGCGAGGAGGAGTTCACCTGGGCCTACTTCCGCCCTGCCGGCCTGATGGAACTTAAGGGCAGCGTCGCGCGCGACGGCACGCTGATCGCGTGGGAGCACAGCAACACCCTCTCCGGCAACGCGGGCCTGCCCACGCCCTATAACGTAGCCAATCCGATCACGCAGTACCACGCGTCCCGGTCGCCCTTGCGCCAGTCCTCCTATCGCGCACTTGCCTCCACGGCAAACCACTTCGCGCGCGAGTCGTTCATGGACGAACTGGCCCACGCGATCGGCATGGATCCGCTTGCCTTCCGGCGGAAGAACCTTACGGAGCCACGCCTGCTTGCGGTGCTGAACGCGGCGGCAGATAAGTTTGGCTGGGCCGCAGCGAAGTCCACGCCCAGCAAAGGATTCGGAATCGCCTGCGGAATGGAGAAGGGCGGCCACGTGGCCACCTGCGCCGAGGTTGCCATCGACGCCGCTGCCACGACAGTCAAGATCATGCGCGTGGTGCAGGCGTGGGAGTCCGGCGCGATCATCAATCCCGATGGCCTGCGCAACCAGAACATGGGCGCCATCGTGCAGGGAATCGGCGGCGCGCTGCTGGAGGCCATCCTGTTCGGCGACGGCCGCATCCTCAATCCCCACTTCGAGAGCTATCGCGTGCCGCGCTTCACGGACGCGCCGCAGGTTGAGATCGTGCTGCTCGACCGCAAAGACCTGCCTTCGTCCGGCGCGGGCGAGATCGGTATCGTCGGCATCGCCCCCGCGGTCGGCAACGCCATCTTCGCGGCCACGGGCACCCGCCTGCGCGACATGCCAATGGCACCATCCACGCCCGTCCCCGGCCTGACGCCATCGCCATTCAAATTCTGAGGGCACATAACTGGTTCACGCCACAGACTGCGGCGCGTTGCGCGGAGAATGTACCGCGCGTTCAAAACGTGGACTGATTCGGAACTTGCCTAGAACTCGATGCCGCGCTGGGCCAGGATGCCGCGTTGGTAGGCGTGCTTGACCTCGCGCATCTCGGTGACCGTGTCGGCGAGCTCGACCAGCAGGGGGTGGGCGTTGCGCCCGGTGAGGATGACGTGAACCATCTCCGGCTTGCGGCGGAGGACCTCGGCGACCGCCTCGGGCGCGAGCATCTTGTAGCCGATGGCGTAGTTGATCTCGTCGAGGACGACCAGGTCCCAGTCGCCGGAGAGGATGGCGGCGGCAGCCTCGGCCCAGGCGGCCTCGACCATGCGAATGTCTTCGGGGTCGGTCTCTGCGCCGCCGACTTTGACGAAGCCGCGGCCAAGCTGCCGGATGACGAAGTTCGGCGCGGGCGCAGAGCCGGTTGTCCCGGTCTCCGAGCTGCCCAAAGCGGCGTTCAGCGCGGCGGCAGCATCCAGCTCGCCATAGTGCCATGAGCCTTTGAGGAACTGGAGGATGAGGACGCGCATGCCGTTGCCGGCGGCGCGCAGCGCAGTACCCAGCGCGGCGGTGGTCTTGCCCTTGCCGGGGCCGGTGTTGATCAGAATCAGGCCGCGGCGGGTAGCTTCGGGAGTGGGTGCAGAGTCGGACATAGATGTAGTGTAGCGAGGTTCGAGGTTCAAGGTTCGAGGTTCGAGGTGCAAGGTGCAAGGTACGCGGCGCGCTGCTCAAGGGTCAGTGGCCGGAGTGGTAGGGATGTCCGGCGAGAATGGTGAGCGCGCGGTAGATCTGCTCGGCCAGAACGACGCGGGCGAGCTGGTGGGGCAGTGTGATGGAGCCAAACGAGAGCAGCAGGCCGGCGCGCGCGCGGGCTGCGTCGGACCAGCCGTCGGCCGGGCCGATGGCCAGCACCAGGGTCTGCGTGCCCCGGTCGCGGAGGCGGCCAATCTGCGCGGCGAATGCCTCCGACGTGAGCTGCCTTCCCCGGCTGTCGAGCAGGATGAGGAAGGGCGCGGTGCGGGCGGATTGGCGATCCATCCAGGCGAATAGCGCATCCTCGGAGCTGTGGGCCTGAGCCTGGCAGGGGAGAAAGCGCGAGGCGCGGAGGAGGAAATCCGAGGCGAGGGTTGCGGCGGCGTCGGACTTAGCGCGCGAGCGAGCTGGGGAGATGGAGGCGAGGATAAGCTTCACGCTATGAGCGTACTGCAAGATGTAAAAGAAAGTCGCCGTGGAAATATGATTTATTGGATTATGACTCCGCAAATCATAAAGCAAAGCTGTCGCCAAATAGTACGCAATGCGCACAGGTAATTGTAAACATTGGGTTAAAAAGACAATCCGGCATTGACGAATCCCCGGTCACTTTGGAGGGTGAATTGCACAGAAATCTTCATCACCGAAGCTATGTGTGTTGTACTAAACTGTCACTCCGCTGATTTGGCGGACCGGATTAGTTACAGATCGAGGAGACTCATCCATATGAAGCGTTCTCTAAGCGTTGCTTTGTTCCTCATGCTGATGGTTGGCTCAGCTGCTGCTCAGGCGGGATTTGGCGGATTGACCGGAACGGTCACTGACAAGACCCAGGCTGTGATCCCGAACGCGACGGTGACTCTGACCGGAACGAACGGCGAGAACCGCACCACGAAGACGAACAACTTGGGAAGCTACCTGTTTACGGCGGTCCCGGTGGGCGGCGGATATACGATCACGGTCTCGATGCCGAACTTTGAGACCGCGAAGGTGACCGGGCTGAGCACGACGGTCGGAGTGGTGCTGACGCAGAATGTGATGCTTGCCGTGGGCCTGCAGAGCGTGACGGTAGAGGTGACGGCGGCCAACGTGGAGCAGGTGCAGTTGGAGAGTTCCTCGGTTTCGCAGCTGGTGGACAATACGATCTTTCAGGATTCGCCCCTGGAGACGCGCACCCAGAATTCGTTTGTCTATCTGGTAGCGGGCGCAGGAGGAGAGTTTAGCGGTAATGTGAGCAACCGCGGCGCGGCAATGAACGGCTCGCGCCCCGGCACCGGCAACTTCCTGGTGGAAGGAATGGACAACAACGACCAGGGACAGGGCGGCAGGGGCTTTACCTTGGGTACGGCGGGAGCAATAACAAGCATCTCTCCCGACGCGATCCAGGAGTATCGCGTGATCACGCACAACCCGTCGGCTGAGTACGGACGGGCGGGCGGATTTGCGACGGACACTGTGCTGAAGAGCGGCGTCAATAAGTTCCATGGTTCGGTCTTCGAGTACAACCGCATCCAGGCGCTGGCGGCGAATAGCTGGTTCTCGAATTACTACGGATTGCGCGACCATCTGGTCCGCAATCAGTTCGGCGGATCGATCGGCGGACCCGTCTACCGCGACAAGACGTTCTTCTTTGCGACGGTGGAGATCCATCGTTTGCGAACGGGTGAACCCGTGACGGGCACGGTGACGACGCAGGCCTTTCTGAACTTCGTCGATTCGGGGGCGTTTGAGACGTTCCAGGAGACGAACGCGGGTGGCCTGTGCATGCAGTACAACGGGGTGGCGTGTCCCGGCAAGTTTAACCGCTCGCATGCGCTGGGCACGGACTTCAAGGCCCTTCTGGCGGCGGAGCCGGAGGCGTTCCCCCTGGGGACACTGCAGGCGACGGGGGTTGCACAGGGACTGTATACGGGGGGAGTGGTGACCTATCCGGTGCCGATCTACGCCACCGTAGGCGAGAGCCAGGGCTCGCCCACCAATCAGGAACGCGCCACCATGAAGATTGATCAGAAGCTGACGGACAAGGACCAGTTGAGTTTTTCTTATCTGCTGGATTTGGTAGATCAAACCGTTGCTTTTGACGGTGGCGACACGACGTTTGGCCCCGACGAGGTGTATGTAGGAGGGGCGCAGGTATTCACGGGAAACTGGACGCACACCTTCTCGCCAACGCTGCAGAACCTCTTCCGCGCGGGCTATACGCGCCATGTGTCGAACTTCAGCGCTCCTGGCACACAGGGTGTTCCCCAGATTGTGACTGGGGACGACCCGCTGGCGGAGGGGTTTGGCGCCTACTCCGGACTCCCACAGTTGTTCACGGAGAACGAGTTCCAATACGAAGACACGCTGACCAAGGAAGTGGGCAAGCACACGGTGAAGACGGGCTTCCGGTATATTCGCACACGAAACGGCTCCAGCTTCTACAACGATTTCTATGGATCGCTATACCCGTATGACACGGAGTCGTTGCTAACCGACGAGACCTTCGACGACCAGGCGGACCTGGCTATTTATGGAGCTCCGACCTACGGATCGTTGTACGAGGCGAGCGCTGCGATCGACACCACGACCAACGCGGCGCCAAACCCGTATCGCGGCTACCGTGCCAATGAATTTGCAGCGTACGCTCAGGACGACTGGAAGATGACGAACAAGCTGACCGTAAACCTTGGCCTGCGCTGGGAGTACTTTGGGCCGCCGCACAACTTCCAGGCGGGCTACGATTCCAACGTGTTCTTCGGAGCATTCACAACGCCGACTCCGAACGGCAATCCGTTTCTGCCGAACACCACCTTCGTAGGAGCAATGCAGGGAGCGACATTCCAGGTGGTCCCGAACTCGTCGCACAGTACGCTGTGGAACAAGGACACCAACAACTTCGGACCAAGACTGGGCTTCTCCTACGATCCGACTGGCAGAGGTAAGATGGCAATCCGCGGAGGGTTAGGGATCAGCTTTGACCGGCTGTACAACAATGCATACGAGAACATCCGGTTCAACTCTCCCCGCTACTCGGACAACACGATTGGCGCCTTGATCAATGGCGTGGTGGCCGGCGCTCTGGAGCAACCGGCGCTGATCAACCTTCCGTTTACCGCGAACAACCTGTTTTCCGCCTATGGCGGCAAGCCGGTGCCTCGCCAGGTGGACCCGCGTTTGGTGACGGCGTACTACGAGCAGGCAAACCTTGGCATCGAGAGGGAGCTTGCCAAGGGTTATGTCGCCGAAGTGAACTATGTTGGCACCTTCGGCCGCAAGCTGATCGGCCTGAAGGACGCCAACAACTTCGATGGCCGAACGGCCTGCCCGACCTTGACGGCCACCTGCCAGGCGGCCGGCTTCACCAAGGCCACGACCGCGCGTCCCAATTTGCTGTTCAATGGGGACAACTTCCGCAACAACGGGTTCACTTCCAACTACCACGGACTACAGGCCAGCGTTCGCAAGGGCTACTCCAATGGGTTGATGTTCCTGGCAAACTATACCTACAGCAAGACTATGGATGAGGTCAGCGACATCTTTGATCTGAAGGCCAGCGCCGCCCAGACGGGCATAACCGACCCGCTGAATCCCAAGTACGATTACGGGCCGGCGGACTTTGACGTACGGCATATGGCGGCGATCACGGTCAATTATGAGTCGCAGTGGAGGAAGGAGAACCTGCTGCTCGGCGGGTGGGGCGTTTCACCCATCATCCAGGTGCAGAGCGGCACTCCATTCTCGATCATCGACAGCTCCGGCACCTACAATCCCAACAAGGACGGACGGCCCGGGTTTGATCGGGCGGTGTATGTCGGAACAGGATCGTACAATAGCGCGATCGTCCACAATGCACGGCCAACGGGGCCGGGCTACCTGCAGGTCAGTCAGTTCAAGGCCTATACCTGCCCCGCTACCGTCAACTACGGTCTATGGTGCGATCCACCAATGGCCCGGAACGCATTTTACGGACCTGCGTTCGCGCAGGTGGACCTAGCGGTATCGAAGCGGTTTAAGGTTAGGGAGGGCCAGCATCTGATCGCCCAAGTTGCCTTCTTCAATCTCTTCAACCATCCCAACTTCAACGATCCAGTCGGCGACATCAACAATCCATCGCAGTTTGGGTTTGCGCAGTCGACTGTGGGCCTTGAAACTCCGAGTTCCCGCAACACGCAGTTGAGCCTGCGGTACAACTTCTAACAATCTGCCGCATCCGAGTGAGACAAGAAGGGCCGCTGATTGAGAGCGGCCCTTCTTATTTTTTCCTTGCGGCACGCGTGTCTGAGGGCTTCCTGCCGGAGGGCCTCTTTGCGGCGGGCTTGCGAGGCGTGGCAGCTTTCTTTGCGGTCTTCCTGGAAGCCATCTTAGCCGGAGCTCTTGCGGGAACGCCAGGCTTAGCGGATTTGGCGCGGGTGGAGGCGATCTTTGCCTTCAATTCGGCGTTGAGCGCGGCGACACTGATGGTGGTGGCGGACTTGCGCAGGCGTTCCAGGCCGTAAAAGGCGCGCTTCTCCGCGGAGAAGACGTGGACGATGAAGTCGACGTAATCCATCAGAATCCACTCGGCCTGGCGGCGGCCTTCGACCGAGTTGGGAGTGGCGCTGAAGTCGCGCTTGAGGCGCATCTCGATCTCGTCGGTGATGGCGACGTTCTGGCGCTCGTTGGTCCCGTTGCAGATGAGGAAGTAGTCGGTGAGTCCGCTCTCGGAGGGGTCGAGGGCGAGGATGCGTACGTCTTCGGCCTTCTTGTCTTCGCAGGCTGCCGCCGCCGCCAGCAGGAGCCGATAGCTTTCAGTTGAGGGCATGAACCTCCTTGAGACCATGGTATCGGGTTGCGGCGGTCAGCGTCCATTACAGCCTGCGCGCAGAGTCGCGGGCCGCAGTTGCGGCGATCGAGTTCCGGCTACTTCAAGGTCTTGATGTAAGCCGCAATGGCAGCAGCCTGCGCGGGGGTCAGCGTGCTCATCGGCTTGACGTGGGGCGGGCGAGTCTCACCGCCCTTGGTGAGGACTTCAACGACATCCTTGGCTGTGCCCGCCAGCTTGGGAGCGACACCCTGCTTTCCCTGTCCCAGATCGCCGTGGCAGCCCGCGCACTTTGTCTTGTACAGCGCGCCGCTGTCCTGCGCGGGGGCCTGCACCCAGGCCAGGGTTGTGATCGATGCCAGCACGACCGATGCGATACGAATCTTCATGGTGGTCCTCATTGTTGAAATGGTGAAGCTGCGTTCCTCTGCTCTCAATTTACACTGCTTCCGGCCTGCTTTCTTACCCGTCTTCCGGCCCGTCTTCCGGCTTTCTCTCAGCGTTGTTCTCCGCGGATGGAGGGGTTTCGATGTCAGCCTCGGCGAGGGTCTCGGTGTCCAGCGCGTGCTCATGCTTGTAGTGCTCGACGGACATCTTGCCGTCGCGCCAGGCCCAGTTCATGGGATAGACATCGGGATCGAAGAAGACCTGGTAGAAGTGCCAGACCAGGATCGCCAGCGTGGCCAGGATGGCTTCATAGAAGTGGACCGCGGTGGCCGCATCCACCCACCAGCGCGCCAGCAGATTGCCGACCGAAATCTTGGCCCACATCATGACTCCGGTGATGGCCATGAGCGCGGTGCCCCAGACCAGCGCCCAGTACTCCAACTTCTCCGCGTAGCTGAAGCGGCCGAAGTTCGGCTTCCGGTTGCGCAGGCCGAGGTAAAACAGCATCGTTCCCCAGGCGTCGAGCGCGTCCTTCGGCGTGGGCAGCAGGTCGCGGAGCAGCCGCCGGCCGTCGCGGGTGAACGCGACGTAGAAGACGTGGTAGACACCATCGCCGATGAGCAACACTCCGGCGACGCGATGCAGGACCCCGCGCCAACGCTCGCCCAGGCCGAGGGCGACGGCGAACCAGGAGTCGGGATACTTCAGCGCGAAACCGGTGACGACCAGGACGAAGAAGCTGATGAGCAGGACCATGTGCTGCCAGCGCTGGTTGGGCGTCATGCGAACGATAGTGGGGCCCATCGCCCGGCGGCGGGCCAGGGTTTTGGCGCGCCACAGGATGACGTTGTGCGCGAACATTGCGCCGACGACCAGCAGGATCAGGGGAAGATAGAACCAGCGAATCCAGCGCACGGCGACCGAGCCCTTGTCCGATGCGCGCCCGCCCTGCACATCGACGTGGACCTTGTTGAGCGTGAACTTCTGCGTGACTCCCTTGTGGCACTGGCCGCAGGTGGCGTCCAGGTTCGCGGGATTGATGGTGGAGCGCGGATCGCTGGAGGGCAGGATGTTGTGCACTCCGTGGCAACTGGCGCAGTTGGCCACCACCAGCGAACCGCCCTGCGAGGCAAGCCCGTGGTAGCTGTCGAGGTAGGTGGAGACGCGGCCGCCAGCGACGCCGAACTCCTGCGTCAACTGCACGCCCTGATGGCAGCGCGCGCAGGTGGTGCGCGAGAGGTTCTCGCCGGAGACCGAAGAGCTTGGATCGCTGGGCGCCTTGATGGTGTGGATGCCGTGGCAGTCGGTGCAGACCGGCGCAAGGCCGTTGCCGCGTGCGATGGCCTGGCCGTGAATGCTCTCGATGAAGACGCTCTGCACATCTGCGTGGCACCTGCCGCAGGTGGCGGGAATGTTGAACTTGTTGATCGGCGAACGGGCGTCGTTGGCGGGAAGAATCTGGTGCGAGCCGTGGCAATCCGTGCAGACGGCGGCGGTCTGCGAGCCGTTCTTCACCGCGCGGCCGTGGACGCTGTCCTGATAAGCGACGAAGACCTGCGAGCTGCCTCCGGTGGACTCCATCAAAAACTTCTGGCCGTGACAGGAGCCGCAGGTGGCGGGGATGTTGGAGTGGCTCACCGGCGAGTTTGGATCGCTGGCAGGCAGAATTGTGTGCGCGTCGCCGTGACAGTCGACGCAGGTGGCGGCAGGCGTCCCGTCGGACTTCTTCGCGGTGGCGTGGAAGCTGTGCTGATACGCGGCCTGCGCGTCGGCGTGGCACTGGGCGCAGGCGATCTTCGCCGGTGTCTTCTCGTGCGGCGAGGATTTCACGTCCTTGTGGCAGTCGACGCAGGAGAACATGCTGCCGTGGATGGACTGCTTAAATTTATCGGCGTCGACGGTGAGGCTGACCGTCTTGCCGCTGGCGTCCGTGGTGGTGAGTGTGGGGTCCGCGTGGCAGGCCAGGCACTCCGCGTCCTTCGGCTTGTACTGGGCGCGGGCGAGCGTGGTCCAAGAGAGCAGAAGGACGAGCATCGCCTGGGCACAAAGCTTCGCAGCGAATTTCACGCTCGAAGTACACGACCGCCGAATCGACTTCGCCGTAACTGCCATCCCGATGTGCGCTCAACCAGTAATGTATCTCATTCCTGCGGGTCGAGGCTGCAATGTTTCGCGTCTTCGCCGAGGCGGCGCTCAGCGGGGGAGGCTGTCGGAGGCGGGACGGATGCGCTCGCGGAGTCTGTCGGCGCGATCCACGGGCAGCGAGCCGTCCAGCAGGAACTGGAAGGCACGGTTGAGAGCACGCAGTATGGCGCGGCGCTCGGCGAGGGGGCCAGGGCGACGGTTGGGGTGGTGGTAGTAGCAAAACTGCTCGCCGCGGAGGGCGGGCGAACCGCAGCGGCGACCGGAGGCATGGAAATGGCGGCAGAGAGTAAGCGTCCTTGTGATCTGGGTGAGTTCAGCGGCGTCGGTCATGAAGAATCCTTTGGGTGGAATTAAGTCTAAAGTCATCAATCCACGGCGGTTAAGTCGGGACATGTCAGGTAAATGAGTCATGACCTGTCATGACTTGGCCAGGTGGAACCGGAATTGGTAACAGTTAAAAGCAAAAGCCCGGCGCAGTGCCGGGCTTTGAATATTGATAACTACCTTAATTATACGGGTTGGAGGGAAACTAGTATGCCAACTATTTTTTGGAGGGAAGTGATTGGCACAGTGTGGGTTAGAGGGATTTTTCGGGGCGCAGGGGCTTGACACGCGAATTTGCTGGGGTTTTTGCGGAAAGATTTTCGGTGCTTTCCGGGGGGCTGCGTCTCCCACCCTTCCGCGATGAGACTGCGG
>Ga0116114_1000240_pt1 | contig 39220 bp, 36 predicted proteins | sample June2015DPH_10_5_FD_89823 | JGI IMG/M metagenome (GOLD analysis project Ga0116114, IMG submission 89823) | Peatland microbial communities from SPRUCE experiment site at the Marcell Experimental Forest, Minnesota, USA - June2015DPH_10_40 | ecosystem: Environmental > Terrestrial > Soil > Wetlands... | reverse complement strand
TCGGCCGCTGGATTGGCCGCGAGCACGCTGCCCTTAGCGTCCAGATAGCTCACGGACTGATTCATGGTGCGGAAGAGATCGGAATATCGCTGCTCCGATTCGCGGCGGGCGTGCTCAGCTTCCCGGAGGTGTGTTACATCGAGATTGACACCGATCACCTGAGCGGCCTCGCCGGCGGCGTTGAGGTACGTCCGGGCCTTGCTGACGACCCAGTGGACACTACCGTCCGGCCAGATGATGCGGAATTCGGCCTCGCCATGCCGCGTACCTCGCAGAAGGTTTGCATGGTATGCCTGCACGCGATCCCGATCTTCGGGATGCACGATCGAGAGCCAGTGAACATAGGGCGTTGTCGTCTGAGTCACAGGCAATCCGAAGATACGACAACACTGTTCCGAGCGGGTAATGGTGCTGTTAGGCACGGACCAATCCCAGATACCCAGTCCGGCTGCTTCCTGTGCCAGGTTGAGGTGTTCTTCGGCTTCCAGCCGCGCCGCTTCAGCTAGTTTCAGAGGGGTGATATCGTGAGCGATACCCCCGATTCCGATGGGCCGGCCCTCCGCGTCTGTGATGGCGAAGACGCTCCGCGACACGAATCGCCTGCTTCCGTCCTTGTGGAGCCTGACGATCTCGCGCCGTAGAGTGGGTTGTCCTTGTTGGGCCTTTCCACACACGAGGTGCGCTTCTTCCAGGAGGTCCGGAGGGATGATCACATCGATCGGGTGCCCTCGCACCTCCGCGGCGGAATATCCGTACAATCGCTCGGCTCCGGGATTCCAGGTCAATATGACCCTGTTCAGGTCTATGGTGATAATGGCATCTTCCGCGCTCTGAACAACAGCGGACAGGATTGACGAGTCCCCGGTATCTTGCGGAGCGCCGGCAGATGGCGAGGCACTCAATTCCCGGCTGATGAGCGCGCTGAAATCGTGGAGTGTGCATATTGCCGATTCCGAAAGCGGGCCGCGAGGGCGGGTGTCCATGACGGCAAGGGCGCCGACCGCGAATCCCTCGGTAGTGAAGACGGGTACCCCGGCGTAGAAGCGAACGTGCGGGTGATCGGCGACGAGGGCGAGGCCCGCGAAACTCGCGTCCGCGGTGGCATCGGGAATCACCAGGGCTTCAGGGCTGCCGATCGTGTGTGAGCAGAAGGACGCCGAGCGGGCGAGTTGTGGCACACCTAAGCCGTAGGTGGATTTGAACCAGCACCGATCGTGCGTTACGAAGCTGATGGCGGCCATAGGTGCGTCGAAGAATTGCGCTGCCAGGCGCGTGATACGGTCGAAATGAGAATCGGGAGGCGTATCGAGGATGCCGCAGCGATCAAGAGCGGCAAGGCGCAACCTTTCGGACAGAGCAATCGACATAGTTGAAGAGCTGGCCGCGAAGACAAGCGGGGATCTGGAACCGGTCCACGGAGCCGGTGGTCCATCCAGTGGGATCATAACATAGACCGATCGAGATACCGGAGTTGCCTATCCGTATTTGGAAACCCGCAGAGGTAAAGCTCCCCAGGCTCAAGAGAGGCAAGATGAGGGCGCGCCACGTCTCGTTCCTGTTTCGAGATCCGTGCCGGCACTTGCCAATGGCGGAGTCTTGTACCGCTGGCTCACGAGATGGCAAAGTTTCTCGGAATCTCGGGGAGGTTCAGACCGACTTGGGGCGGAGAATTCCGAGAATCTTGCCCTCCGTACAGATCTCTCTAAAGGTGAAGCGGCCTTCCGGTGGAGGAGAACCAGCGATCCTGCAAATCGCCCCGTAAATTCCGAATATTGGCCCCCTTTTTCCCCGCCAGGCGCCATGTGCCCTCGGGCTGTCGTTAGGGCTCCGCCTGAGGCTGGAAGAGGAATTCCGAGAACTGTTGCCCCCTTTCCGCAGTAAAGGCTCTCGACACCGATAGAAAAGCGCGCACCTCCACCAACGAATAGAACCGCGCACGCGACTTTTGGGCCTTCGGCACTTCAAGTTTCCCCGCAGGGCTACGCCCGAGGAAGCCTTCATCCACAGCCATACTCCTCTAAACTCAACAAAACTCAGGCGCATGATTGTTGATTGTGTGCCAGTTGTGCGCCAGAATTTCCTGCGAGGGTTAGGCGCGGTGGCGAACAAGGCCGGACAAATCATTGCGAGAGGCGAGCGGACCTGGCTCGTTCGAATCTTTATGGGACGCGACCCGGAGTATGGGAAGCGGCAGTACCACAACAAGACGGTTCACGGCACACGAAAGGACGCACAGGCTTACTTGAACCAGGCCCAGCGAGACCGTGACCTCGGAATGTTCTTCGAGCCGTCCCGCATGAGTCTTGACCAGTACCTCGACAAATGGCTCGAGACTGCGGCGAAGCCAAAACTCCGGGCCAAGACACATCGCGATTACGAAGCGCTGCTGAAGAGATATGTGCGTCCGGCGCTGGGAACCCACCCCGTTTCGAAGATCGAGCCACTCGACATCCAGGCACTCTACACAAAGATGCTGGAGCGTGGTTTGTCAGCTCGCACTGTCCGGTTTACGCACGCAGTCCTGCGCACGTCGCTGCACCAGGCTGTAAAATGGCGCCTCATCCCGATCAATCCCGCCGAAAGCGTGGATCTGCCCCGCCAGGCGAAAGGTGAGATCCGGGTATTGCCTCCGCAGCAGGCCAGAGCGTTCCTCGAAGCCGCCAAGCAGGATCGATACTACGTGCTGTTCGCCCTCGCCCTGACCACCGGTATGCGCCCAAGCGAATATCTTGCCCTGAAGTGGGTGGACATCGATTGCAAGAAGGGAACGCTCAGCGTGACGAGAACGCTCGAGCCGATCAAAGGCGGCGGCTGGCAGTTCGCCGATACCAAACGCGCACGCAGCCGGCGCGTGGTAAAGCTCCAGGATTGGGTACTCGAGCTTTTGAAGAAACAGCGTAGCGCGGCACCTGAAGAAGTGACCAAAAGTGAGGCGCCAGCAGCCGCGGCTGATCTGGTCTTCACTAACACAAATGGCAACGCTCTCAATGAGAGAAATCTCGTTCTGCGCAACTTCCAAAGCATTCTGGCCAGAGCGAAACTGCCGCGAATCCGCCTCTATGATTTGCGTCACACCGCGGCGACCTTGGCATTGTCCGCGGGCGTGCCGGCCAAGGTAGTTTCCGAGCAACTTGGACACGCCAGTGTCGCATTCACTCTCGATACCTATTCCCATGTCCTTCCTCATATGCAAGATGCGGCGGCCGCCCAGGTCGAGGCCATTTTGCTCGACGCGCCGAAGAAGAAACAACTGGCCCGGAGAAGGAAACGGTCGGCCGCGGGAAAAAACTCGAAATGATCAAGGCGAATGACGCCAAGGAGCTCTTTTCGGGGAACAAAGTGTCCGTGAACGTATTGGAGGAAGCCTTCGACATCAACACGGAACGGCCACTGTTCTGGCGACCTGCTAATGCGAATTCACTAATTTTCGCTATTTGCCGGTGCCAGCAGCGCCTCTCGCTTCGGCTGCCAGCGCGATTGTCCGGCGCCGCTAGCTGGCGTCTGCCCGAAGGAGTGTCCCGGATTTTGATTGTCGTCGGCCCTGTTCCGCTGGGGCTTTCCAAGTTTGGCACACTATTGGCACACATCTCGACCGCGCATGCTTCAGGGCCATGGTTCGGTATTTCCCGTAACCCGTATTGTTTTTAGATGGTTAGGATGGAGCCACCCTCCGGGCTTGAACCGGAGACCTGCTGATTACGAATCAGCCGCTCTACCAACTGAGCTAGGGTGGCCCTGTGCCCTTGATCATAACAACTTGCAGCGAGTTTTCGCAATCTTGAGTCTTAAATCACCGGGCGTCGGCCAGGTCGGATAAAGGGTAGTAATCCTTACTGCCTTGTAACTGTATGAGAGGCGACCCACCATCGAAAAACCGTCGCTAACTGCGCCCATAGCGGGAGCGCTGGGGAGCGCCAGGTGCCATTTACGCCGCGTCGCTAGTGGAGTATACTTCTTGGGACAATGTGTTTGGAAGGCGAATACGAAAATGCGATTTTTTTATGGTTCAATAGCGGTACTTTCGCTCGCTGCGCTGTCAGCGTGCTCTCGAAACACCACCGGCACTTCCGCGGCCATTCCCCATCTTCAGAAGCAGGGAACCGCCACGCAGTTGATAGTCGACGGCAAGCCGTTTCTGATGTTGGCGGGAGAACTGCGCAACTCCAATTCCTCCACTTCCGATTACCTGAAGCCGATCTGGCCCCGGATGGTAGCCATGCACCTCAACACCGTCCTGAGCGCCGTCCATTGGGAGCTGATCGAACCGCAAGAAGGCAAGTTCGACTTTTCGCTCGTGGATAGCCAGATCCGCGACGCACAGACCTACAATCTGCGGCTCATCTTTCTATGGTTTGGAAGCTGGAAGAACGGGGTTTCCAGCTACATTCCGGCCTGGGTGAAAACCAACCAGGAGCGGTTCCCACGGGTCCCGGACAAGGACGGCAAAGGCACCGAGATCCTCTCCACATTGAGCGCCGCCAACCGCGATGCCGACGCGCGCGCTTTTGCAGCCCTCATGCGGCACATCAAGGAAGTGGACGCGCAGCACAGGGTCGTCATGATGCAGGTGGAGAACGAGGTGGGCCTCGGATTCGACACGCGGGATAGGAGCGAAGCCGCCAATAAGGCCTTCGCGGCGCCCGTGCCAAAAGAGCTGCTGGACTATATCGCCAGCCGCAAGGACAGTCTGCATCCGATGCTCCGCAAGGCCTGGGAAGCGGCCGGGTCCAAGACATCCGGGACGTGGGAAGAGGTTTTCGGCAAAGGCGACTACACCGATGAGATCTTCATGGCGTGGAACTATGCCAGCTACGTGGGCGGAGTGGCGGCGGCGGGCAAGGCCGAATACCCGCTGCCCATGTTCGTGAACGACGCGTGCGCCATGCCCAGTCCGGAACGGCCGCAGCCGCGCGGCGGCGGGCGCCCAAACCCGGAGGTGAACAACATCTGGAAAGTGGCGGCGCCGGCGATCGACATCCACTCGCCCGACCTGTATACGCCGAACCTCCCGGTGTGGGCCAACTGGTACCAGGAATCCTTCGTTGGAGAGAACCCGCTGTTCATCCCCGAGACGGACGGCAACACGGGCACCTACCACGTCTTCTACGTCGTGGGGCAGCATGACGCGATGGGATTCTCTCCGTTTGCCATCGACGAGTACAGCCAGGCACGCACGGGCGCGAAAAGCGTGGAGCCGGCGGACCTGCCGCTGGCACGGAGCTACGGCATCCTGACGCAACTCGCCCCCGTGATTCTCGAGAATCAAGGCAAAGGGAAGATGGCCGGCGTAGTGGTGGGCGCGGGTGAACCGCCGCAGAAGATCGCTCTGGGCAACTACCTCCTGGAAGTAAGCTACCCGCGGAGTTTCAGAGCGCAAGCGCCGACCACCACGGCTACCCCTCCACCTGTGTTTGCGATGGTGTCACTCGAAGCAATCGAACTTCCGGAGCGTGCCGGCGCTCTGTTCATTGCGATGGGGCCGGATGAGTACCTGGTGGCCGGCAGCGGGCCGGTAGAGGTCAGGTTCTCTCCAAACACGCCGGGGGAGCCGACGGCCGGCATCCTCTCCATCGAGGAAGGCACATATGCGGACGGTCGTTGGGTTCCCGGACGCAGGCTGAACGGGGACGAGAACGGCGGGGGGAGGAACCTGCGCCTCGGCGGCGACGAGAGTCGCAATGGGTCGATCCAGCGAATCAAGCTCTACCGCTACCACTGACGCGGCAGTAAGGAGGTGGCAGAATTGAAGGTTCATGAACACCCGCTTCCTGTGGGCCATGGGCACTTACGCCGTACTGGCCCTGCTGTCGGCCTTGACGCTCGATGGCCTGATGCGTGAAGCCGTCTGGATCTTGCTCGGTGGGTTGGCCCTCAAGACCTACATCGCGAAGAAGGCCGGCTGGTAGCTGGCCCCGTCCCTCTTTGAAACATCTCCGCGTTTCAATTTGAAACACGTTCCATTCTGGAACGTGAATCCAAGGTACTTATAACTGAAAATAAGGTCTTTATGCTTCAGTTCTACGTGGCCCTCAGGTTGCACCCTTACTGCTGCCCGGAAGATTTGATCCGGCTCCAAAAAGAAATCCGGAAAAGAGGCAAAAGCGATGCGGGTGCCAAGTGTGTCTACATGCCGACGGCCGAGGATGTCCATCGAGGTTCGCGACCAGATCGTGCTCGAACATCTTCCGCTGGTCAAAGCGATCGCCATTCGCGTGCACGAGAACCTCCCGGTGCATGTGGATCTCGACGATCTGATCCACGCCGGCGTGCTGGGCCTGTTCGATGCAGTGACCAAGTACGATGAGTCCAAGAACGTCGCGTTCCACAGCTATGCGAAGCACCGTATCAAAGGCGCCATCCTAGACAGCCTGCGCCAGCTCGACTGGGCGTCGCGCGACCTCCGCAAACGGCAGAAGCAGGTGGATTCGGCCACTCGCGACCTTTCCGCAAAGCTGGGGCGCGCTCCCACCGAGGGCGAAGTAGCGCAAGAGATGGGAGTCAGCATGGAGCGGTGGCGGCGCCTGCTCATGGAATTGCGGACCGTTGGGTTGGTTTCGGCCTCGTCGCGTCCCGACCAGGAGCGCGATCGCCCGCAGGAATTCGCCGCCAAGCCGGATTTCCAGCCCGACCACATGTGCCAGCGGAGGCAGTTGCAGGTGACGCTCGCGCGCGCCATCGAAACCCTGCCCGAGCGGTATCAGAAGGTGGTGTGCCTCTACTACACCAATGAGATGACCATGAAAGAGATCGGCGAGGTGATGGGCGTGAACGAAAGCCGCGTTTCCCAGATTCACAAGACCGCGCTGAAGAAGATGGCGGTAGCGCTGGAGTCGGAGGGGATTCACTCCGCGGCTGCGTTTTGACGTAATCGATCAGCGGTCAGCGATCAGCTAAAACCTGCGCCGGCGTAGCTGAAAGCTGAAAGCTGAATGCTGATAGCTGGTTTACCGCAGTTCTTTGCTGTTAACCGTGGCCGGCTCCGGCCCGTAGTTCTCGCGGATGACCATGGACTGGTCCGAAAAGAACGAGCGGCTGCCCGAAGACCCGTACGCCACCGGGTTGGCATTGATCACGTAGCCACCCGTGTTTCCGGTAAGGGTGAACTTGTAGCCTTGCTTCTCGCCGCCCGCCAGGTCGTTGCCGATCAGGTCCGCGGCGGAGGGATTGGGAGCGCCACTGGCAGGCGGTCCTAGTTCCGCCAGCGACGTCGCATAGCGGCCATACTGGGACTGGTACTGCACCTCCATCTGGTGAATCGTCTGCATGGCCTTGATGGCCGCGGTCTCCCGCATGAACATCTGGGTCTTCTGGTACTTGGGAACCGCGATCGTGATGATGATCAGGATGATCGCAATCACGATCAGCAGCTCGATGAGCGAAAAGCCTCGACGGCGTCTTCTTGGGTGGAACATTCTGCCCCCTATTGTATGACGCGTCACGCCCCTGCGGTGTGCAGGAAGTTCGCGGATTCGACCAGCGCGTCGATCATCGTCAGCCGCCGCCAGAAGTCGCGCAACAAGCTGAGCCGCAGGGCGTTGGGGCCGTCGGAGAGGGCCTTCTCGGGCTCGTCGTGGACCTCCACGAACACTCCGTCCACGCCCGCCGCCACGGCCGCGCGCGCCAGCGTCTCGATGAACTGCGGCTGGCCCCCCGATGCGTCTCCCGCGCCTCCCGGCACCTGCACGCTGTGGGTGGCGTCGAAAACCACCGGCCAACCCGCGTCGCGCATGATCCGGAGGCCGCGCATGTCCACCACCAGGTTGTTGTAGCCGAACGACGAGCCGCGCTCGGTGAGAATCACCTGGCGGTTGCCAGTGGAAGCCACCTTATCCGCCGCGCGGTGGATGTCGTGCGGCGCCACGAATTGCCCCTTCTTGATGTTGACCATCCGCCCCGTGCGGCCGGCCGCCAGCAGCAGGTCCGTCTGGCGGCAGAGAAACGCGGGGATCTGGAGAATGTCCGCCACCTCGGCCGCCGGCTCGGCCTGCCAGGGTTCGTGAATGTCGGTGAGGATGCGGTAGCCCTCCGCCTTCACGCCCGCCAGGATGCGCAGGCCTTCCCTCAGACCCGGCCCGCGATAAGCGCCGCCCGACGTGCGGTTGGCCTTGTCGAAAGACGCCTTGAAGACGAACTCGCCCACGGCGTCGCGGATGCCGCGCGCCAGGCGGTGTACGTGCTCTTCGCTCTCGATGACGCACGGCCCGGCGATCAGCACCAGGGCCCCACCGAACGCGCTGTATTCAATCGCCACGGGAGTAAACCGTCTCCTTCGGCGACTCCTCCCCGGCTTGCGCCAACCTACGCCGCCGGTTCTCATAGGCGGCGCCGATAAACGCCTTGAACAGGGGGTGCGGCTCCATCGGCTTGGACTTGAACTCGGGATGAAACTGGCAGCCGAGATACCACGGATGATCGGCGATCTCGCAGATCTCGACATAGGTCTGGTCGGGCGTCTCGCCCGTGATTCGCAGCCCCGCGGCCTTCAGCCGGTCTTCGTACTCCCGGTTGAACTCGTAGCGGTGCCGGTGGCGCTCGTTGATCTCGCGCACGCCATAAGCGCGGTAGGCGAAACTGTCCTCGACCAGCCGGCAGGGCCAGCCGCCCAGCCGCATGGTCCCGCCGAGTTCGTCCACGCCCTTCAATTCCCGCAGCTTGAAGATCACGCGGTGCGGCGTTCCGGAGTTGAATTCGGTGGAATCGGCGCCCTCCAGTCCGCACACGTTCCGGGCGTATTCGATCACCAGGGTCTGCATGCCCAGGCAGATGCCGAAATACGGCACCTTGCGCTCGCGCGCGTAGCGGATGGCGTTCAGCATGCCGTCGATGCCGCGCTTGCCGAAGCCCCCCGGCACCAGGATGCCGTCGTAGCCTTCGAGCTGCCTTTCCCAGCCCTCGCCCACCACGCCTTCGGCATCGATCCAGTGAATATCGACCTTCAGCTCGTGCGCCAGCCCGCCATGCAGCAGCGCCTCCTTCAGGCTCTTGTAGGAGTCCTCGTAGTCCGTGTACTTGCCCACCAGCCCGATGCTCACCTGGTCGCGCGGGTTATCGATGCGCTCGAGCATGGCAGTCCAGCGGCTGAGATTGCGCGGCCCGGCATCGATGCGCAGCAGCCGAAGCACAATCTCGTCCACGCCTTCCCCGGCGAACATGACCGGCACCTGGTACACCGACTTGACATCGCGCGCCGTAATCACGGCCTTCACGTCCACGTCGCAGAACAGCGCGATTTTTTCCTTCATCTCCTGAGGGATGAAACGCTCCGAGCGGCAGATCAGGATGTCGGGCTGGATGCCGATGGCGCGCAGCTCCTTCACGCTGTGCTGCGTGGGCTTGGTCTTCAACTCCTGGGCCGCCGCGATAAACGGCACCAGCGTCACGTGCACGAACAGGCAGTTGTCGCGCCCCTGCTCATGGCGCATCTGGCGGATGGCTTCGAGAAACGGCAGCGATTCAATGTCGCCCACCGTGCCGCCGATCTCGACAATTACCACGTCCGGGGCGCCCTCTGGGCCCTGCGCCACCTTTTTCATGGCGGCCTTGATCTCGTTGGTGACGTGCGGAATCACCTGCACGGTCTTGCCCAGATAATCGCCCCGGCGCTCGCGGGCGATGATCTGCTCGTAGATGCGGCCCGAGGTCAGGTTGTTGGCTTGCGCCAGCCGGGAGTGGGTGAAACGCTCGTAATGGCCGAGGTCCAGGTCGGTCTCCGCCCCGTCGTCGGTCACGAACACTTCGCCGTGCTGGAAGGGGCTCATGGTGCCTGGGTCCACGTTCAGGTAGGGATCGCATTTCTGGCACGCCACCTTCAGCCCGCGGCTCTCCAGCAGGCACCCGATGGAAGCCGCGGCGATGCCTTTTCCCAGCGAAGAGACCACGCCGCCCGTTACGAAAATATACTTAGCCATACTGTCTCACCCCCTGCGCCATCGAAGCTTCGAACAACTTGCGAACTCTCTCCAGGTCCTCGGGCGTATCCACTCCCAGCGATTCGCACTCGGTTTCCACCACCCGGATGCGATACCCGTTCTCCAGCGCCCGCAATTGCTCCAACCGTTCCGCCTGTTCCAGCGGCCCCACCGGCAGCGCCGGATATCCCAGCAGAAAATCCCGCCGGTAAACGTAAAGGCCAATGTGCTTGAAATGGGTTCCCAAACCCGCCTGGTCGCGCTGGTACGGAATCGGACACCGCGAAAAGTAAATCGCGTCGCCGTTCCGGTCCGTCACCACCTTCACCACGTTGGGGTCGCTAATCTCGCGCGGGTTCTCGATGGCCTTCTTCAGCGTTCCCATGACGATTTCGGGGTCGTGCGCCAGCGGGAGAATGGCGGCGTCGATGGCCGCGGGGTCGATCAGCGGCTCATCTCCCTGGATATTGACCACCAGCTCGGCGTTCTCGGCCGAGGCCGCTTCCGCCACGCGGTCGGTGCCCGAAACGTGGTCCGCGCGGGTCATGACCACGCGCGCTCCGAAACTTCTTGCAGCCTCATAGACCCGCTCGTCATCAGTAGCAATAATCGTGGCTGTCAGGTATCGCGCCAGGGAGGCGCGCTCGTACACGTGCTGGAGCATGCTCTTGGAGGAGACTTGGGCCAGAACCTTGCCGGGAAAACGGGAGGATGCGAATCGCGCCGGGATAACGCCCAGTATTTTACGCGGCACAGGCGATCATACCACAAAATGCGTATGCTAAAATCAAGCAAGAAAGGCTGGCCAGCCGCCGATGCTGCCCTCCTACCGTAAGCTGTTGGCATTCAGTTCAATTTGGGTTTGTCTGACGACGGCGCTCTGGGCCCAGGTGGCCATCGAGCCCCGTCCCAAGCCTTCGGTTCGTGCCGAGGCCGTCCCTAAAGCCAACATCCGCGTGGACAGCACCCTGGTCCTGATTCCGGTGACGGTCACCGATCCCATGAACCGCTTCGTCACCGGGCTGGAAAAGGAGAATTTCAAGGTTTTCGAGGCCGGCAAGGAGCAGGAGCTCTCTCAGTTTTCGAGCGAGGACGCTCCGCTCTCCGTGGGCGTGGTGTTCGATTGCAGCGGCAGCATGGGAAGCAAACTGGAAAAATCCCGCCAGGCCGTGTCGCAGTTCTTCAAGACCGCCAATCCCGAGGACGAGTTCTTCCTGGTGCAGTTCCACGACTCGGCCGAGCTGATCCAGCCGTTCACCACCAGCCTCGAGGAGATTCAGAACCGGCTCACCTTCACGCAGTCCAGAGGCAGGACCGCCCTGCTCGACGCCATCTACCTGGCGCTGCACGAGACGAAAAAGGCCAAGAACCCCCGCAAGGCGCTGCTGGTGATTTCCGACGGCGGCGACAACAATAGCCGTTACACCGAAGGCGAAATCAAGAACCTGGTGAAGGAAGCGGACACCCAAATCTACGCCATCGGAATCTATGAACCGGCTGAGTCGCGCGCGCGGACCGCGGAGGAGCTCGCCGGGCCCGGCCTGCTGACGGATATCGCCGAGCAAACCGGTGGGCGGCAGTACGCAGTCGAAAACTTGAACGAATTGCCGGACATCGCCGCCAAGATCGGGGTCGAGCTTCGAAACCAGTACATTCTGGGCTATTCACCGCAAAACCAGGAACACGACGGCAAGTACCGGCGCGTCCAGGTGAAACTGATACAGCCTCGCGGACTCCCTCCTCTCCGGGCTTTCTGGAGACTGGGCTATTATGCTCCATCTCAATAATTGTCTTTTTACTACCTTTTTCGTCGCCGTTTCAGCCCCTTCGGCCCTTCTGGGCCAGCAGGGGAAACCTGCGCCTAAGCCTCCCTCGCAGGACGAGACCGGCACGGTGTTTCGGGCGGATACCCGCTTAGTGGTTCTCCCCACCACCGTCGTGGATAAGAATGGCCATCTCGTCACCACCCTGCCGCGAGAAGCCTTCACCGTGCTGGAAAACGGCGTGCAGCAGCAGATCAAGCAATTCAAGCGCGAGGACGTCCCGGTCTCCATGGGACTGATCATCGATAACAGCGGCAGCATGCGTGAAAAGCGGGCCAAGGTGGAGGCCGCCGCCCTGGCGCTGGTCAAGGCCTCCAACCCCGAAGATGAAGTCTTCATCGTCAATTTCAACGACGAAGCCTTTCTCGACAATCCGCACGGCAAGGACTTCACCAGCGACATCAAGGAGATGGAAGACGCGCTCACGCGCATCGATTCGCGCGGCGGCACCGCCATGCGGGATGCCATCCGCATGTCCATCGACCACGTGAAGGAAAAGGCGCACAAGGACAAGAAAGTCCTGGTGGTGGTCACCGACGGCAACGACAACTCCAGCGTCGTCAGCCTGGAGGACCTGGTGAAGGCCGCGCAGCAGAGCGAGGTGCTGATCTATGCCGTGGGCCTGCTCAGCGACGAGGAGCGCCGCGAAGCCAAACGCGCCCAGAAGGCGCTGGAAGCGCTGGCCGAGGCGACCGGCGGCGAAACGTTTTTTCCCCGCGACGTTTCCGAAGTCGAGCGCATTGCCACCCAGGTGGCGCACGATATCCGCAACCAGTACACCATCGCGTACACGCCTTTGAACCAGGCCATGGACGGCTCCTTCCGGCAAATCAAGGTCACCGTCAAAGCGGCGGGCAATCCCACCGTGCGCGCGCGCAGCGGGTACTACGCCACCCCCGATCAAGGCGTCCGGCCCAAGAGCGCCGCTGTCCGGTAATGCTCCGCACTCTCTGGCGCCTCACCCGCGGGTACCGCCTGCGGCCGTGGCGTAGCCCTTATCTAAGCTGGCGCATCGAGACCTACTGGGGCCTCCACGCCGGCGAGATCTCGTTCGCGCAATTCTGGAGCTTCATGTGGCGGCAGCGCTGGGAACTGCTGCGTTACCTGCGCTGGGCCGGCAGGATGGACGCTTTGGGCCGCACCGTGCGCCGCGCGGACAGATGATATCCTGCCCTTTGTGGCCGACAACCTGAAGCTGCTCCTGCGCCTGCTCTATCAGCCCGCCTCGGCCATGGGTGCGATCCTCGATCGCGGCAGCCTGCTGTTCGCCAGCGCCGCCGTGCTGGCGGCTTCCCTGTGGCTCAAAATCAACGCTCCCTGGTTGCCCTTCAGTTTCTACGCTCCGCTGCTGGTGCTGGCCGCCGTCTACGTTCCCGGCGCGCTGCTGCTAATCAGCCTTCTGGCGCGGATGGGAGGCATGGGCGCGGTCTTTGAGCGCGACTACTCGCCGCTGCTCACCTCGACCGCCATGGCGCTGGCCGCCGTCGAAATTCCGCTGGCGGTAGCGGCGTGGGTGGTTCCTCCGGTGGTCCTCCTGTGCCTCGGCGGGCTGGCGCTCCTGTATTTCGCGGTGCTGATGTTCTTCGCCGTGCGGACCATCTTCGGAACCGGCAACTGGACCGCCGCCGGCGTGGTCTCGCTCTCGTGGGTGTCGCTGGTTGCCGCGGCTTTCGTCTGGGCGCCGGTGAGGTTCTTGCTGGGGTGGCTGGCCTCGCCCTTCTTCCTGTTCTTTGCCTGGTACTATCTCGGCGGCGAGCTCGGCAACCTGGGTGTCGGCCTGCGAAGCCGCCAGAATTTTCACCGCATGCTCGAAGCCGCCGCCGTGAATCCGCACGATGGCGAAGCGCAGTATCAGCTCGGACTCATTTACCAGCAGCGCCGGCAATACGGCGAAGCCATTCAACGATTCCGCCGCGCCATCGCCATCGACCACACGCAAACCGACGCCCATTTTCAGTTGGGCCGCATTGCCCGCCAGCAAGGGCGGCTCAAAGACGCCCTGGCGCACTTTCAGACGGTGGTCGACCAAGACGAGTACCACAGCCAAAGCGAGGTGCTGCGCGAGTTAGGCGGCATTTACCTCTCCGTCCACCAGTACCAAGATGCGCGCAATGAGCTGGCGCGGTATGTCGAGCGATGGCCCTACGATCCCGAAGGCCTGTGCTACTACGGCCAGGCGCTAGAGGGATCGGGCGACACCGCCGCGGCCCGTGAGATGTACGCGCGCGCTGTAGAATCCGCCCGCTCGGCGCCGCGCTATCTCCGCCGATCCACCGCCCGTTGGAGCCGCCTGGCTCAGAAGCAACTTCGCAAGCTGGCTGGATAACCTCACTCGCGAACGCCAGCCGCGCCGTAAACTTGACAACTGATAACATCCAGCTTACAGTGTACACTGATGATTAGGAGCTTCAAGCATCGGGGCCTGAAACGGCTCTATGAGCGCGGCGACCGGAGCGGGGTACGCCCGGATTTGTTGGAGACCGTTGAGCGGGTCCTTACGGTTCTCGACACCGCCGCCACGCCCCAAGCTCTGGATGTTCCACGGTATCGCCTTCACCCGCTCAAAGGCGATCTGAAAGGGTTGTGGTCTGTGACGGTACGCGCCAACTGGCGCATTATCTTTCGTTTTGAAGGAACGGACGCCTTTGACGTTGAATTGATCGATTACCACTAGAAGGAGAAGACGACATGCCCATGAAGAACCCAGTCCATCCCGGCCGCATCGTCCGGCACGATTGCCTTGAGCCTTTGGGCCTGTCTGTGACCGCCGGGGCGAAGATCCTCGGCGTCAGCCGGCAGACTCTCAACAAGATCGTTAACGGCAAGTCCGGAATCACCCCGGAAATGGCTATCCGGCTAACGAAAGCATTCGGCAGCACGGAGGAGACGTGGTTGCGGATGCAGCTTGCCTACGATCTTGCCGCCGCCCGCAGGGACGAAAGCAAAATCAAGGTGCGCCGCCAGCACATTCCGCAAGAATTGTACGTGCACTGACTCGTTGAGAGTTCGGGAAGGTCAGCCCGCCTTTGCATTTTCGCCGGAGTTGTTTGACGACCAGCTAAGCCCCGTTCGAGGCCTGGCCGCCGGCCGCGGCCCATCTGGGCGCGCAGACCGGAGCGATATATCTCATGCCGAAACCACCCGCATTTCCCCCTTGCCCCAAACCGTCTGCCGCCCCACGCCCACCCACCGGGCGGCGCGCAGCCAGGGCACGAATTCGGCGAGCGCGCCTTCATATTCCGCCTCGCCCGTGAAGCCGCCCAGCGAATGCACCTGGCCGGTGCGGCCGGACTTCCGCTCCACCCGCTCCCATTTCAAATCTGCGCGCTGCAGACGGACGCACGCCGCGCGCTGGCCCATGGCGCGGAAATCGATATCCAGCGGTCCCGCGCCGTAGAGCGCGCGCAGGGTGCTGATGCGGTCGCGCAGCCGGCCGAAGAGAATCGCGAACTCCGGACGCTCCGCCATGCGGCCGGCGGCCTTCAGTTCCGTGGGGGTCACGAATCGAACGCATACCCGTTCCACGGGCGCGGGGTCCGCATCCAAGCTGATCGCGGAGGGAGCGCGCGGCCTGTCGGTTACGGTTTCCGCGCCGTCCGCCAGGTCGAGTTGCTCGACGCCGTCCAGTTCCGCGCGGCCGCGGCCCGGCCCGATGCCATTTTCGCCCAGCCGCGCAAATGCGGCCCGGAAGTGCTCGAGGGCAGGCTGGCGCAGGTCGAACACGTGCACATCCACGAAGAACCCGCCCGCCGCGGCGACGGTGAGGCCATCCAGGTGGGCGGCGCGCAGCACGAAAGGCCGCGGCCAGTCCGCCAGGCCGCTGGGGGCCTTGCCCAACGCGGCGCCAGGCTCGAACAGACGGGCGTAGGTGGACGGGGAGGCGGTGTTGCGCAGGACCGCTCCAAGAGCTCCCCGCACCACGTTGGCGCTCTTCCCTTCGGGGAAGCGCACCGGGTCCCGGGCGCGAAAGTGGAAGCGGAACCGGTAAAACTCGAACGTGGTCACGGCGCTGAGGGAAGGAACGCCTGGTCCACTTTACATTCGGATGCGGCGTTCTCCTGTTGTATAATAGTATGGCATTTGACTTTTGTTTTCGCTTCGTGACAAATCCGAGAGGGGGCTGCGTGAGTACAACCGCGCCCCCTTTTCTTGTATCGGGCCGGATCGGGGGTCGGGTGCATTTTTAGCAAAGAAGGAATATAGGCAGATGAAAGAAAAAGGTACAGTGAAGTGGTTTAACGCAGCCAAGGGCTACGGCTTTATTCAGCGGGAGAACGGAGAGGACGTCTTCGTGCACTTCTCGGCGATTCAGACGGAAGGGTACCGTACCCTGGATGAAGGCTCAAAAGTGGAATTCGAGGTGACGAAGGGGCCCAAGGGTCTGCAAGCGACCAACGTCACGGTGGCCTGATAAGCTCCGCGGGCCGGTGCCTCCGTGGATGCCGGCCCGCTGGCCCCAATTTGGAGGTTTATGAGCAAAGAGGACAGCATCGAGGTAACTGGCACGGTACTGGAAAAGTTTCCCAGCGGGATGTTCAGCGTGCAGCTCGAGCACGACCGCAAGGTTTTGGCGCACCTGGCCGGCCGCTTGCGCCGCAATCGCATCCGCGTCCTGGCGGGCGACAAAGTCACCATGGAGTTGTCTCCCTACGATCTGACCAAAGGCAGAATCACCTTCCGCCACAGATAATCCGTTCCCTTCCCCTAGCGCAACCAGGTTTCCGCACCAGTGGCGCGAAGTCTCACATTCGCCTTTCCACCGGTCACAAGTACATTCGGGATATTTGCAGCGCCCCTCGGTTCCTGCTAAAGTGCTGTAATCAGTTGTAATAAAGCGCTCCCATGAGAGAGCCGGACCACCTCGAAAAGCGACTCCGCACGCGGGCCAAGGTGAACTCCCCAGATATAATCGAAGTGGAGGGTGGGGTGGAGAAGCCAAGAGTTTCGCAAGGCCGCTCGCGCAGGCCGTCCCTGGACCCCATCGAGGACCTCACCGCGGTTTTGTCGCAGAAGGTGGTGGGGCAGCCGGCGGCTACGCGCGTGATCGTGCCTTACATTCAGATGTACCAGGCGGGCCTGGCGCCGGAGGGCCGTCCCGTCGGCGTGTTCCTGTTGTTAGGCCCCACCGGCACGGGCAAGACCAAGACCGTGGAAGCCCTGGCCGAGGTGCTGCACGGCAGCGAAAAGAACGTGCTCAAGGTGGATTGCGGCGAGTTCCAGATGGAACATGAAGTTGCCAAGCTCATCGGCGCACCGCCCGGCTACCTGGGTCACCGCGAAACCCAGCCCATGCTCACGCAGCAGAAGCTGAATGCCGTCACCAGCGAGAAGTGCAGCCTCTCGCTGGTGCTGTTCGACGAAATCGAAAAAGCCGCGCCCTCCATGACGCGCCTGCTGATGGGTGTGCTGGACAAGGGCGTTCTGCGCCTGGGCGACAACACCACCGTCAACTTTGAAAAAAGTCTGGTGTTCCTCACCAGCAACCTGGGCGCCCGGGAGATGTTGCACGAAATCAACCCCGAGTTCGGCTTCCAGTCCGCGCAAACCGCCGAACGCAAGGATCTCACCGGCAAGCTCCAGAACATCGCTCTGGTGTCCGTGCGGAAGCGCTTCTCGCCGGAGTTTGTCAACCGCATCGATTGCATCATCACTTACCAGCCGCTCACCGCGGAATCGCTCTCGGCCATCCTCGACCAGCACATTGCCGACCTGCAAAACCACGTCAACACGCGGCTAGGCAACCGCTCTTTCACCCTCGATGTGCCGTTCGAAACGCGCCAGTTCCTGCTGCAGCGGGGCACCAGCCCGGAGTACGGCGCTCGGGAGCTGAACCGCACCATCCACCGTTGCCTCACCCAGCCGCTGGCTACGCTGGTGGCCACCGGCCAGGTCAACCCCGGCGTCAGGGTGCTGGTGGAAATTGCCGAGGAGAAGGATAAGCTGAACTTGCGGGTGCTGGAATCCAGCGCCGCCGCCGCCCCCGTGAACCCCACCGTGCTACTGGTGGACGACAATCGCGACCTGCTGCGCTTTCTCGAGCGTCTGATGGCCGATGCCGGCTGGACCCTGCTCACCGCCGAATCGGCCACGGAAGCCAAGCGCCTGATGCGGGAGCACAAGCCCAACGCCGCCCTTCTCGATTACATGCTGCCCGACGGCAACGGCGTCGAGTTGGGCGTCGAGTTCCTGCAAATCGTGCCGCAGATGCTGATCATCGTCATGACCGGAACCATCTTGCCGCCGGAGGAAGAAGGTCTTTGTGAGGAGCACAATTTTCCGGTGCTGCGGAAGCCGTTTCTGGCCTCCGACGTCATGAACCAGATCCGCGCCCGCCTGATGCCGGTCAGCGGCGCGGTCCGTGGCGGCGCATAGCGGTGGCGCGCATCCTGGTGGTCCACTGGAACCCCGCGGAAGCCGCCGCGCGCGCCGAACGCCTGCGCGGCGAAGGCTTCGAGACCTCCTGCTTCACCGATCAGAGAAACGGCGCCGGTTTGCGCGCCCTTCGCGAGAATCCGCCGGATGCCGTGGTGATCGACTTGGCGCGGCTGCCGTCTCATGGCCAGGCGGTCGGCATCGCCCTGCGCGAGCAGAAAGCCACCCGCATGGTTCCGCTGGTATTCATCGAGGCAGACCCCGAAAAGACCGCCCGCGTCCGAGGGCTGCTGCCCGACGCGGTGTTCACCACCTGGCCGCGAATCGGCGTGGCGCTGCGGCGTGCGCTCCGTCATCCTCTCCAGGATCCCGCTGTCCCCGGCACATTCGCCGGCTACTCCGGCACGCCGCTTCCCAAAAAACTGCGCATCCGGGAAGGCTCCGTAATAGCGCTGGTTCACGCACCTGAGGGTTTTGAGGCCAAGCTCACCCCCCTGCCTGAGGGCGCTCGCGTCGAGAGGCGCATGGACGACGCCGACGTGATCCTGGCCTTTGTGAGGTCTGCCGCCGCGCTCGGCCGCGAGCTGCCGGCCCTGGCGCGCGCGATGCAAGCGGGCCGCACGTTATGGCTGATCTGGCCCAAGAAAACGTCGCCGCTGGCCGGCGATCTGGGCCAGGCGAAGGTCCGCGAAATGGGCTTGGCCGCCGGTCTGGTGGATTACAAAGTGTGCGCCGTGGATGAAACCTGGAGCGGACTGGCATTTGCCGCGCGAAGGGCCCAGTCCGCCTCCAGGTAGGGGCAAGCTTCCCTAGTAATCCATCTCCCCGCCGTGGCCGCCGCCGGGCATGGGGGCCGGCTTCTTCTCCGGAATCTCCGCCACCATGGCTTCCGTGGTCAGCATCAGGGAGGCGATCGAGGAGGCGTTCTGGAGCGCCGTACGGGTCACCTTGGTGGGGTCGATCACGCCCGCCGCCACCAGGTCTTCAAAGACGTCCGTCTGGGCGTTGAAGCCAAAGTTCGGGTTGCTGTGCTCCCGCACCTTCCCTATCACGATGGCGCCTTCGGTGCCGGAGTTGGCCACGATCTGGCGCAGCGGCTCTTCGCAGGCGCGCTTCACGATGTTCACGCCGATCTGCTCGTCGCCGTCCAGCTTCAGGTCCGCCAGCGCCTTGCACGCGCGCAGCAGCGCCACGCCGCCGCCTGGAACGATGCCTTCCTCGACCGCCGCGCGTGTGGCGTGCAGAGCGTCTTCCACGCGGGCTTTCTTTTCCTTCATTTCGGTCTCGGTGGCCGCGCCCACCTTGATCACCGCTACGCCGCCGGCCAGCTTCGCCAGCCGCTCTTGCAGCTTCTCGCGGTCGTAGTCGGAGGTGGTTTCTTCGATCTGGGTCCTGATCTGCTTGATACGGCCCTGGATGGTCTTCTCGGTGCCGGCGCCGTCGATGATGGTGGTGTTGTCCTTGTCCACCGTGACGCGCTTGGCCTTGCCCAGGTCTTCCAGCCGCACGCCTTCCAGCTTGATGCCCGTCTCTTCCATGATGCACTTGCCGCCGGTGAGGATGCCGATGTCCTCCAGCATGGCTTTGCGCCGGTCGCCAAAGCCCGGGGCCTTCACCGCGCAGGCATTCAGCGTACCGCGCAGCTTGTTGACCACCAGTGTGGCCAGCGCTTCACCCTCGACTTCCTCGGCGATGATCAGCAGCGGCTTGCCGGAGCGCGCAATCTGCTCGAGCAGCGGCAGCAGGTCTTTCATGTTGCTGATCTTCTTCTCGTGGATCAGGATGTACGGCTCTTCCAGCACCACTTCCATCCGCTCCGCGTCGGTCACGAAGTAGGGGGAGAGATAGCCGCGGTCGAACTGCATGCCCTCGACGGTTTGCAACTCGGTGGTCATCGTTTTGGACTCTTCCACCGTGATCACGCCATCCTTGCCCACCTTGGTCATGGCGTCGGCAATGATGGTGCCGATGGTCTTGTCGCTATTGGCGGAAATGGTTCCGACCTGGGCGATCTTCTCGTTGTCGGAGACCGTCTGGGACATCTTTTTGACTTCTTCCACCGCCAAGTCGACGGCCTGCTCGATGCCGCGCTTCAGGGCCATCGGGTTGGCGCCGGCCGCAACCGCCTTCACGCCTTCACGGAAGATCACCTGCGCCAGAATGGTGGCGGTGGTGGTGCCGTCGCCGGCCACGTCGCTGGTCTTGGAAGCCACCTCACGCACCATCTGCGCGCCCATGTTCTCGAGCGGGTCCTTGAGATCGATTTCCTTGGCCACCGTGACGCCATCCTTGGTGATGGTGGGGCCGCCGAACTTCTTCTCGAGAACCACGTTGCGGCCTTTGGGGCCGAGTGTCACCTTCACCGCGTCGGCTAACTGGTTGACGCCGCGCAAAATCGCCTGACGGGCTGCTTCGGAATATACAATTTGTTTCGCCATCGTTTCTCCACTCCTTAGGAAGCCTTCTCCGCCACCATGGGCGCGGCTTCGAGAATGCCGAGGACCTCGTCCTCGCGCATGATCATGTACTCTTCGCCATCCAGCTTGATGTCGCTGCCGGAATACTTGCCAAACAAGATCCGGTCGCCCACTTGGACGTCCAGAGGAACCACTTTGCCGTCTTCCAGGCGCTTACCCTTCCCCACTGCCGCGACCTCGCCCTCCTGGGGCTTCTCTTTGGCCGAGTCGGGAATGTACAGGCCGCCTTGCATCTGCTCTTGCTGCTCGATCCGTTTGACCACGATCCGGTCATAGAGCGGACGAATCTTCATAGAACCCACCTCCACTGAAGAAAATTGAATACTGGTTAACGATGGAACCCATGTCGGAAACTGCTGGGTTCCACTGACTATTATTAGCACACTCAGGCCTAGAGTGACAAGATTTTCTTGTAATCGATTGTTTACAAGCGTGTTATTGTACTTGACAACTGGAGGCTAAGATTGTCTGATAGCGCCTCAAATGTACCGCGCTCCATGCCCGCCGCGCTATAGTGGAGTTACCCCCATGCGAGGCACGCGCTGGCTCGTGCTGGTGGCCATTGCCGCGATCCTGGGCGGCGTCGGCCTCACGTACCGAGCCCAAAAGAAGGTCCTCCGCGAACAGGCCCCACCCCAGCCGGCCGCGCTCCCCACGGAATTGAACTCCTCCGCCCAACATTGGCACTTCACCGATACCGACTTGAAAACCAATAGCGTCATAGCGGAAATCGACGCCGAGGACTTCCGGCAGGTCAAGGACTCCGACCGCGTGGATCTCAAGAACGTCACCATCAGTATTCCCAACAAGGATGACGCCACCAACGACGTGGTGAAGAGCGCCGCCGCCGCGTTCTTCTCATCCGATCACCACCTCTACTCGGAAGGCGAAGTCGAAATCACGCTTCGTGTGCCCAAAGAGGGCCCACCTACCCGTACCCTGGTCTCAATCAAATCTTCCGGCGTCAACTTCGACAGCGAGACGTACCGCGCTGAGACCGACCGTCCCTCGACTTTCACCTTCCAGAATGGCGACGGCCGCTCCACGGGCGCCACTTACGACCCCACCACCCACGAGCTGCAAATGCACAACGACGTGGAGGTCGATTGGAATCCCCCCGGCCCCAACGCCAAGCCCATCAAGATTGAAACCCAGCGCCTCAGCTACCACGAGGCCGCTTCCCAGATCTGGCTCAATCCGTGGGGCCGGCTGACGCGCGAGAACACCGTGGTGGAGGGCAACGACGTTACCGTCTATCTTCAGGAAGACGATGCCGGCCACAAGATCATCCGCAAGATCGAGACCACTCACGCGCATGGCACCGACGACTACCCCAACCGCAAGCTGGCGTATTCCGCCGATTACCTGCTGGTGGATTACGACGACGATGGCGCGGTCCGGAAAATCACCGGATCCACCGCCGCGCGGCTGGTCTCCACCTCCGAAGCTTCTGAAACCACCGTCACCGCGGACCGCGTCGAGATGGACTTCGAAAACCAGAACAAGGAGAGCATCCTCTCGCACGTGACCTGCCTCGGACACGGCCTGGTGATTTCCAAGCCGTTGCCCGTCCCCGGCCGCCAGCTCGGCGAGACCGATGTCTTGCGCAGCGAGAATATTGAAATGAAGATGCGCCCCGGCGGCCGCGAAATCGAAACCGTGGTCACGCACACACCCGGCGTCCTGGAGTTCCTCCCCAACCTGCCTACCCAGCGCCACCGCACGCTCAATGGCAACGACCTGTTCATCGCCTACGGCCCGCAAAACCGCATCCAATCGTTCCGCGCCAGCGGCGTCACCACCCGCACCGATCCCACTGCCGAAGAACGCCAGCGCAACCGCACGTTCTCCATCACCACCAGCCGCGATTTGCTGGCACACTTCGATCCCCAGACGAGCCACCTGTCGTCCATGGAGCAAACCGGCGATTTCGCCTACGACGAAGGCGAACGCCATGCCCGGGCCGCCAAGGCCACGCTCGATTCCGACCAGAACGTGATCGTGCTCGAGACTTCCGCGCGCGTGTGGGACGAGACCGGCTCCACTTCAGCCGCCCACATCCGCATGGACCAGCGCACCGGCGACTTCACCGCCGAGGGACAAGTGAACTCCAGCCGCCTCCCCGACCAGGACCAGAAGAAAAATTCCCAGATGCTCTCCGGCGACCAGCCGATTGAGGCGCAGGCGCGCAAGATGGATTCCTCCAACCACAACCGCGCCATCCACTACGAGGGAGACGTCATCATGCGGCAGGGCGCCAACCGCATCCAGGCCGGCGTCATCGACGTGAACCGCGAAAAGCGCACGCTGGTGGCCGACGGCAACGTGGTCAGTTACCTATGGGAGGAGCCCAAGGACGACGAGAAGAAGTCCGCCGCGCCGGTCCTCACCGTGGTGCACGCTCCGCACCTGGTCTATACCGAGGAGAATCGACTGGCCGTCTATACCGGCGGGGTACTGCTGGACCGCCCGGGTCTCCAGGTGAAAGGCAAGGAGTTGCGCGCGTTCTTGGCGGAATCGGGCGCCGATTCGCGGCTCGAGAAGGCCTTCGCCGATGGCGCCGTGGAAATTGTGCAGACCGCCCCGGACCGCACCCGCACCGGAACGGGCGAACACGCCGAATACTACACCGACGTCCAGAAAGTGCTGCTGCGCGGCGGAAGGCCGAAGCTGGTGGATAGCTTGAAGGGCTCCACGCAGGGCGACGAATTGACCTACTTTGCCAACGATGGTAGGCTGCTGGGTAGTGGGTCTTCGCAGCAGCCGGTCAGCAGCAGAATTCGCCGCAAAAAATAAATCCGCATGAGCAAACTCGAGACTCGGGAGATCTCCAAGACCTATCGCGGCCGCCGTGTGGTCGATGACGTCTCGGTGTTCGTGCAGCAGGGCGAAGTGGTTGGACTGCTGGGCCCCAACGGCGCCGGCAAGACCACCACGTTCTACATGATTGTGGGGCTGATCAGCCCCGATTCCGGCCGCATCCTGGTAGATGAGGAGGACATTACCGGCCTGCCCATGTACCAGCGCGCGCGCCGCGGCATCAGCTACCTGCCACAAGAGGCTTCCATCTTTCGCAAGCTCACGGTGGAAGAGAACCTGATGGCCATTCTCGAAACGCTGCCCATGCGCTCGCGCCAGCGCCGCGAAACCATGGAGCAGCTCATCGAGCAACTGGGCCTCGAGAAAGTGCGCCGCAGCCATGGCTACATGCTCTCGGGCGGCGAGCGGCGCCGCGTGGAAATCGCGCGCTCGCTGGTCATCAGCCCTAGTTTCCTGCTGCTGGACGAGCCCTTCTCCGGCATCGACCCCATCCAGGTGCTGGAGTTGCAGCGCATCATCTTCGACCTGAAGCGCGCCGGCATCGGCATCCTGGTGACCGACCACAACGTCCGCGAGACCCTGCTGGTGACCGACCGGGCCTACATCATCAACAATGGGCGGATCTTCCGCGCCGGCAGTCCCGAGGCCTTGGGGCGCGACCCCGAGGTCAAACGCGTCTACCTGGGCGAATCGTTCAACCTGTAGGTGTGATTTTATGAGACCACTGTTTCTGCTATTGTTCGGCGCGGCTTCAGCTTCTGCGCAGTTGTTTTCCTGGGGCGTGAAGGCGGGCTTGCCCCTCACCGAATTCATCGACACCGCCGAAAGCCAGCAGTTTGCCTTCACTTCCACCACTGATCGCTTCATCGTCGGCCCCACGGCGGAGTTGCACCTGCCCTTCGGCCTGGGTGTCGAGTTCGACATTCTCTATCGCCATTTCGACTACAACGGAAGCGGTACCCTGGCCGGCGTCGTCACCAGCAGTAGTGCCTCCGGCAACGCCTGGGAATTTCCGCTGCTGGCGAAGTACCGATTCCCAACGAAGGTCGTGCATCCGTATATGGACGCAGGTGTCGCCTGGGACACGCTGAGTGGCCTCTCCCAGTCCATCACCAGCATAGTGGCGCCAAACCACACGACCACCACGACCACGTCCGCCCCGGCGGAGCTGAATACCACCGCGACCCGGGGCTTCGTGATGGGCGGCGGCCTGAGCGTGAAGGTTCTGCTGATCCACCTGTCGCCGGAGATCCGCTTCACGCGCTGGGGCGCGCAGCATTTCATCGATCCCAACGGCCTGTTGCACAGCAATCTGAACCAGGGCGAGTTCTTGCTGGGAATCACGTTCTAAACCGGCAGCGCGACCCGCTACGGCTCCCACGGCCACACCGCGGTGGTCGTGTACCCGCCGTCCACCGCGATGATCTGGCCCGTGATGTAATCCGCGCCGCGTCCCGCCAGGAACACCGCCAGCGGCGCGACGTCCGCCGGCGTGCCGGGGTTGGGGTTGGCCTGGCAGCCCTTCAGCCAGTTCCGCAACGTCTCCGACTGCCACATCTCGCGGTTAAAATCCGTGACGATCACCCCGGGAGCGATGCAGTTCACCTGGATGTTGTAGCGACCCCATTCCGCCGCCAGAACTTCGCTCAACTGGGCCAGCCCGCCCTTGGTAATCGCATAAACCGCCAGATACGGCAGGGCCCGAATCGACTGTAGGCTTCCGATGTTGATGATCTTTCCGCCCATTCCGCGGGCGATCATCCTGGCGCCGATCTTCTGCGTGAGGCCGAAGATCCCGTTCAGGTTGGTCTCCATGATCCGGTCGTACTCTTCCCGTGTGAACTCCTCGGCCCGCTTGCGGAGATTGATGCCGGCCACATTGACGAGGATGTCGGGCGTTTCGATGCTGTCAACTGCGGCCGCGATGGATTGCGGGTCCGCCACGTCCAGCACCAGCGCGCGCCCGCCTATTTCCGCGGCACGCGCCTCCAGCGCGTCTTTCGACCGCGCGGCCAGAATCACGCTGGCGCCCGCGGCCGCCATGTGGCGCGCAATCTCGAGGCCGATGCCGCGGCTCGCGCCGGCCACCAGCGCGGTTTTTCCAACGAGCGAGAAAGTATTCACGATTCTTCGATTATAACGGGCGGTGGTATAATAGTTCAGGCACTCAATTTCGAAAATGCAACCACATCCGAAGGGCGCTCGTGCCCGCATTCTGCTCAGTTCCGTGTTTGGTCCGTACGCGCAAGACGACGAGTTCGGCAGCCGCAAGATCAATCCCATGGAGCTCTATCACAACCAGGTGACGCGTGAGCAGGGGCCATTTTCCCTCCGCATGTTTCACCGCTCGTGGGGCATCTTGATGATCCAGCAGAACATCTCGGCGCCCACCACGGTCCTGGATTTCCCTACGCGCGAGACCTTCGAAGCGGAATTGCTCGCCAACGATTACGACATCGTCGGCATTTCCTCCATCATCATCAACGTGGGCAAGGTGCGGGAGATGTGCCGGACGGTGCGGCGCGTGTCGCCGAAATCCGTCATTGTCATCGGCGGGCACGTGGCCGCTATTCCCGGCATTGAAATGATGGTCGAAGCCGACCACTTCGTGCGCGGCGACGGCATCTCCTGGATGCGCCGCTACCTCGGTGAAGATGATACCGCGCCCATCCGCCATCCGGCCATCATTTCCGGCTTCGGAGGGCGCACTATGGGGATGAAGCTGCCGCACAACAAAGGGAACACCGCCGCCACCATCATTCCCTCGGTGGGTTGCCCCATGGGCTGCAACTTCTGTACCACCTCGGCCTTTTTCGGCGGCAAGGGCAAGTTCCTTAACTTCTACGACAGCGGCGAGGAACTCTTCGGCGTTATGTCGGAGATGGAATCGAGACTGAGCGTGAAATCGTTCTTCATGATGGACGAGAATTTCCTGCTGCACAAACGGCGTGCCATGGAATTGCTCGGCTGCATGAAGGATGGCCAGAAGCCCTGGTCGCTGTACGTCTTCTCATCCGCCAACGCCATCCGCCAGTATTCCATGCGCGAGCTGGTGGAGCTGGGGGTATCGTGGGTCTGGATGGGCCTGGAATCGCCCCACTCCCAGTACACCAAACTGAACGGAGCGGACACGCGCAAGCTCACGGCCCAACTCCAGCAGCACGGCATCAAGCTGCTGGGTTCCACCATCGTGGGCCTCGAGCACCACACTCCCGAGAACATCCAGGACGAACTTGAGCACGCGGTGGCGCACGATACCGACTTCCACCAGTTCATGCTCTACACGCCGGTGCCCGGCACGCCGCTGTTTGCCGAGATGACGGAGCAGGGGCGCATGTTACCGGGCGTCGACCTGGCCGACATTCACGGCCAGGACCAGTTCAACTTCCGGCACGCGGCCATTTCGCGTGAGGATTCCAAACGCTGGCTGGATTGGGCCTTTCGCCGCGATTTCGAGCGCAACGGGCCCAGCATTTACCGCATCTGCCGGACCACGCTGGAAGGCTGGCTGAGGTATAAGAACGACCCGGACCCGCGCGTGCGGGCGCGCTTTCAGTGGGAGGCGCGCTCCCTTAGAGACGGCTATGCCGCGGCGCTATGGGCCATGGAGAAACATCTCCGGCGCACCAACGAGGCGGTCAGCGAACGGATTCGCGCGCTGCGCAAAGACGTGGGCCGGGAATTCGGCTTGCTCAGCCGCGTGGTGACCCGCGCCATCGGGCCGGTGCTGTTATGGTCCGTGCGGCGCGAAGAGCGGCGCTTGGCCCAAGGACAGACTTACGAGCCGCGCACCATCATTGAACGCCGCAACTGGGACTGGACCGCTCCCCTGATCTTACCCGGTGCCTCGCCCGCCCCGGGCGTCGCCGCGCTCACTGCTCAAGAACAATCCTCTGGTGACTGATCGTCCCGTTGCGGATCTCCACCGTAGCGCTGGCTTGCTTGCCGTCCTTCTCGACGGTGATGGTGTAGGTTCCCGGCGAGAGCGGGATCTGCGCCGGAGTGACCTGCGCGAGGCGGCGTCCGTCCACTGAAATCGCCGCACCCTCCGGCACGCTGGCCAGCAACAGGGTTCCGCCCAGCGGCCGTAAGATTACCGGGAGCGTTTCCACCGGGCTCGATTCGACGTCCACTTCGCGGTGCTCGATCTGGTAACCGGGCATGGTGATGGCGATCGTGTGCCGGCCGGGCGTGGCGTCCAGCCAGCATGGCGCCTTGCAGGCCTTCTCCGGATTTCCGTCCAATGTCGCGGTGGCCCCCGCGGGGCTGCTGATGATCGACACCGGCTGGGTGGCCGCGATGGCCGGCGCGGGCCTGGGGCGAGGTTTTTCCGCGGGCGGTTTCTCCTCCGGTTGCGGAGGCGGGTTCGCGGCGTCGGCGGCCTCCGCCGGGGCAGTGGAGGGAGGCGGCATGGGGCTGGGCTTCGGTTCGACCGGAGCGGGGGCGCCCTCTGGGCCCGGAGTCGGACTCGGAGCGGTGGCCGGCGGCGCGGCCTCGGCCGGAGGCGGGACCGGGGTCTTGATTGCCTGCGTCTGGTTGGAAAGCCACGGCGCAGCCTGCCAGCCGATCAGCGCCAGCAGGCCGGCCGCCACCAGGATGGCCAGCAGGAACGGCAGAAAACCCGCCTTCCGTTTTTGCGCGCGTTCGCCCGTGGTGGTGGCTTCTGCGTGGCGGGCGTGCCGCGCCGGAGGCAGCGTCACCACCGGCTTGGCCGAATCGACCATGGTCGGTTCGTTCAAACTGCCACCCCGCGGCATGGTCTTCCAGCCCTTGCTGCCCGCGCACGCCTTCTCCAGCGCCCCGGCAAACTCCTGGCAGGTAGGGTAGCGCGCGTCCGGTTTCTTCGACAGGCTCCGGCGCAGCACGCTCTCGATGGCGGCGCTGAGCGTGGGGTTCAGACGGTGTGGCGCAGCCGGTTCTTCCGCCACAATCTTATAGACCACCGTGGTCAAGTGCTCTCCGGCGTAGGGCTTCTCGCCGGTGAGCATTTCGAACGCGATCACCGCCAGCGAGAACTGGTCCGAGCGCCCGTCCACCGGCTGGCCCTGCACCTGCTCGGGAGACATGTAGTGGGGCGTGCCGACGATATTGCCGGTCATGGTGAGCTGGTCCGACGCCGTGATCTTGGCAATGCCGAAATCCGTGATCTTGGCCGTGCCGTCCTTGGCGATCATGATGTTGGCCGGCTTGATGTCGCGATGGACGATGCCCTTCTGGTGCGCGTAGTCGAGCGCCACGGCGGTCTGTCCCAGGATGCTGAACATCCTTTCGGGCGAAATGGGCCGCGCTTCCGAGAGCACCTGGTCGAGCGTCGGCCCATCCACGTATTCCATGGCGATATAGGCCAGATCGCCCTGCTGCTCGACGTCGTAGATGGTGACGATTCCGGGATGCGACAGGATGCCCGCCGACCGCGCCTCCCGGAACAGTCGCTCACGCAGCCGGTTCTGCTCTTCGGGGTTGCGCATTCCGCCGAAATGGATGGTCTTGATGGCCACCGGCCGGCCGATATTGGGGTCAATGGCGTGGTACACCACCCCCATGGCCCCCCGCCCCAATTCCCCCACGATCTTATATCGCCCGATACGATCCATCCAGTTCTAGTGATAGCACACGCCCGCAAAATTCGGTGGCTGAGACGCGCGCCCCAAGGCGCGGTTTTGGCGCCGCGTGAGAATCATGAAGGAGCGCGTATTGAGTGCATCCGCAATTGCCGCTACGGCTCGCGTCCACCGGCTCCGGCTGGTGACCTCGGATCGGCGCATCATTGAGTCCAAGCTTGTCCCAGTGGTCGAATAGTCGTCTCGCCGGGTCTCTTCGGCCTCCGATCATGCGGCGTGTGAGCCGCAATCACCGGAAGGGGTTCTCGACCGCAATACCGAAGTACTTCTGGCCTGTGTTCAGGTCCTCGGACCAGATCCGCCCACAACCGCCCCGCTCGGCGGCTGCCACAATCATGCCGTCATAGAAGTGCACGCCGTATTCGGCGCGAACTTCCACCGCACGCCGAACGATGTCGGCGTCGGGGACAACCACGCCAATTGGACTCAGCGCATCAAGCACAGCCGCCACATCCTCGGCACGCGCGGCCGGCTCCATTTTGTGCAGAAGGGTGGCGGCAAACTCCGCCAGCACCTGTGTCGACACCAGGATGTCCCCCGCCAGCGCCCTCCTGACGAGGTCCTGCGCAACGCGCTGCTTGTGTGAATCGCCCGGGTCGTAGGCGTAGACGAGCACATTCGTGTCGAGGAATTCAGAAGCGGGCATATAGGTCCGCCCGTTTCCAGGTTCGTTCGCCAACCTTGAACCGGAAGCTCTCGAAGCTGCGCTCGAGCGCCTCGCGTTCCCGGCGTCTCCGGCCGGATGCGGCGCTCTCGGCAGCGAGTTTTTCCAGGTAGTCGCGAACTAAGCCCGTCAGCGTAGTGTCCCGCTCGACGGCAATCTTCCGCACTTTCTTGATGAGTTTATCGTCGAGAGAGAGTGTGAGGTTCATGTTCCCATAATAAGGGAAACCCGTAACCTGTGCAAGGGCTCCGGGAGTCGGCAATAGCGCTACTCGTAGCGCAAGGCCTCGATGGGGTCCAGGCGCGCAGCTTTGATGGCGGGCAGCAATCCGGCGATCAGGCCGATGCTCTCGAGCAACGCCGTCGAAGTGATCACCGCGAACGTGGAGATTTGCAGGCGGATGTCGCCCGTCCCGTTGGTCTGGTGAAACAGCGGCCCCAGCAGCGGCAGGCTTCCCAACACGGCCGTCACCGCCCAGCCCGCCGCCACGCCGATGATGCCGCCTGCCGTCACAATCGTCACGGCCTCGAGGAGGAATTGCGCCAGGATGGCGCGCCGCGTCGCTCCGATGGATTTCAACATGCCGATCTCGCGCGTCCGCTGCGTCACGGAGACCAGCATGATGTTCGCCAGCCCCACCCCGCCGATGGCCAGCGTCAGCGTGCCGATGAAGCCCAGCAGCAGGCGCAGCGCGATTCCCATGGTGTCCACCAAGCGAATGTACTCGTTAAAAACAAAGGTGCGCACGGCGCGCTCGTCGTTCGCGGAAAAGTTGTGCAAGCGGGCCAGCGTTTCGCGCACCTGCCTGACCGCCTCTTCGCGGAAAACCGGGTTGGCCGGCATCCACACGATGTCGTCGGGGTATTTCAAATCGCGATACAGCGACGCCGTTTCGTAGGGGATGAAAGCGCACTCGTTGTCCGGCGTGTTGTAATTGGCAACCTGTGTCTTGGTCCTCAAAACCCCGATCACGGTGAAGCGCAGGCCGTTGATGGCGATCTCTTCGCCGTCCGGCGGGATTTCGCCGAACAGCTTGCTGGCGGCCTCGGCGCCCAGCACCGCCACGCGCTGCTTCTGCGTCTCATCCTCGGGCATGAGCCACCGGCCCGTCTCCATGGTCTGGTTGCGGATGCGCCCGTAAGCCACGTCGACGGCGCGCACCATCGTGGTTTCGGAACGGTAGCCGCGCACCACGGTCATCCCGCCCATCATCATTTCGGGGGATATCGCCGCCACCATGGGGACCGATTCGCGGATGGCGTCCACATCCGAGCGTTCCACGCGGACCTTGCGGCCGGCGCGCTCGCCGCCCGCCTGCGTCGAGGTCTGGCCGCCAAACATCAGGATGAGGTCCGATCCCACCTGGAGGAACGCCGTGCGCAGAGCCAGGTGGAAGCCTTCGCCGTATGAGTACAGAATGACGAAGCACGCCACGCCCCAGGCCAGGCTGCTGGTGGTGAGGATGCTGCGCCGCCGATTGAACCTCAGGGCTTGCCCGGCTTCGCGGAAGACGGAGCTAACGCTCATAGCGCAATGCCTCCACGGGCGTCAGGCTGGCCGCGCGCCACGCGGGCCAAAGCGCCGAAGCTACCGCCACGATGCCGAGCGCTGCGAAGGCGATGGCCGTGGTGGTCCCGCTCACCGGAAGTCCGCCGAACATCTCCTGCTTGGGGAGCCGGTTCACCGCGTCGGCGAGGCCGTACGCGCCCAACCAGCCTCCGAGGCCGCTCAAGCCCGCCAGCAGAATGCCTTCCAGCAGGAAATCCGCCAGGATGCGGGCGCGCGTGGCGCCCACGGCCTTGCGCAGCCCGATTTCGTGAGTCCGCTCGGCTACCGTCACCAGCATGATGTTCATGACCCCGACGCCTCCCAGCGTCAGCGTCACCACCGCAATCGCTCCCAGAAAAATGGTCATGGAGGTGAAGATGGTATCTACCAGTTGGGCATTTTCCACGGTGTCCCAGATGAAGGTGGCGCCCGAATCGTCCGGGTCGAAGCGGTGGTTGCGCCCCAGCACGCGCAGCACCTGGTCGCGCGCGGCCTTCCACCCGTCGAGCGAAGCCGGGACATAGATCAGGTCGCTCACAATTCCGGGGTGAAAATTCTCGCCCGCCAGCGGCGCATCGCGCACCATGGTGGAGTAGGGAATGTAGATGTGGTCGCTGTCCAGGCCGTTGTAACTGCTGTTCTGAGTCTTGGGCGGCATGAGACCGACAATCCGGAACGCCAGTCCGTTGATAGCCACGGTTGCGCCGGGCGCGACGGGCCGCTCGCCGAACAATTGCTTGCGGACGTTGTCGCCAAGCACGGCCACTCGCGACGCCGCGTCGTCGTCCTGATCCACCAGAAAACGGCCGCGGTCCACCGGGATGCTGCGGATTTGGGAATACAGCGGCTCGACGCCCATCACCGAAAACGTGCCGCTGTTGAACGGAGTTACGGCTCTCGCCGAGTTCTGCAGTTCGGCGACCACGTAGCGCACCAGGAAGCATTCCGCGCGAATGGCGCGCACGTCGTCGTAATCGAGCCGGATGCGCCTTCCAGCGCGGCGGCCGCCGGCCTGTTTCTCGGTCCGCCCGGGAAACACGATGACGATGTTCTCGCCGAGCTGCTTGAGCCGGTCGCGCTGGCCCACCTTGAAGCCGTCGCCCATGGCCACAATCAGCACCATCGAGGCGACGCCCCAGGCGATCCCCGCCATGGTCAGGAAGCTGCGCAGCTTGTTGCGCAGCAGGCTGGAGACGACCTGGCCGAATAGTTCATGCAGGTACGTCACAGGAATGGTCCTATTGCAGGACGACTTGCTGGCCCTCGGCCAGGCCTTTCAGGATCTCAGTCTTGGATCCGTTGCTGATGCCCGTGGTCACCGCCACGCTCCGCTTGCCGCTCTCGGCAGCGGCGTCCACCACCTCTACTTCCGTGGAGCGATCCTTCTTATAAATGATGGCGCCCTCGGGAACCGTCAGCACGCGCTTGTGCTCCTCGAGCATGATCTCGGCGTTGGCCGTCATGGTGGCCATGAGTTTCCGGGATTCGTTGGATATGGAAACGCGCACTTCAAACGTAGTGACGTTGTCCTTCTCCACTCCCATGGGCGAGATCTTGGTCACTTTGCCCTCGAATTTCCGGTCCTTGTACGATTCCACGGTGATGCGGGCCGGCTGCCCCAGGTAGACCATTCCGATATCGCTTTCATCCACCTTGCCCTTGACGTACACCTCCCGCAGGTCGCCCAGCGTCATGATCAAGGTGGCGCCCGAGCCCATGGTCAGGATGGAGCTGACGGCGTCGCCCACTTCGCGGTCCCGCGACATCACCACGCCGTCGATGGGCGAAGCGATGGTGGCGTTGCGCAGATCCTCCTCGGACTGCGCCAGGGCGGCGCGGGATTGCTCGACTTGCGCCTCGGCCTTGGTGATGGCGGCTTGCGCCACTCCCAGGTTGACCTGCGACTGTTGCTGGCGGTTCACGGCCAGCTCGTAGTTCTTCTCGGCGTCGTCGCGGGCGGTCTGCGGCACCAGCATCTCCTGAAACATCTGGCGCGCGCGCTCCATGTCTCTTTTCAGGTACGGGATGTCCGGCCCCAGCGCTTCCACCTTGCTCCGCTCATAGTCGGCCTGCGCGCTTTTGAGCATGGCGTCGGCCATTCCCAGGGCCGCCTGTGCCTGCCGGAGTTTGGGGAGCAGGTCGTTCTGGTCCAGTTCGCAGATCACCTGCCCCTGGTGCACCACGTCCCCGACATTCACCGGCAGCTTCAGAATAATCCCGCTGGCCTTCGACTTGACTTCCACCTGGGTGGTGGGCTGGATCTTGCCGGTGGCCACGATCGAGCGCGCCAGGTCCATGCGCTCCACGCGAGCGAGTTTTTCGGGATCGATTTTGGCCGGCGTCCGGCTGAGTGCGCGCAGCGAAAAGAAAGCCACCCCGGCCACTGCCAGAACCGATACCAGCGCAATCCAATAAAAGGTATGTTTCTTGCGGCTTGCCATGTTACGAGGCCCTGCCCCCTTCATGATACGAGGTTGCCCGCCGGTTGGTTCCGTGGGCGCAAAAAGCAAAGCCGCGGGTGGACCGCTTGAGACGGTCGACCCGCGGCATCCCAATCCGACCGCAAGCGATGCTTACGGAGTGAAGACCAGCTTGGTCTTGGTTCCGCCCAGCCGAATTTCGGAAATCGTGGGTTTCCCTCCCTCGTCCGAATAGCGGACCGCGGTGCTGTCGTACGTCTGCGCCACGGTCTCGACCTTCACCGGAACCTCTACGGACTGCTTTCCATTGGCGATGGTGACTTTGTCACTCTGGACATTCAGGCGATAATCCCCCGCCTTCAGCTCGTTCCCCTTCACGACGGAAGACTGGGGTAGCGTAACTTTATAGGTCGCCGCGCTGGCCACTGCAAGCGCGAGGATTGCGAACGCCAGGACGAATCTCTTTAGCATAGTGCCTCCTAAACCGGTAGGTTCAACACTCGATCTGCGGGCCGGTCCGCCCAACAAGCAGATTAGCACCACTACGGCGTGGATGGCAAGTATGAGATCTGTTTATCCCAGATGGATTGGCGATGGCGTCGCGTTCGTTTCGTTTCTGTTTCCGAATACCAAACGAAGCCAATTCTCGCGGAACCCAAACAAAATCAAGCCATTTGGCCTGACGGTACTCGAGGGCGAAGAGTTCCTGGGGGTCGATGGTATGGGGCACGGGATTACTCCTCCGCTTTAAGAGGTAGCATGAGGATGGGATTGAGTCCGAAATTGGCGGCGGCAAGTAATGGGGAAGAAAGGGATTGTCGAGTGAAATTGGCTGTCACTGAAAACCCCATAGGGGCTAGCGTGAGTCCAAGGACCTCGGCACCGGGATTTTGCGGCGTGAACTGTCTACTTCTTCTTGGCCTGCGCTTGCGCGGTCACATGCCCCGCGATCAATTGAGAGGCAATTGTGTCGGGCCGCTCGTCGTGGCAGCCTAGTGAGGAAGGATCTCGATGCCATACACAATAACGTTAGGGCAACTTCCGGCTGGACATGCGATCGACAGCGCCAAGCCCGGCGGGGAGCTACGCGTGCAATTCCGAGAGTTTGTCACGTCCGAGGACGGTGATCTCCTGACCTCGCGTCTGGAGGGACTTCCATCTGATATCCTCCGCCTCACCGGACAAGCCGCCTCGCTACAACCGTCGGCTATTGATCACATGCTCGTCTTGGTGCGGAGAGATAAATCTGCCACCGTCTATATCAACGAGCTGCAGATCTTGGCAGAAGTCCAGGCCACACGAGCGATCCGAGCGGGAGAAGCTGTACTCGACGATGACGTCGCGGACGTCAGGGCTCTGAAGTTCAGGGGCGTCGAAATACCCGATGACGTGGGCGTTCTTTTTGCGTTCTCCATGGGGTGGCGAAGAGCACTTTACTACGACTTCGGCCCGTTCGCGCCGGGCATTGCCGGAAGTCGGACATATGACATATGGGCACAGCTGGGCCAGTGCTGGGCCTACCTCACTTTTCAGCAGTTACTGAAGGTCACGCCGGAAGAATGGGAGCTGCTGCTTCACACGGGGTGGTTTTTGTTTATTGGCATACCCGTAAGGTACCGAAAGCAGCTCTTGAACTACGTCCGCAGCGGCTGGGACGTTGACGAGTTGCTCGGCGACGTTTCAAAGCATCTCAAGAGGAGATTGCCGCGACTCCTTGACGCGTGGGCCACGAATCCCTGCATGCGAGATCATTTGCCACTTCTACAGTCTGCCGTGGAACGTTACCAAGAAGAAGATAATGTAAGCTGTAATTGTATACTCTACCCACGAATTGAGGGGATACTCCGGTCATTCTTTTCCGGAAACGCGACTGGAAGGCCCAGCCAAAAGAGCTTGGTCAACTGCGCGGTCAGCGGCGGCGGATCCGACCTGCGCGAAACAAGCCTACTGTTGCCCCGAGTTTTTCGCCGGTATCTGAATGAAGTTTATTTTGCGAATTTTGATCCGGCGCGTCCAAGTGCCGCATCGCGTAATTCGGTTGCACACGGTGTTGTGCCAGCGGATCAGCTTTCTCTCAAGGCGGCTACGCTTGCTCTTCTCATTGTCGAGCAGTTGTTCTACTTCCTCAGACCCAAACAGAAGTGTGAACCGGCTCCAGCCGGCCTCGATACCGCGGCCGGGCAGTAGAAGTGTTAGGGCAAACCCAGCGATCGCCGGGGTCTCTGCCAGTGTTGCATGGAGGGCGACCGCTCAAGCGGGTGCGCTGCGGGCTCCCATTGGCGTCGTGGGAGATTAGTCCCCGACTTGCCGGCGCCCCCTCATCCTTTGATGACGCCCATCGGGCGCAGGCGTGCCACCTTGCGCGCCAGGCCGGCGTTGTGGACTACTTCGATCACTTCATCCACGTTCTTGTAGGCTTCCGGAAGCTCTTCGAGGATGCCGTCGCGGGACTCGCTGCGCACCAGGATGCCGCGCTCCTCCAGCTTGTGCTGCTCTTCGCGCGCGTTGCGGCCCTTGCGCGCGGCGGTGCGGCTGAGCAGGCGACCGGCGCCGTGGCACACGCTGCCGAAGGTCTCACGCATGGCGCCCTCGGCGCCCGCCAGCACCCATGAGGCGGTTCCCATGCTGCCGGGGATGAAGACCGGCTGCCCGACGGCGCGGTAATCGGCGGGGATCTCGCGGTGCCCGGCGGGGAAAGCGCGGGTAGCGCCCTTGCGATGCACCAGCACTTCGCGCCGGCGGCCTTCCACCTCGTAGCGCTCGCGCTTGGCGATGTTGTGGCAGACGTCGTAGACCAAGTCGAGGCGCGCGGCGGCGCCGAAAATCCGCTGGAACGCGCCGCGCAGAAAGTGCAGGATGGCTTGCCGGTTGGCCCACGCGAAATTGGCGGCGGCGCACATGGCCGCCAGATACCGCTCGCCTTCCTCCGAGCGAATGGGGCCGCAGGCGAGTTGCCGGTCGGGCAGCGAGATGTGGTGTTTGGCCATAGATTGGTTCATCACCTTGACATAATCCGTGCACACCTGGTGGCCCAGCCCGCGCGAGCCGGAGTGAATCAGCACCACCACTTGGCCCGGGAAGATTCCGTAGGCGCGGGCGGCCGTTTCGTCGTGCACCTCTTCCACGTACTGGACCTCCAGAAAATGGTTGCCGCTTCCCAATGTTCCAAGCTGCGGCAGGCCGCGCTCGCGCGCGCGGTCGGATACCGCCGCGGGGTCGGCGCCCTCGAGCGCGCCGCCGGCTTCGGAAAAATCGGCGTCGCGCTGCTCCCCAAAACCGTTCTTCACCATCCAGCGCGCGCCTTCCACCAGGACGCGGTCCAGATCGCGCGGGCCGATCTTCACGAAACCCGATCCTCCCGTGCCACAGGGGACATCGCGGAAGACCTGGTCGATCAGGTCCCGCAATCGCGGCCGTACGGCGGCCTCTTCGAGCGTGGTCCGCACCAGGCGCACGCCGCAGTTGATGTCGAAGCCGACACCGCCGGGTGAGACCACGCCGCCGTCGCAATCCATGGCCGCCACGCCGCCGATAGGGAAACCGTAGCCCTGGTGAATATCGGGCATGGCCAGGCTCGACCCCACGATTCCCGGCAGCGTGGCCACGTTCATGGCCTGTTCGAGCGAGAGGTCCTTGCGGATCTGCACCATCAGGGCCTCGCTGGCGTACACCATGACGTCCGTCAACATGCCGCGAGCCTCATCGCGGGGAATGCGATGGCGCAACGCGTCGATGGCCTCAATCCGCATATCAGATATCCAGGTACACTTCGGCGACCCACAAGCCGCCGCGCCGCTCGATCTTCAACTGATGATACGTCACGGCCTTCACAATCAAGCGGGCGCGGTGGCGCAGCGGATCGCGCGGCTCGCCCATGCCCACGGCCTCGATGGCGGTATCGCGGAACTGCGTCACCCGAAAATCCCGGAAGGCGATGAGCTTTCCATCGAACCAGTAGAGCACCTCGTTGAGCCAATCCACCAGCAGCGATTCGCGGTCGCCGCTCTCGACAGCCAGCGGGTACTGCTGCTTGGGCAGGGCCGCGGCGGGATCGGCGGCGATGGAAAGCATGGCCAACGCGGAGCGGGCGAACAGTTCCGGAAGCGTGCCGGCAAACGCGCGGAAGCCGATGTCCGCGGGATGTTCGAGCACCTCGAAATCACGGGGGCGCATGTCACCATGCTAAACTAACGGGCCGTCGCACTTGAACCGCCATGATCGACCCACCGGCGCCGCAGGTCACTCTCGAGCAATTCGAGGTCGAATATCGCGGCCGGCATCTCATTCACGCCGCCGTAGATCATTGGGCTGCCCAGAAGCCCGGCGACGCCGCCATATTGAACGCCTCCCGCGGCACGGAACTGACGTGGGCCGAGCTGCAGCGCGGCTCGATGGCGCTGGCCGCAGAACTCTCGCGCATGGGATTCCGCAAGGGGGATTTCCTGGCCGCCTCCCTGCCCCTGCTGAACGAACACATCCTGCTCGAGTACGCCTGCTTCCGCCTGGGCGTCATCCACGCGCCGCTCGACCTGCGGCTCCAGCCCGCCGAAGTGCTGCGCTGCCTGGGGCTGATTCGCGCCAGAGGCTATGCCTTCCCGGGCAGAATTGCGGGAGTGGACTTCACGGCGCTGGCCGAAGCTGCGCGCCGGCGCTGCGATTCGATCGAGCACTGGATTCAATTCGCTCCGCCTGGGGAGTGCGGGGTGCCCCCTGGGCCCGGCGCCGTCAGCTTTGCCGATGTGATGGCGCGCGCAGTTTCCGGCTTTGCTCCCGTGCCATCGGAGGTGACGGAGCGGGACGGCGCGCAGGTCATTTTCACCACCGGTTCCACCGGATCGCCCAAACCCGCGCTGCTTTCCCACCGCGGAATCGCATGCCAGAATCTGTGCCTGGGCACAGCTTTCCATTTCACGCCGGAACAGCGCGTGCTCTGCAATTTGCCGGCGTCGCACGTGGGCGGCCAGGCCGAGGTGCTTATGACCACCCTGTTCATGGGCGGGACCGCCGTCACGCTGGAGGTTTTCGATCCCGTGAAGTCGCTGGAGGCCATCGAGCAACTGGGCGTCACTCTGATCGGCCAGATTCCCGCCATGTTCCAGATGGAGTGGCGCACGGCGGATTACGCGCGGCGCAATCTTGCCAGCCTTCAGACCGCGGTCTACGGCGGGCAGGCTGTCTCACGGCCGTTCCTGGAAGAAATGCTGAAGATGGCGCCGCAAATCGCCACGGGCTTGGGCCTGACCGAAACCTCCGGCTTCTGCACTTACACGGCTCTCACCAACGACGCCGGGGCCCTGGCGCGCGGCATCGGCCGGGCCATGCCGGCATACCCCATGTCGATCCGGCAACCAATGAAGGGCGATGGGTCGGCCGGCGCCGAGGTGTCCGCCGGGGAAATCGGCCACGTGTGTTTTCGCGGCCCGCAGACCTTCCTGGGCTACGTCAACGACCCGGACGCCACCGCGGCCACGCTCGCCAAGGATGGCTGGCTATACACCGGCGACATGGGCCGTGTGGACGAGCACGGCCTGCATTTCTCCGGCCGCGCCAAGTGGGTGCTGAAACCC
>Ga0116114_1000222_pt1 | contig 40592 bp, 22 predicted proteins | sample June2015DPH_10_5_FD_89823 | JGI IMG/M metagenome (GOLD analysis project Ga0116114, IMG submission 89823) | Peatland microbial communities from SPRUCE experiment site at the Marcell Experimental Forest, Minnesota, USA - June2015DPH_10_40 | ecosystem: Environmental > Terrestrial > Soil > Wetlands... | reverse complement strand
GAGCGCCGCCGGAGTGTAGCTGGTGCCGGTCGTGTTGGTCGCCAGAGGCGGTGGGGATGACGTGCCGAAGTGCACGTCATACGAGGTTGCACCCGAGGAAACACTCCAGCTCAAAGTCGTACTCGCCGGCACTCCGGTGGCGTTGTTGGCGGGTGACACCAGTGCAAATGGCCCGGGGGCGGAGACTCCTCCCAGCAGCCCAAAGACACCGACCCCGTTGGTTGTCCCCACGTAGACCTTGCCATTGGCGATCATGGGCGTGATGAACTTGTTTCCCGTGCCAAATTGATCGCGCCCGCCCGCGGCCTGATTGCTGTTGTAGAGTTCGCTCGCGAGGTTGGCGGTGTCATAGGCGTGCAATACAGCGGGGTCGCTGTTCTCAGCGGCCCACACGATCCCGTTGCTCGTCCCGTCGGCGGAGACGCTGGGCGTAGCTCCGGGGTACGGGAACGTAATTGCGCTTTGGGAGGATGGGGTAGAGGCGAGCAGAGCATTGGAGAAAGGAAACGCCTTGAGATTGTCGCCGACCGCGCCATAGTAAATGACGCCGTTAAGGTACGCCGGCATGGAGAACACCGACCCGCCCAGCGCTCCCACGATGTCTTGATAGATGTTGCCGTTGCCTGCGGGATTGAACTTGCCCATGTTGTCGCGGTCGGCGACATAAATGTTGGCATCTTTCCCAGCACCTACTGCCAAGTGGCGAGTTCTGCCCGTGGCATCGGTCAAATCGGGAACCACCAGCGCTCCCCCGGAGCCGAGATCCTCGTCGGTCGAATTCTCGGCCACCACATTGAACATCGCGAAATAGTCGGCCACTGCCAGTTGGCCGTTGCCGGTGGAGATGCGCAGGAAAGCATTGCCGAAATCCCCTTGATTGGGGAACCCGTTTGCGTCGAGGGTCGTATCGAAGGTTCCGTTGGCCACAAGGGCGAAGATGTTGCCGCTCGCATCAGCCGCCGGACCTGCGCCCGAATTCCAGAAGGAGCCCTCGTTGCCGTTCGGGGTGACATTCAATACCGTCGCCTGCGCCAGAGTGTTTTCGTTGTAACCGATCATCCATCCGGTGTAAGGACGAATATCGCAATGGGACGACCAGCCTGTATACACCGTGCCATTCATCAGCAGCAGGCCTGGCCGCTCCTTGTATTGGCCGGGATCGAAGACTACGAAGCCCCCCGAGCTGTTATCGCCCGAGCCGGGGAAAGTGGCCTGAACCGCCATCGGCCCGCCGAATTGCTCCGCTCCTGTGGTCAGATCCAGGGCATGCAGCCGCTGGAAGTATTGGCCGGCTCCGTTCTTGCTCATCGCGACCACATACACCGTGCCGTGGGGACCTGCTCCCAGGTCGATGACGGGCGTAGCCGTTACCCCGATTTCCGGAGTGACCTGACTGCAGCCACGGTCGTCGGAGGTAGTCTCCCCCGACAACAGCATGGAAACGTGCCATAGAGCGGAGCCGGTGTCCGCGTCGAAGGCGTAAACGCTGTCGTGCTCGGTGGCAACGACGAGCACATTGTGCGAGCCGCCCGCGATGGCGATCCCGGCGGCATAGAGAGGCTCTGCATCCACCTTCCCGTCCACCGAGATCACGAACAGCTTGCCAAAGGTGCCGGCATTGACGTTAGCCGGCGTAAGAATGGTCTCGTTCAACTGCTGCCCGCTGCGAGCGTTGTCATTGTGATAGGTCAGGACGTCAGAAGAAGAGAGCGGAGCGGGCGCCACTGTCGGCGTAAGACCGCCCGCACATTCACAGAGCAAGCAGAGAATTGTGCAGCACAATAAAAGAACCCAGCGAGTCTTCATCCCGGCCCCCAAGCCCCGACAGCCAGTTTAACCCGTCTGCGCTGCGCGCCGCAGGACTCGTGCCGACATGCGCCGCCATTCGCATCTGGAAGTCGCCGGTCCACCCCGATGGACACAACATCGGGGCGCCGCGGATCTTGGTGCTGAACACTACCGTCCGCTATCCATCGCCCGGCGGGCGAGAGCGACGGGGCGCGTTCATTGAAGCCGCTGAATCCTCGGCCCGCCTGCGCGGAACCTAACTAGTAGGCGCTGATTCCCAACTGCCGGAGCTTCTTTGCCGCTGCCGGCCGTCCCCCTGTCGCTGCCGCAGCGGCGATCGAGTAAGGTTCCCAAGCGACACCGCCATGCGCGGTTCGGATCACGGGATTGTCCGCCCAGTTCCAAAGACGCCCAGGATCGTCGTCCACGCTCACTGGTAAATGGTCCCATCGGCCTTTGGGATAGAAGTACACTCCGAGTGCTTGTATAAGACAACAATACACGGCCATCATGGCGAACACCCACTTCAAACTTCGACATCTGATTGCCGGCATGCCAACTGCGATGAGAATCATCAGGGGAGCGCAGATCTCGGTGAGTAGTCTTGGGCCCCAACAATATCCGCCCCACCAAACCGGCCATATCGCGATGAGCGCGATGTGCAGGAGCGAGAAAACGCCCGCCGCAATGACGACAAGCCTGTGTTGCTCGCGAGATTCGCGAGCACCAGGAGCAAAGACGGCAAGCGCGAAGATCGCGATCGGAGTGTAGACGAAAAGCCCTCGTCCGGGGCTCAGAAGTATGCCGAGGAGTCCCTCAAAGAAGTCCCCGCCGAGTTTTGCCGGATATCCGTCGGCGAAGCTGTGGAACACGGCAACGTTGTAGGCTGCGATCAGAACCGCCGCCAAGAACGGAGGCACAAAGACGCGGATGTAATCCACCAGGCGCGCGGGCCGCAACCAGAGAGCCGCGGCAAGAGCCGGCATTAGCGCGACGTCTGTTGGGCGTATCGCCAGAGCACACGCGGCGAAAGCTCCCGCGATCCAATACCAGCGTGCTTCAGAAGGGGACGCGCTCCAGCGCTCAATCGAGTACAGACAGCCAATGATCGCAAGTTGCCCAAAGGTGTGTTGCCATAAGGCTTGGCTTGACGTCGACCAGTTCGCTGTTCCCAGGGCAAACAGCAGCGTGAGCATCCACGCCGTCCGGCCGGATGTCAGCCGATGCAGAAGCACCAATAGAGAGATGGCCGCAGCCGCCGCGAGCGCCACCGCCACTACCTTCTCGGCTACCCGCGCGATTGAGATCAGAGTGCCGGGAGGCTGTCGGCCGAGCCAGGGCACGAATGCGATCGGGAGGTACAAGGGGGTCGCCAGGACCGGTCCGGCAATCGGATACGCGCTGTACCAATGTCCGCCCGTCTTGTGCAGTACCGCCGAAGCGTACCGGACATGCTGACTCATGTAAGGACCGAAACGGTCTAGAGCGATCGAGCCATCGAGGAGTATGGAGAACGGAATGAGTGAGGCCGGGAGGGAATCGCCTGAGGCTATGGGCCGGAGGTTGGAATGGTACACGGCGGAGAGAAGCACGAACAGCAGAACGCACTGTCGCACAGCTAGCTTATGGCAAGATCGAGCCCTCCGTTCGTTCATTGCCCCCCTCCATCCGCTTTCGTGCTCCCGGCTGGTCCACGCCTGTTTGCCTCGCTCGAAGGCGACTCCAGTGCGCGCGCCACTGTCCGCGGTGGACGGCACAGGGCTGTAGCCAAAAGTCCTCCGCCCAATGAAGACGAAAGCGGGTGCCGGCCCGTTACGGAATGTGAGTGGCCGAAGGCTATCCCTTTCGGCCATGTTGAATTCATCATACTCCAGCTCGCTGAAGCGGCTCGCTACGGGTTGCCAAGGAACTGCTCGTACAACGGTACGATTCCTGGCGAGAACGGCCCGTCCCTTGTTCCAGACTATTTGGTGGTGGTGCAGGAAGCCGAAGAGTCCGGAAAGTCACCTGGGGGGAAACTGGGGCACACCCTTGGGCACCCAGCTTGGGTGAGGCTCGGCTAGTGGAGTATTTGCTGGGGATGCGTTGAAATTGAAGGACTTGTTTTGGCTCCCCCGGTCTGGACAGCAGTTATCCGGCCGCGCCAGAAGGCGAATTGGCATCAAACTCTCGCCTCGGCGTAAGTCTGTCTGCCAAGGCTGCGTGCCGAGGGAACGGCACTGCGGCAGGTCGCCAGTGAACCTGAACTTTTTTGACGGCAGCATGGCGGCAAACGCGGCGATTGTGCTGACCGGCTGTGACGAGTCCGCCGACCATGCGCTCAGGTGGGACAGCGGCCCGTCTAGGCACGGAGCAGGCGCGTCTCTCGTGACCTCTCATTAAACCCTAGTGGCAACTTAGTGTTAAGCTGAAAGGCGCTAAGCAGCTCCAAAAGAAGGTCTCGCTGACTCCAATCAACGCCGAACCCGTCGTGGAGGGCCGGGGGTGATTCTCAACGGAGCGAGACTCCGGGACTGGATGGGTGGCGTGCGTGCGCGCTCCGGCAGGCTCTCGGCCAGCATTGACCGGCGGTACTGCGCGTGCTGGACCAGCCTGCTGCTCAGTTCGGTTCCGGAGGGGGATCAGGTGGAGCACCGGCGGGTGGCTGGCCGCAGGCGGCAAATCGTAAGGCATCCCCCAACCGCCGGTACGGGACCAGCGTGGCTGCGTAACCTCGGGGCGCCCGACAGCGTCCCATTACGTTATGTCGCTTCCGAGCGGCGAACGCTTCTTTGCTATGGACCAGGGATTTCTCACGTGGCTTGACGCCCAGCAGGGCCGGCAGTACGAATTGCACGAGCGCTATCTCAACCCCGCGTTCGTCAAGATGATCCGGACCATCGGTTTCGATAAGAGCTACGTTCTGGGACAAGGCGCGTGGCTCTTCGATGCCGAGGGTCGCCGTTATCTCGACCTTCTGACGGGTTGGGGGATCTTCGCGCTGGGGCGAAACCATCCGAGGGTGAAATCGATTCTCGAACAGGTGCTGTCGCGCGATATGCCGAATCTGGTTCGAATGGATTGCTCACTGCTCGCCGGTCTGGTCGCCGAAAAGCTGACTGGTCACGCGTGCTCGGATTCCGCTAGGGACTTGACGCGGGTCTTTTTCTGCAACTCGGGAACGGAAAGCGTTGAAGCCGCGATCAAGTTCGCTCGCTGCTATACCCAAAAGCCGCGGATTCTTTTCTGCGATCACGCGTTTCACGGACTCACCGTCGGCGCGCTATCGCTCAACGGCTCGGACTTCTTCCGCGAACGGTTCGGGAACCTGATGCCGGATACTGCTAAGGTTCCGTTCAACGATTTGGCCGCGCTCGAGAAGGCGCTCCACGGAAAAGACACTGCGGCGTTTGTCGTGGAACCGGTCCAGGGGAAGACCTGCGCAGTGGTGGCCGACGGCTATCTGGCGGAAGCCGGCCGGCTCTGCCGCAAGGCCGGCGCTTTGCTGGTGGCCGACGAGGTGCAGTGTGGCTTGGGGCGGACCGGCAAATGGTTCGCGTACCAGCACTGGCCGGAAGTCGAACCGGATATCGTCTGCGTGGCCAAGGCGCTGTCCGGAGGCTATGTGCCCGTGGGCGCGGTGATTGCAGCGCCACGTATCATGGACTCGGTATTCGACAGCATGGAGCATTGCGTGATCCATTCGAATACGTTCGGCCAGAACGATCTGGCAATGGCGGCGGCGCTGGCAACTCTGCAGGTGATGGAAGATGAGGGGGTGGCGGACAACGCTGCTCGGCTGGGAGCAAAAGCAATCGTGCGGCTGACCGAGATCGGGAAGACATGCCCTTTCGTCTTCGAAGTCAGAGGCAAGGGGCTGATGTTCGGGATCGACTTCCGGCGGCCCGAAGACTCAGTGAAGCTGAGAGCCGCGTGGGATGCGCTCCATCTGCTCAACGAGGGCGTGTTCAGCCAGACCATCATTATGCCGCTGCTGCACGAGCACCGCATCCTCGCCCAAGTGGCCGGCCATCACACGGAGCTAATCAAGTTTCTGCCTCCGCTCAATATCCCGGAAGAAGATCTGGATTTTTTCCTGTCCGCGATGCAGAAGGTGCTGGATGGTCTTCAGAGCGTTCGTGGCAGCGCCTGGAGCACGGTGCGGACGCTGGCGAAGGGTGCGGCCACCCAATTCGCGCGTTGACGACGCCGCCAGCCGGAATGAGTGTCTCCCCCCAACCCAATCAGTCTACCGACGAGATGCGTCAAGCGCTGCTTGATGCCCTCGTACCCGAGGCTGTACCCATGCTGCACGCGTGGCTGGAGGGAAAGACGTTCTCTGATGAGGATGTAGACACGGACCAAGTGATTTCTTTTCTCGAGGAAACAGCAACTTCCGATTCCAGAGCCACGCAAGCGTTGATTGATGTCTACCCCAACGCGGGCAGCCGGTCGCAACGGATTGCCGGGGCCCTTGAACGCATTGTTGTTCGGGCAGATTGCGCCTGCCACTCCGCTCAACTCGAACTGATGGCTCACCTGGGCGACGCAAAATGGATTGATTAAATTGCGGGCGCTCGCGTTGAGGAGGCTCAACGATCTGAAAACCGATGTCACAGGGGCTGATGTGGGCTGATTCGCTCCAACCGTTCAGAGCCACCGCGAGCGATCAAGCCCACGCGCGCAAAGGCGCCGATTGACGACGCCCGCGAGAGGCTGCGACCCGCCCCTGTCCGACGACAACCCCATCGAACGAATCCCTATCAACGACCTCCGTCAAGAAGTTGGCGCACACGAGCTGGCAACCTCGCCGGATATGCGGCCATACCTCCAACTGGCGAAAGCTGTCATGCAGGACGCCGACCCAACGCAGGAACTGGAAGCGATTCGGCAGTTGCCCCTTGAGAAGCGGTATGTCTGGCGGGTGGCCTCGGCGCTCAAGTGGGGCTTCGCTGATTTCGACGATCTGGGCGTCACCGCTGACAGCCGAACGCTGACACAAGAAGGTCTCGCCAAGGTGATGGAGCTTCTGCGATTCCGGCCCATTCAGTTTTGCATGTTCTTGAAGGCGCTGGTGGGCGTTGACGAGATGGAGCGAATGATGGTCGAGGCGATCAAGGCCGCAGAACAGACCTAAGAGAGCCGTTCTTGATCAGCCGGGCCGCCGCCGCGGGCCAGCCCGACGACGATCCTGGAGGGCAACATCGTGGCGCTGCATGGCGCGGCCTGCCAGCCGGGGGGAGTGGCTCTGGGCCAGCGTCCTCGAAGTCGCCGGGCTGCGCCACACCGCACCCGTCCTCCCGGAACGGGACTCGTGGCTCGCGTCGCCCGGCGCACATCTACGGGTCGGGCGTTATACGACAGGCGTTATACGACCTGCTGACAGGCACCCTTGTAGAGTGATACGCTCGGCGATTGATAGAGCAAACACAATCGCTTTCCGTGCGCACCAACAGGAAGCCGGATGGATCGATCCTGGCGTGAAGCACAACCAACCAAAGGAGTCTCACAATGACCGATCTGCCCTTCAACATGTCGCCCAAAACGTATGCCAGAATCGGCGGCATGCTTTACCTCGTCATTATTGCCCTGGGGTTGTTCGGCGAGTCATTCATACGGGATAGGCTTATCGTATCGGGCGATGCCACGGCCACGGCCGCCAACATCGCGTCGATGGAAGCGCTGTGGCGTTTCGGCATCGCGGCCGAGCTCTTTTTGCTAGCGTGTGCTGTGACCTTGACATGGATCTTCTATGTTTTATTGCGGCCGGTCAGCGGAGATCTCGCCTTGCTGGCGACGTTCTTCAATTTGGTGTCGATGGCGTTGGAAGCGGTGATACAACTCAGTTTCGTTGCCGCGCTGTTTCCGCTGGGGAAGGCTGCGTACTTGAGAGCATTCACGCCGGAGCAACTTTCCGTCATGGCGTACTTGTCGGCTAGATTGTACAGCTATGGCTTCGGTGTCAGCCTGATCTTCTTCGCCTGTTACTGTCTCGTTATGGGATACCTGATCGTCAAATCTGGCTATCTTCCGAGGCCGCTCGGCGTTTTGTTGCAGATCGCCGGGTTATGCTATCTGACGAATAGCTTCGCACTGCTTCTAGCCCCCGACTTCGCGCATCGGATCTTCCCCGCTATCCTGGCGCCGGCCTTCATCGGCGAGCTGTCTCTCGCTCTGTGGCTGAGCCTGAAGGGGGTCGATGTCGCGAAGTGGCAAGAGAGAGCCAGCCCTTTGCGGCTGCAAGTTCCCTAAACCGCCACGCGCAGCTTGATCCCATCGTTGGGCGCGTGCACCAGATCCTGCCTGGTCCCGAGGTACCGCTCGGTCGTCTGGACCGAGGCGTGGCCCAGGAGCAACTGGATCTGTTCGAGCTCGCCGCCGGCGGCTCGGCACATCTTCGCGCAGCTCCGACGCAGGTCATGGGGCGCAATTCCGGGGACACCAGCGGCCACGGCGTACGGCTGGAGCAACTGCCAGACGACCTTTTCCGTCATGCGCTCCCCCTGCACTTGGTCCCCGCGCGTTACCGGGCGCAGCACGTGGCCCTCGGTCAATCCGGCCGCCGCCGTCCACGCATCGATGGCGACCTTCACCCACGTCGGCATCGGGATCGTGCGCACGCGCCCGTGCTTCCCGACCAGGTCCACGATGCACCAACGGTTGTCCCGCTGCTGGATGTGCTTGAGCGTGAGCGCCGCCACCTCGGATCGCCGCAGCCCGCAGCCAAGCAGGACCGCCAGCATCGCCCGGTCGCGCAGGCCCTTCTTGGTAGTCACGTCCGGCGCGTTCAGCAGCTTCTGGGCCTGCTGGACGGACAGCCAGTTCCCAACCCGCCCGCCCGTTGACTTGGCGCCCTTGACGCGCGTGATGCCGGCCGCCAGCTCCGGCGCCAGCAGCCCGTTGTCGGCGGCCTCGACCGCCAGTTTCCGAACGGCGGTGATCCGGACGTTGATGGAGACCGACCCAAGGCCGCGAGCCTCCAGCTCTGTTCGCCAGGCGTTGACCGTGGCCTTCGTAAAGCCGGGCCGCGGCGCCTGGCCGTACCAGGCGATGAACTCGTCCAGCCCGAGATTGTAGACCCGCCGGGTAATCGGGGAAGAAACGCTATCCAGGACCAGAGCCTTCAGCCGGTGCCAGTCTGAAGCCCGGTTCGCCAAGGTTAACTCGTTCATTTCAGTCCTCTTAATGGGCCATATCGGTAGACACCTGGACCTTACCTCGGGGTGGCGAGGACATCAAGCGAAACTGGCGTGGGAGAGTCGGCTCACCGGACTCGGTGGGGTGTGATCCTTGGCTGAAGGGTGCAGTCGGCTTTTTCGCCGGGAATCTTGGCTGAGACCTCAATGAGCGGCCTTGAGACGAGCGGCACGGAACAAGGGGCTCTCCTGCACCGCCGACTCTCCGTAAAGCCCGCGTATCAGAGGGTGTAAGCTTCGGCCATGGGAAGCGACTGGGGCGGCCCTTGTCCGGCCTCGACCCGCTTGTGGCTTCTGTAATCCGAGTAGTGGATCACATTGTCGTAGGCGTCCTTGATCAGGTCATGGAGCGGGATGACGCTGCCATTGACGCGCTGTTCGTCGAGCAGGTCCAGATCGACGTCGGCGACCACCAACTGCTCCTGATTGATGGTGCCTTCCGCCGCGATCCCGTCCCGGGCGAAAAAGTAATCCGAGGGTGTCAGGATCGCGGCCTGACCGTAGTTGGTGGCCATGTAGGGCACCAAAGGCAGATTGCCCACGGTGCCAGTCATCGCGACGTAGATCTGGTTCTCAATGGCGCGGGCCTGGGCGCAATAGCGGACCCGGCAGAAGCCCTCCCGGCCGTCCGTGCAGGAGGGAACGAACAGAATCTCGGCGCCGGCCTCGGCCATCACCCGCGCCACCTCGGGAAACTCCACGTCATAACAGACCAGGATGGCGATGTTGCCGAAATCGGTGTGGTAGATGTACAGGCCATGGCCGCGGCTGAACTGGTAAGGACCGCTCTCGGTGGGGGTCAGGTGGACTTTCTTCTGGCGGAACACCTTCCCGTTGGGCGTGAACAGGTGCGCGGCGTTGAAGGCGTGGCCCTTCTGAATGACGGGATGGGTCCCGGCGATGATGTAGATGCCCGTTTCCTGCGCCAGCCGCATAAACAGCGCCTCGTAGCCGGGCGCCAATTGGGCGAGGCGGCGCACCGCCAGCGCCGGGGCCGGCTCGTTGATGTAGCTGAGAAGCTGCATCGTGAAAAGCTCGGGGAACAGCACGAAGTGGGCATGGTAATCCTTGGCGCTGTGAACGAAGAACTCAACCTGGCTGGCGAAGTCCTCAAAGCGGGTGATCGGCCGGAGCAGGTACTGCACGGCGGCGATGCGCACGCGGCGCGGACGCGGAGTCCCGCGCAAGGCCTCCGCGGCGACCTGTTCCAGGGCCGCGTGCTGGAGGCTCGCCTGCAGGCTGACCGAGGAGGTGTATTCCGGGTTCAGCCATTCGAGCACCGTGGCAAAGCCGTGCGATTCGTTGTCCTGCAGGTAATTCGGGACGACATCCAGAACCACCAGCCCGTTCCCGAGCTGGAAGGTGAGCACGGGGTCCCATCGTTTGGCAGCGACGACTTCGGCCACGTATTCCTTGGGTGTCATCTGTTCAGCGACCGCGGCGTAGCCTGGGATCCGGCCGCCGGTGAGCAGCCGCTTCAGCCCCCGCTCCCCGATCAGCACTTTGCGTGCGTCGTACAGGAGAGTGCCGACGCCCTGCTGGCGCACCTCGGGGTCCACGCCCATGTCGGCGCCATACAGGGTCTTGCCGAGCGGATTGTGGGTATCGAATGTCCCCTGCCCGGTGATCGCCGACCAGTGGGCGGACTCGGCGTAATCATCCCAGTCGATGAGTAGCGAGCTGGCTGAACCCAAGATGCGGCCGGTCTCGTCCGAGACTACAAGCTGGCCTTCGGGGAACACTTCGAGATGGCGCGTCAGTTGGTCGGCCCTCCAGGGCGGCTCGCCTGGAAACGCACGCCCCTGCAGCGCGATTACCGCCGCGACGTCGTCGAGGGTCATTGGTCTCACGCTGAATTGTCTTAGTGGGCCGCCGGCCGTTTCCATGCTTGGGAGCTCCTAACCGCCCTATTCTCACCACGACTAAGCCAGGGATGCGGAGCCGAGGTTTCTGAGGGAGTTTGTCTCCGGAGGGCCCATAGGCACCCGCCCTGTCAGCGCCCAACTTAGCAGAGCCAAATTACAGGAGCGTTAAATTCACCAGCCTTATTCTCAGCCTGGAGAGACGCAGGGGCGATCCCTAACACATTCGTAACCATTTCGTAACCATGCGCCTGCACGCTCGGAACCGCAACCCGTCCGAAGGCGGACACCCGTTCCCAGGAGCGGACAGCTACGGTGGCGGCACGCGCCGGCCATGCGGCCAAACGCCCGTTGACAACCTTTGAGCCTGGCACCATAATTGCACGTTCACCCCCGAATCTCGTTGGGAGGAGACCAGGCGCCATGCTGACATCCATCGGGCGCGCGCTCAAGACTCTGAGGAAAGACCCCGGCTTCACCGCCGTCGCCATATGTTCGCTGGCGCTGGGCATCGGCGCCACTTCCGCGATGTTCAGCTTCGCCGACGCGATCATCCTGCGGCCGCTGCCGATCCTGGGACCGGACCGGGTGGTCAACATCAATACCACCACCTCCGCCAAGTTTGGGAGCAATACGAACATCTCGTACCCGGATTACGTGGAGCTGCGGGATCGCAACCGCAGCTTCGAGGGCCTCATCGCCGCTTCCTTCGTGAAGGTCGGCTACGCCGCCGACGCGCGCGCCCTGCCGCGAATGAAGATCGGGATGTACGTCTCGGGCAACTTCTTCCAGGTGCTGGGCGTCGAGCCCACACTCGGACGCGGCTTCCGGCCGGATGAGGATCGGGTCGAAGGGCGCGACGCGGTGCTGGTGCTGGGGCACGACTTCTGGGTGAGTCAATTCGCGGCCAGCCCGTCGGTGCTGGGGTCCCGAATCCGGCTGAACGGGATCGAATTCACGGTGATCGGCGTTGCGCCCGAGCATTTCACCGGCATCAGCCTGATGTTCCGGCCAACGATGTTTATTCCGCTGGCCATGTCGGCCAGCCTGGGAGAGCGCAACCTTTTACACGACCGCAACGCCGGCTGGCTGTTCGTCAAAGGCCGCCTCAAGCCCGGTGTGAGTTTGGCGCAGGCGCAGGCCGATATTGGCCCCCTCGCGGATCAGTTGCTGAAGCTGCACGCGCAAGCCGGCCCCGGGGACCGGATCCAGGTCCAGACCGAACTCCAGCTTCGTATCGCCCAGGGTCCCGAAGTTGCGGCCATGATATGGATGCTCGGGGTTCTGGGATTCTGCGTCCTGTCGGTGGCGTGCGCCAATGTCGCGGGCTTGCTGCTGAGCCGCGCCCGCGGCCGGTCTCGGGAGATCGCGGTCCGGCTGGCGCTGGGCGCCGGCCGCTGGGCGCTGATCCGCCAGTTGCTTCTAGAGAACCTGCTGGTGGCCATCGCGGGCGGGATGCTGGGCATGCTGGTTGCGCAAGCGTTCGCGGATTTCTGGCGCCGCATTCCGATTCCGCCCGATGTGCCCGTCGTTTTCGACATGAACGTGGATAGCCGGGTTCTGCTGTTTACGCTCGCGGCCGCGGTCCTGAGCACCCTGCTGTTCGGGCTGGCGCCGGCCCTGCACATGACTCGTTCCAACCTGGTGCCGGCACTGAAAGCGGCTGACGCCGATAGCGCCGGGCCACGCCGTTTGTGGGGCCGCAACACGATTGTGGCGGGCCAGGTCGCTCTATCGCTGGTCCTCCTCAGCGTCTCCGCCGCCCTGGTGCGCGGCTTCCGGCATGAACTGGCCGCCGGGCCCGGATTCCGGACCGACCATCTACTTCTGACCAGCCTTGACACGCAACTGGCGAACTACCCGGAAGACCGCACCCGGCAATTCTACAAGACGTTATTGGAGAGAGCGCAGGCCGCCCCGGGCGTGCGGGCCGCCGCGCTTTCTTCGGTTCCCCCCATGTATGCGGTAGACTCGCTGGACATCGTTCCCGCCGGTTACCAGTCGCGGCGCGGGGAGGAGATGCCGAACGCCCTCTAAGCCATTGTCAGCGAGGATTTCTTCCGCGTCATGGACATCCCCATCCTGCGCGGCCGGAGCTTCCTAGAATCGGACGGCGAGAACGCGCCGCTGGTAGCCGTAGTGAACGAACACCTGGCCAATCATTTCTGGCCCAAGGGAGACGCACTCGGGCAGCGGTTCCACGTGAAGAGCCCTGCCGGCGACCTGCTAGAGATCGTCGGCGTTGCCAGGATGGCGAAGTACAGGTGGATTAACGAGCCGCCAGGGGATTTCGTCTACCTGCCTCTCCGCCAACGCAGCCATTCCGCGTTTACCCTGGTGACCCAATCGGCTGCCCGGGACTCCGGCTCCATCTCCGCCGCAGTGAGGGACGTGGTGCACGGGATCGATCCCGATATGCCCGTCTTCGATGTCCGCACGATCGAGGATTTCTACCGCATGCGCGCCGTGAAGGTGCCCATCATGCTCACACAGGTGGTGGGAGCGCTGGGTCTGATGGGTTTGTTGCTGGCGGTGGTGGGACTCTACGGATTGGTGGCGTACTCGGTCAGCCGCCGCACGCGCGAGATCGGGATCCGCATCGCCATCGGTGCGGACCCCTGGAAGGTGGTCCGCATCGTGCTCGAGCAGGGATTGCAGCTTGGCGCAGCCGGAGTCGCCGTCGGCTTGGTGGTGGCGTTCTTCTGCTGCCGCGCGGTCACCTCCGTCGTGATGGTGGGTCCGTCGTCCATCGGGTTCAACCCCCTGGAACTGGCCGCCATCGCGCTTCCGCTCCTGCTGATCACGATGCTGGCCACGCTGGCGCCGGCCCGGCACGCCTCGCGCGTGGATCCCATCCGGGCGCTGCGCGAAGAGTAGCTTCAGGAGCTTCGCGCGATCGTCGCCGTGTAGCTGTTCGCGGCAGGCGTCAGATCCGCGCCCGAGAACTTAAAACACGCACGCTGATCGTGCTTCATTCGTATTAGATGGGCAATTCCAGATAATCAACGTGGGTTAAAGCACGATTGCAGTCGTGTCACGTCCATGCCTGGCCGATCTGTTGGACTCCGGCGAATTGCCGCACCGAGCCGGCAACCCGGACTCGCGCAGGGCGTGCTATCGGCAGCCCAAGTTTGTGCCGGCGGACTCGCAGCCGCCTGAGCATGCGCTGCCCGGAGGCGAACGGCCTCGGGTACGCTTGGCTCACTCTGGGCCGCGGGCTTTCTGGGCGCTTCTTGGCTGAGCTCGCTGATCACGCGTTGGATGGACTTATCGGTGAACGCATCGGCCCAGCCCTGGCGGAACTCACTCAGCTTCCGGCGAACTCTCCTCTGCAACAAAGACTCGATCCCGCGGTCGCCCCCTTGGCGCTCCACCATCATCCGAACCGTCTCGCAGTCGCTGATGGTGCCGAGCACCGCCTGGAGAGCTTGGGGGCGCTGCGGCTTGGCGGCCTTGCGTATCACCCCGTTTTCCAAGACGTCAGCTTCCGCCTCACCTTGGCCAACCCCTCACGTCGAACCGTCAGCGAGGAAGCTCGCCTAAGCCTGCGGCCCTGATCGGACGCGGTCGACGCCTGCCTGCGCCGGTAGGCGTTGCTGGGGACTGATGTCGCTGCCGGGCGCATAACGGGGCGAAGCTTCGCTGGCCGATGAAGTGGTCCAGCCAAGCACCGGGCGCGGGGGACAGGACAGTTGCTGTACGTCACCGGATTGCCGATTCCCTGGGAACGGACGGCCGTTGGGGTTCTGCGTCAGCAAGGCCCGTGTCGGGGCGGACGGCAAATACTGGAGCGATCACGGGTTCGGATGGATCGAGCGCGCGCTCAGCGGCTGTGGTCGAGACCGATTAGGCCGTCGCGGTAGTCGAGGATCAGAGCGCAGTGGCTCAGCATCGGGTAACCGATCAGACCCGAGATTTCGAGTCCATGCACGCTGCTGAGGCGGGCGACAGCGAGCGTAATGACATCCGCGTCGGTGAGATCGCGATCGGCTTACCCGAAGTTGAACGGAGCCGGCGCGAAACGCGGTTACCACACCACCGCCCGGCCCTGAGACCCCAAACTCGGGTTGCTCCGCGAACGGGAGCGCGATTTGCCGCGAGACCGAACTGAAAGCGGCTCCCGTGTCGAGGATGACATACCCGGATGCGGCGTGAAGCTTTGCGTTCACCAGCAACAAGTGGCCGGCTTGGCACACCGGATCAAGCGCATTTCGTTGCCGCGCTCGTTCGCTGCCTCCATGAGCGCACGGTAGAAAGTCGCGATGCCTCCAGAGATCGAGCACCAAGCGTTGGTCAGGTGCGCGGTTTTCAAGGCCGCTACGCCTCCTGCTGCCAGGCCGAGGCTGCGCGCTTCAGGCAATCACCGGCCGCTTTGAGAAGGCCCCCTATCAACCGCGGAAGGCTGGCTAGGTCATGCAACAGCGGCTTTCCCTCGGCGCCGACAACCAGGGCGCCCTTCCGCATGAGAGCCAGTTGGGCCGTGGTCGAAACCAACGTGAAAGCGATCGAACCGGCAATGCTGGCCGCCAGGCGCGGGGTGCCCCTCAGCCAATGCACGAGCAACTCCAACGAGTGCTGTAACACCAACAGCAGCGGCGCAATAACCGCAACTGCCTTCCACATCGGGCGGACGCGGCGGAAGGCCTGCGTGATTGAGCCCCACCATCCTGACGTAAGGCCGCGGAATACCAGCTCAGTCAGTACCGCCCCCACAGCTCTGTCCAAACCCGCCCCCAGGTTCACCATGAAGAAGATGGAACACCGGAACAGCGAGCTGAGCACAGCGGATTTCCAATTCCAACCCCGGACCAACGTGTCTTGCGGCCGGGATAGGAGACTCCACAAGACCGAACCGGCCGTGGAATCGGACCCCGAGCCCGGCTCTATCGCCGCAGCCGGGGGGGCACCGAGGGCGGCAGCATAGCTCTCGTAGACCTCCTCGAAAACACGGTCCCAGGACCGGGACTCCATCTGGCGCACCGCGGCTTCCGCCATGGCGCGCCGCAGCGGAGCATCGCGGGCCAGGCTCTCAACGGCCGCGCAGAACCCTGCGTCGTCGGCGGTTATGAACCCGTCCACAGCGTCAGCGACGATGAAGCGCGGCCCTCCCTTGTCGGTGACCACCGCCGGCACGCCGGAAGCTAGCGCCTCCTGAACTACATTGCCGAAGGTGTCCGTCTCGGACGGAAAAACGAACACGTCCATGTTGGCGTACGCCGTGGCGAGCGCCTCGCCCCGGAGCACGCCGGTGAACTCAGCCCGCTCCAGCACGCGTTCCAGCGCGGGCCGCTCCGAGCCGCTTCCGACAATCAGGAATCGGAAGTCGCGCACGCCCGCCCGGACGATAAAGCGCTCCAGTTCGGCCAGAAACTTCACTCTCTTCTCGGGCATCAGCCGCCCAACGTAGCCAAGCACCAAACCCTTGTCGCTCCGATTGCGCCGCGTCGGCGTGAACAGGCGGGTATCGACGCCGCGCAACATGGGAAAAACCGGCCGCCCGCTGCGGCGCGCCACCAAGCCGATCAACTCGGGATTGGGCGCGAAAGCTACGTCAGCCCGCGAGAAGAACCAGAGGACGCGATTCAGCACGAAGCGCTCGACCTGCGTCGCCACATCCGCGCGCAGTCTCCGGGGCGCCCACCCCAGTAGGCTCTCGACGCGGCGGCCGGCAAACTCGTGCAGGTTGGTGTGCCACGACGCGGCCAACGGCAGGCGCAGCCTGTGCGCCAGAATCGCGCCCAGGATGCCGGCGTCACCGGGGCTGGTGACGTGAATCAAGTCCGGCTGGAATTCCCGCAGCGCCCGCTCGACGCGGGCCAGTTGCGCGTAGAAGAGCGGGTCGAAAGAGAGGTCGGGGTCCAAACGGATGGCCAGCCGGCTGCGCCGGAGCTCGATAAGCCCCGTATCGCGCGCTCCCGCCGGCGCCGCGGTTTTCGAGTAGCAGACCGTAAGAAACGGGTAGCCGCGCCGTTCGGCGAACGCGGCCAGTTCCCGGCAGGTGCGGGCCGCGCCGTTGACTTCGTGAAACGTGTCCGCGAGCAGAGCGATGCGCGGCGTCACACAGCACCCTCAGGCCGAACGCCAAAGGCCAGCCGCATCGCGCGGATCACGCGGGTGCGCCAACCATCCCGGAAACGCAGCGCTGCGGCGCCCGCACGGATCGCCGGAGCGAGCCGCCGATTCCTCCGGACGAGGTGACTCTGGGTGACGGTCGCGTAGCGCGCCAACGGTCTCATATGCAGAGGATGAGGCCGGCACTTTTCAAGGAGATGGCGGACAGGTGACGATTCGGCGAAGACATTTTAGCGAAGAATTGTTCCTTGCGGCTTTCAACGGAGAACTGTTGCAGTCTTGTGTCGAAAGGTGCCGCCGGACAGGAACAAGCGTTGCAGAAATGTTCTATAGAATTCACCGCTCGATCATGAACGTGTAACGAGAGCGCCCCAAACTTGTAGCTGGCGGCACGCCAATGAATGGCTTCGCCGCCCGCAGGAGACCCGAATATGGTCGCTGAGATTCGGCTCTGGTGGAAAGACCGCCGCGCTTGCGGGTCTTTGTGCGCGGGAGTATCTCTTCACTCCCATACGCTGCACTCGCGCGAGTATCTGAGTTTCATTCCGCGCTACCTGAAGTCAATCCCACTGCTCGCCTGGCTGGTGCGCCGTGAAGCCCGGCGGCACGGCATGAGAGGAATTCCGCACGCGGAATTCGCGCGGGCCTGGTGGACTCCGCCGCTTTCGGCCCATGCCGCCTGGCTGCTCGAGAAGTCGAACGTCGAAAACCGTCTCCAGCGGCGCGCCATGGTGTCGATCACCGATCATGACAACATCGATGCGGCCGACGCTCTGCACGCCCGCGAGGAGACCCGCCAGACGCCGGTGTCGCTCGAGTGGACGGTTCCGTTCTGCGGCGCGTCGTTCCACATCGGTGTTCACAATCTGCCCCCGCAACGCGCCCATTCTCTGGTGCGCTCCATGAACGAATACACCGCTGACGGTCCGGAGACGCTGCTGCGCGGCCTGCTCGAAGAAGTGAGCGGTTATCCAGAGACCCTCGTCGTACTCAACCATCCGCTCTGGGACGAAGAGGACGTCAGCGCGGATGTGCACTGGGTCGCTCTCGGCAAGCTGCTCGGGCTCTACGGCCGCTGCGTGCATGCGCTCGAATTGAACGCCGACCGGCCGTGGCGCGAGAACCGTGCCACGATCGAATTGGCGCAGGCCAACAACCTGCCCCTCGTCTCCGGCGGGGACCGCCACGGATGCGATCCCAGCCCGGTCGTGAACCTGACCAACGCGGCGGACTTCGCCGAGTTCGCGCAGGAGATCCGCTCCGGCCGCAGCGTGATCGCGCTGCTGCCCCGCCTTCGCGAATCGCGCAAGGTGCGTCTGTTCGAGACTGCGTTCGACATTCTGCGCGATCATCCGAGTCACAGCCTGGGTTGGGTGCGGTGGAGCGACCGCGTCTTCTACAAGCGCAGGAACGGATCGGTGACCAGCCTCTCCGAGTTGTGGGGCCGCCGCCAGCCCGGCGCCGTCAGCGGCTTTGTGGGCCTTGTGGGCCTGCTCGGTGGCCAAACGATGCGTCCCGCCCTCCGCTGGGCGCTCGCCGAGAAGGAGGCTTCGTTATGATTGCCGTTCAGGCCCGGGTGGCCTCCTAGCGTCGCATGACGATCTCCAACAGGTCCTCGGCCGCGGAGAGCGGCAGCTTGCGCATTCCGAGGTCGTCGATGATGAGCAGCGGCACAGTGGCCAGCGACTCCCCGTATCCCTTCCGGGCGTCGTCGCGTCCGACATCGGCCAAAGGGCATGAGGCGGCGCGTGGCGCTAAGATCGTGAGAGCACTGGGGAGGAGTTGTTATCATGCAGCCTGTAGCCGAAGCTTTGCAGCTAAAACCGACGAAGTACAAGCGTATCGTCGTCACCAAACGAGGCCCGCCCGAGAATCTCCAGATCACCGAGTGCGACCTGCGGGATCCGTCAGCAAAGGAAGTCCGTGTCAAGGTTCTGGCGGCGTGTGTCTGCCTGCCTGACGTGCAGGCGCGCTACGGACACAGCCCGTTCGCACCCAAGGTGCCCTTCGTGCCGGGCTACGCCATCGTCGGCGTCGTCGATGCGGCCGGCGCTGGCGTTACGCAGGCCGCTCAGGGGACTGAAGTGGCGGCGTATCTGATAGTCGGAGGCTACGCCGAGTATGTCTACCTTCCTGAAAACCAGATCATTCCGGTTCCTCCGTCCCTCAATCCAGCCGAAGCAGTCACGTTGGTGTTGAACTACGTCACGGTGTACCAGGCATTGAACCGATCCGCGAAAGTCAAAGCGGGTGACAAGGTGCTCATCATCGGCGCGAGCGGCGGGATCGGGACGGCGTTCTTGCAACTCGGCAGGCTCGCCGGCCTCAGGATGTATGGGATCGCTTCCAAGAGCAAACACGCGATCGTGACCGAATACGGGGCCACGCCGATCGACTACCACACCGAGGATTTCGTGGAGGTGATTCGTCGAGCCGAGCCCGGTGGACTCGACGCGGTCTTCGACGGCGTCGGCGGCGACTACCCCGAAAGGGCCTTCCCGCTGTTGCGCCGGGGCGGCGTTCTGGTGGGGTACGGAAATCCCCTGAGCATGCGCGGCCTGCTGCGTGCTCTCGCCAAAATGCTCGTGCTCAGCCTGCTGCCGAACGGCAAGAGGATCAAGCCCTACGGGGCATCAGCCTCCTTGCCCTTCAACCGAAAGCCGTTCCTGGAAGATTGGGCTGTCCTGTTCCGGCTGCTCCAGCAGGGCAAGATTCGGCCGGTCATCAGCGGTGAGTTCCCACTCCTCGAAGCGGCGCGAGCGAATGCGCTCCTCGAAAGCGGCCAGGTCATCGGTAATCTCGTCCTGGTGGCGCCGGAACTGCTGGAGACGAGCAGGACAGTATAGGTGGTGTTCAGGCAGGGCGCGGAGTCCCCGAACGATTCGGCGGCTGGGGAGCCCCCGGGGTTAGGGGTTGCCGAGCCCAACTTCCGAGTGCGGCGTCAGAACGAATGTGGATCTTCTCAGGTGCGGCTGTGATAAAATCGAAACCTCTGGAGGCTTCTTCATGCCTGCAGGCATTCAGTACACGGACCCCAGCACGCATCCGAGCGTCGTGCGAGAGCAGCGCCAGGTAACGGCCATCTTGGTGCGAAGCCTGGTCTCGAAAGGGCGGCCCGAGCGCGAGGCGCTTCGAGAGGCGGAGGCGATTCTCACGCCGATGCCGGCCAAGCGGGAATCGTCCTGGCGCCGAATCGCTTCGAGCCGTAGCCGGGGAGCATAACTCCCGTAGTCTCAGTAAGAAAACTGTTGCGCTCGAACAAAACTCTTCTATACTAAGGGCGGGTTCTGCCATGAGACCCGCTCTTCACAAACTTTGGGAACGCGCCGTTGCGATTTGCGCCCGTGCGCTGCTCGGCTGGAAGACCCGCTTGCCGCAAACGAGCTTCGCGTTGGAGTCCGGACGGTCGGAGATCGCGCGCAGCCGGGTGAGGGCCTGGCTGAGCCAGACGCCATTCCAGCCCTAAGAGGCGTGACCTCCGGGGCCATTCTGCCTCCCGCCAGAATTCACTCCAGCGACATCGAGCTTTCATCGTCCTGTAACCATCCCCTGCCCCAGTAGCGAAGCGGGGGCGCTGCGTGAATGTGCGCTGAATTGTGCCGCGCACCTTGTGCTATCGGCTATCCTGCCACTCCGAGGCCGACTGAACCCGGCTGCCCTTTCTGCGCGAAGCGGTCCTCTCTCACGGCTCCACACTATGCCCTCGCGAAAGCAACGCCCGAATACAGTCGCTCTTTGGTAGCTACGCCCCGCCGGCACCCGAAGGCCGATCCGTCGACATCTTCAGGTGGCTCGGGATTAGAACACGATCCGCGCGCTGATTTGCAGACGCCGCGCCTGTGTGCCATCCGGGAATCCGCCGTCCGCCGATCCGACGCCGTAGGCGCTGGGGGTCAGCGTGAGCACTCCCTTTGCTTCGGTGTACTCCTGCGTGGTCATGCTCGTCGGCGACCAACTGTTGCTGATGTTGAACGCCTCCCCGCTCAGATACACCTTGACGCTTTCCCACGGCGAAGGAACGATCTTGGTCAGCCGCAGGTCTTCGCGATAGGAGGGCGGCGTATAAATGCCGTCCACCGGCAGGAAAGGCACTCGGGTGCTTCCACCCGCGAGACCATCGATTACGCTCGATGACAACATACCGGGCACCGCCGTATCCGTGGTTCGAATGGTTGCGCTGCCGGTCGGCCGGCCGCTGGCGAGCGTCGTGATGCTCGAAAGCTGCCAGTTGTTCACGAAGTACTTGGCGAAGAAGTTCTCGCTCCGAACCGAAGGCGGCGTCCACACGAAAGAAAAAACCAAGCGGTGGCGCTGATCCAGCAACCCGCTGCCCTTCTCGAACCAGTAATTGCCGTTATACGTTGTGGCGAGGCTGCTGAAGAAAATGGCGTTGGTGGCCGCGCCCTGCCCATCGTCGATTTCGTGCGACAACGTATAGGAAAGGAGCGACTGGAAACCGTGCGACAGGCGCTTATCGAGCGTCACCGTCAGGCCGTCGTAGTAGCTGCTTACGCCGTTCGTGACCTCGTAGATGGCCCCGTATTTCGTGTTCGGACGGGGATTCAAGTACACGGGCGTAGCGAACGTTCCCACCTGGTTCCCGTTGGCGTCGTCGATCTTGTAGGTGAACGTGGTGCTGGGAGCCGGCGCATTGAGGTCGGTGACCCCGTAGAGACTCACGCCGCGGCTCCAGATCCCCGAAAGCGTAACCACCAGGTCTTTCCCGAGCTCGTGCTCCAGGGCAAGCGTCGCCTGCTCGGAATACGGCGTCTTCAGATTCGGAGCGGCGAACTGAAGCGTCGATGCAGCCACGCTGGCTCCCGCAGGGGGTACGCCCAAAACGTTCGGGAACGCCGGACCGGCCGCCAATTGCGTGGGGTTTGTGTTGCTCAGCGAGTCGGTGATCTGATAGATGCCGTTTCCCGTGTAAAGATTGTCGATCACTCCCCCGACCATACGCGCGAAGAAGGTGCCATAGCCGGCGCGAAAAACGGTTTTGTCGGTGGCGCGATAGGCGAGACCGATCCGTGGCATGAAGTCCAGGGGTCCGGTGTGGATGACTCCCGTCTGGGGACAGTCGGAATTGACCACGGAAGGCTGCTGTACTGCAGAATGCTCGTAGCGTACCCCGAGCGTCACCGTCAGGCGGTCGCTGGCGCGCCACTGATCCTGGGCATACAGGCCGAACTCCCGGATCCAGTAGTTGACGATTGGATTCCCGAACGTCTGCGAATAGCCCGACCAGTCCTTCGTGCCGGTCGTGTTGCCGCTGTAGTCTTCGGCAAAGGCAGTGGCTGTCAAGTAAGTGTAAGTGCCGAACCGGTTGCTCATGTAATTCACGTCATCTTGCGTGTTGACAAAATTCCCGCCGAACTTGAGAATGTGCTCGCCTTTGGTCCAGCTCACATCGTCGGCGAACTCGTTGCGCGTTTCGAGCGGCTCCACGCGCGGCAGATACGACGCCGGTCCGAGAGAGACGCCGGCGACGGTCACGTCCAGATAACGCAAGCCGGTTCCCAATTCCGCCTGGTCGAAGCCGTCGCCCTGGCGGTCCGTATCGAGGCCGTAGCGGAACGTGTTTACCAGCGACCCGTTCGGAACGAAGGTCCAGGTGGCTTTGCCGTTGCGGACGGTGACGGCGTCGTCGCCGTTGCCGGTGACGGCGGCGCCGGTGGTGGAGGAAATCCCGGTCTGGATGCCGTTCGGCGAAAACCAGCGCAGGAAGTTGAAGCTGGCGCTGAACGTGTTCCTGTCCGACAGATTGTAGTCGAGGCGCCCGAAATACAGGTCGTTCTTGGCGATGCGGGGAATCTGCCCGTAGAAGCGCGGGAGAACCTGATTGATCGCCGCGCACTGCGCCGGTGTTGCGGGCGCACCGCAGCCCAGCCACACCTGGTTCACCGGATCGAGAACGCCGGCCTTCACCTGGCTATCCACCATGGGGAAATCGCGCCGCGTGATATCGGCGCTCAGAAAGTAGAACAGCTTGTTCTTGACGATTGGACCTCCCACCGTCCCGCCCGTCTGCACGCGATGCTCGCTGGGATTGAACGAGGCGTAGGGGTCGCGGGCATCGAAACCCGTGCTGCGGAGGAAGTAAAACGCGCTGCCGTGCACGGCATTCGAGCCGCTCTTAGTCACCGTGTTCACCACGCCGCCCATGGCGCGGCCGTACTCGGCCGAGAAGTTCGCCGAGACCACCTGAAACTCCTGCACCGCGTCCTGCGAGATCTGGGACTGGATGCGGGTCCGGCCCGCGTTCTCGTCGTAGAACTGTTCCGTATTGTCGTTGCCGTCCAGCAGGAAGGAATTATTACCCGCCACGCCGCGGAACGTCAAAAGCCCAAACGTCGCGTCATTGCTGACGCCCGGCGTCAGCAGCACAAAGGAATCGACGCGCCGGCCGTTGGTCGGCAGGTCCATGATTTCGCGCGTTCCAATCGCCTGAGAGACATCGCTCTTGGTGTCTTCTAGAAGCTGAGCCGCTGCGCTCACCTCCACCGTCGTGGCCGTCTGGCCAACGGCGAGGCTGATGTTGAGGTCCACGTTCTGCCCCACTCCAAGCGCGATGTCCTTCGCTTCATAGGTGGCGAATCCGGAGGCCGTGACCGTCACCTCGTATCCCGATCCGGGAATGAGCGCCGGCGCCGCAAACACGCCTGCCGAGTTTGTCGAAGTTGCCCGAACCTGGCCTCGCCCGGCTGTCGAGATCGCGACTTTCGCGTTGGGCACGAAGGCGCCGCTGGCATCGTGTACCGTACCCGAAATACCGCTTTGTCCCGCGACAGATTGAGCCCAGGTTTGGGATAATGCCGCCAAGGACAGAAACATCGTTACGGCAAGCTGTTTTTGCATAGTCTGAACTCCTCCCAGTTCCCCAGAGCCGTCCTTGCTGACCGTGAGGCCATCGCCGCCCAATGAGACCAGGGCGGGCTCCGGGCCCCCCCGGCATCGGCGGTCAGCATGGTGCGCCGGATGCCGTTGGATTCTTTGGCGAGCACCACGCGGCCAGCCAGGCCCGGCAGGTTGTTGAGGCGTGCCGGGTCTGATCTGCCGCTCTACGCGCAGGACTCTTTCAAAACATCGCCTTCAACCCAAACTGGATCTGCCTCGCCGGATACGTCTGCCGGATCGTCCCGAACGCCGCGTCCGTCGTCTTCGTGTCGGGCACTCCGAAGTTGGTATGATTCAGCACGTTGAAAAACTCCGACCGGAGCTGCAACCCAATCCTCTCCGTAATCCTGAATTTCTTGTCCGCCGCCAGATCCCACTGCTCCAGACCCGGAGCGCGAAATGCATTCCGGCCCAGGTTTCCGAAAGGAGCGCTGGCCGGAGGCGTCGTGAAGGCGTAGCCGGCAAAATAGCCGTTTATCATCTGCGACGTGGTCTGGCTGACCGCGCTGCCCGAGACATCCGGCCGCAGGAAGGCCTGGCCGCGATAGTCGTTCGAAAGCCCGGTCACGTCATTCGCAGTGGAGGGGCCGTAGAACACATTGAGCGGAGTTCCGGTGTTGGCCGTGTTGATGTTGTTCAGCTCCCATCCGCCCAGCACCGCGTCGAATACCGGCTTCATGTTCGAAGCATACTTGCGGCCTTTGCCGAAAGGCAGCTCGTACACTAAGCTGGTGACGTTGATCAACTTCACGTCGAAGCTGGAGGGCCCGCGCTCCGCCTGGAGGTCCCGAATGTTCTGCGGATTCGCTTCGTAATACCCGGCGTAATACTCCAGCGCTTGCTCCGAATCGCCCAGCGCCTTCGACCAGGTAAACGAGTTCAAAAAGTACAGCCCGTTCGAGAAGCGATGCTCGAAGCGGGCCGACAGCCCGTTGTAGTCGTTGTCGCCGGCCGGATCGAGCCACGTGATCGGGCCGAAAGTCGATATCGGCCGGCGCGCCTGAACTCCCAGCGTCTGCCCCGGCTGGTTCGGGTAGGCTTGGTTGTAATCGGCGATGATCGGCAGCCGCAGGCTGTGATTTCCGTTGTAGGCCGCCTCCAGCACGGTATCTTTCATCAGCTCCCGCTGTACGGAGATTAGCCACGATTGAATATACGGCCAGCGCGTATTGGCCGGAATGTAGTCGACGTTGGAGGTGAGCGGATTGAAATTGGCCGGGTTGTCGATGCCGGTCGAGAAGCTGTTGAGCGTCGTCAGGAAGGTCGATGGCACTGGCCCTCCCGCTGGAATGGACTGGTTCAGAACGCCGAACAGGGCTTGCGGAGCATTGATCCCTTCCTGCGCGCTGCCCACCCGGTTGAAGAACGAATAGCTGATGCCGTACCCGGCGCGCACCACCGTCTTCGGCGTGACCGAGTATGCCAAGCCGAGGCGCGGCCCAAAGTCCTTGTAATCCGGATGCACCAACGTGCGGTCGTACAGACTGCCGTTCGTCGCCCGCACCATCGTATCGGTAGTGGGATCGAAGTTCGACCAGTTGTTGTCGCGCTCCCAGAGCGGAGTCGCGAACTCCCAGCGCAGTCCCAGATTCAGCGTCAACTTCGGCGTCACGCGGTAGTCGTCCTGAAAGTAGAGCGCGTGTATGTGCTGGCGGAGGTTCGTCACGACGTCATTGCCGAGGGCGATCCCGCTTGGAAGACCGAAAATGAAGTCCGCCAGATCGTAGCTGGCCGAATCGTTCGTGATGGCGCAGCCGGCCGCTTCCCCTAGTTGCGCGCAGGTGGGCTTGCTGAACTGTCCGGAGTAAGTGTCCGCACCGTAGAGCGGGTTCACGTCCAGGACCTCGGTTCGGATGGCCGTGAATTCGTAACCCGTCTTGATCGAGTGCTTCCCCTTCACCCACGAGTAATTCAACTTAGGATTGAACGAAGTCGGGTTCTGGAACTGCGGGTTGCTGGTCTGGCGTCCAAAGGCCGAAAACCCGCTGATCGACTGCGTGTCCAACCCGCCCGTCAGATTCGACGACGTGGGCAGGCCCTGAAAGCCGCCATAGAGATCCTGCATGCTGTCGCCTCCCACGTACGGAGGAGCCTTGCCGCCCAGAACGTGATCGAAACCGAGGCGGGCATCCAGCATCGAAGAATTGGTCAGCGTCCAGGTATACCCTGCCGCGGCTTGCTGTTGGATGGCGTGGATATTCCCGTTGCCGCCTCCGCCCGAAGGCCCCGTAACGTCCGGTCCGTAATACTGCAGATCCTTGCGCTGGCTGAAACGCAGGAACGCGTTCATCGTATCGCTCACGTGGTAATCCAGCTTGGCGTCGTACTTGTCGGAATAGTCCCGCAGCGGGAGCAGCGCCTCGTCATTGTTGGAGCGCCCCGGCCCGTTCGGTGACGGCAGCGCGTTCAGGACTTGCGCCGCAAACGGGTTCAACGTCGCAATCGGGATCTGTGTCTTCGCCGGGTAGACCACGCCGGTCAACGGGTCCACCACCGTGACCGGCAAGGTTCCCCCGCGATCGGTCAATGAGGGCAGCGAATCGAAATTCAGGTAGCTCTGTAACTGCCGGTATCCTTCGTAGTCGGCGAAGAAGAACAGCCTGTTCTTGATCATCGGACCGCCAATGGTCGTGCCAAACTGGTTCCGCTGCAAAGTCGGCTTCTGGAAAACCGCCGGGCTGAAGGTGAAGCCGGCCGCGTTCAGATCGGTGTTCCGCAGGAACTCGTAGGCGGTTCCGTGGAGTTCGTTCGCCCCGGACCGCAGAGCCGCGTTGATCACGCCGCCGCCCACGCGCCCGTATTCCGCGCTGAAATTGCTGGTGACCACCTTGAATTCGGCGATGGCGTCCGGCGAGGGTTGCACCACCTGGCTCGAGTATCCCTGATTGCTCGGCGAGTAGGCATTGTTGTCCAAACCATCCAGCAGGAAATTGTTATAAGTGCTGCGCATGCCGTTCACGTTGAAGGCGCCTTCGCGCGGCGTGCCGCTGGGCGAGAACGAGATGGCCATCGGCGATATATGTACGTTCGTGGCGAGCAGCGCCAGACTCGAATACTGTCGGCCGTTCAGCGGCAGTTCCAGGATCTGCTGCGTGTTGATCACTTGGCCGTGCTGGCTCGAGTCCGTCTCCAGCACAGCAGCGGCATCGCTCACATTCACCGACTCCGTGATTGGACCCACCTGCAGGGTCAGGTCAACGCGCTGACGGGCGTCCACATCCACCCTGATTCCGGCCGCTACCGCCTTGGCGAAGCCGGGCGCTTCCGCGCTGACGGTGTACCCCCCCACCCGGACATTCGGGAATGTGAAATCGCCGTTTCCATCGGTCTGCGTTTTTGTTTGGATCCCCGTGCCCTCGTTCAGCAGAGTCACGGCAGCGCTCGCAATGGTGGAACCCGAGGGGTCGCGAACGGTCCCTAGCACGTCGGCGGTCTCGAACTGCGCCGTCGCAGGAAGGGCCAATAAGGCCAATGAAACCAGCAAAGAAGCTGCAAGATAGCGATGCATCGAACCTCCCTTTGAGAGAGCGTACCAGTCGAGAGTTTCAATGCCGTTTTGATTGCGTGAAGCTTGTATGAACCCGGCCGCTGCTCCAGGCTGCGCTCTCAGCGGCCGCGGTCGAAACCGATCAGGCCGTCGCGGTAGTCGAGGGTCAGCGCGCAGTGGCTCAGCATCGGGTAACCGATCAGACCCGAGATTTCGAGTCCGTGCACGTTGCTGAGGCGGGCGAAGTCGAGCGTAATGACATCCGGGTCGGTGAGATCGCGATCGGCAACCCGGAGCTGAACGGCGCCGGCGCGAAACGCGGTTATAGGACCCCCACCCGGCCCTGAGACCTCGAACTCCGGTTGCTCCACGAACGGGAGAGCGATTTGCCTCGAGACCGAACTGAAAGCGGCTCCCGTGTCGAGGATGAGATACCCGGAAGCGGCGTGGAGTTTTGCGTTCACCAGCAACAAGTGGCCGGCTTGGCACACCGGAATCAAGTTCTCCATTCCGGGGGGCACCGTCCGGTCCCGGCCTGCCCAGACCTGCTCCTGGGATTGGCCCTGCGGCGCCTCGTCGGGATAGGGAAGGAGCTCCAGGACTCTGCGGCGCGCATCCAGCCGCACCAGGAACTGCTGAAATAAGTTCGAGCCGATCGCTCCGTCGATCTGATCGGCGAGGGCTCGATCGGCGACATCAACCACGCAGTTCCGCAGACGCAGATCGCCAACACGGACCGAGTCCGCCAGCATCTTTCTGGCTTCGACGCCGCTCTGGCCCACTCCGCGCAGGCCCGCATCCGCCAAGTACTCCAGACCGAGCTTCTCGGCCGACCGCCGGGAGATGACGATTCCCGCAGCTCCCGTGTCAAAAACCAGGCGCAGCGGCTTGCTGCCGTTAATGCTGACCGCGAGCAGCAAACCGTTCGACAGCCCCGGCCGCGCCGACCAGACGCTCATGGGCAGCCGATAGGGTTGGTAAGGGCCATCCAGGAGAGCCAGCTTTCGGGAGCCAAGGCGCCGATAAAACTGCAAACTCCCCAGCACCGATTCGAGTTGCTCCCGGGGCATCCCGGCGCCCAGCGCAAGATACCTCTCGAGCAGGAGTGTCTGCTGTTTCCGGTCCGATGCCACGGAGGAATACGCCAGCAACGTATCCGGATCGTTCGGATTCAGCGAGTAGGCGGTGACAATCCGCTGCAAGGCCGCCCGGCGCCGGAAATGGAGCTGGTCGAGACGCCCGAGACCGAGGTGCGCCCGCGCGCACTTTGGGTCAATCGCCAGGGCAGCAGTGAAATCCCGATCGGCGGCCTCGAAATCGGCCCGGCGGAAATGGATATCGCCGAGTAGCGCAATGGTCTCGGCACGCCCGGGAACGGCCCGTTCCGCCACCGCCGCCTCCGCGAGAGCCTGGCGGATGCGTCCTGAGCGCAGCAGCGACCGCGCGTTCCGGACGTGGAGGGCAAAATCGCTTTGAGCAGAATCCGGAGTGGGCGCGGTCAGTTCGGCTGCTCCGGCCGAGATCACCACCGAAACGGCCAGGAGGGCCAGTCCGGAGATCGGTGGCGTGCATGCCAGGCGCATAGGCGTGGCAGGACTCTACAACTTCCCGCGATTTGTATTTTACAATACGATGACGAATTGGTTACAGAAATGTTAAAGGGGCGGCGAGGACGGGGGTGGGGCGCTTATGGATACGTCTGGACGGCGACGATGCGGCGCTTCGAGATCTCTTGCCCGAGGTGCTGGACCGCGACAAGGATCTGAAGGTTCTTCTCGACCGCCGTCCTGGTGACGAGAGCATACGATTTCTGTCGCCCGCTCTCTGCCCCTTTGGTCTCATAACTCGGGCTATCGCAAGCGGAGGTCGAGTCGCTGTCCCGCGCCGATCTCGAGCAGAGGCTCGCAGCCGCTTCGGAACGGCTGTTGGCCGCGGGCGCTCACTACACCATCGAAGGGCTCGCGGAGCTTCCGGCCGTGATTGATTCGATCAATCGCCGCTTGGCCTGCGGCTCTCACTCGGAAACGGCCAGCTTGGGTTGAGTGGCGGCCGGCAACGGCACACCCAGAATGGCGGCGAGAGTGGGCGCGATCTGCCGCATGTCGATCACGCCCAGTTGCTTGCCCCGCGCGATGCCGGGTCCCATGATGAAGAACGACGCGCGCATCTCGGGACGATCCGGCAGGTATCCGTGCATCCCGGTGGACGGCGTCGGCGTTACGAGCGGGCCCGAGAACGCGTAGCCGAGCTGATGGCCCGGTTTCAGCTCGACCAGGAAAGCGGCATCGGGGAATCCGCCCAGCTTGCCGATCTCCGCGCCAGCGATGACGCGGGCGACGCCGCCGTCCGGATCGGCCGCCAGGTTCTGGAGGAGCCTGCCGACACGCTCCCTAACCGCCGTATCCGCCGGATCTTTCAGCATCACGCCCGCCATTCCACCGGCGGGCCAGGGCGATGCCAACCAGTCGGAGACGGTCCTCGCCCCCGAGATGGCGTCGGGTTTTCCCACCGTGATCAGGCCTGCTTGTACGAAGGGCGCCGCAAGGTTCAGCTTATAGTCGGTTCGCACGAAACCGTGGTCGGACACGATGGCGACCACCGTTTTCGGGTCCGACTTAGAAGCCGCCGCCACAATACGGCCGATCATTCCATCCAGCGCTTCCAGTGTTTCGCAACTCTCTTTACTGAACGGGGCTGTCTTGTGCTCCGTTTCATCCAGCGCACTGAGGTGGATTGTCATCAGCCCCGGCCGTGTGGTCTCGATGATCTCGATCGAGTACTTAGTGCGGATGTCGTCGCCCGCGACGGAGGTTTCGTTGCCATTGGTATAGGGCCCGAGCTTCTCTTCGAGTTGCTGAAGCCAGCCATCGGGCCGGCTCAGCGCTTCGATCAGCCGGAGGTCGTCTTCGGTCTCGGCGCGCCAGTATTCCGGAATCAGGTAACGCACGCCGCGCGCCGCCACGGTCACCGGCCAGTTGATGCTGGCGGTGGTAATGCCGGCCCGGCTCGCCGCCTCCCAGAGCGTTTGTGTGCGGATGTCCCGACCATACCAGTACCAGCCGGCATGATTCTTCAGCAGCGGGTCGAACTTGGTATTCGAGATCACGCCGTGCTCGGCTGGCGCGACGCCCGTGACGATGGTTGTATGGCTGGGATAGGTGACGGTCGGAACAACGCCGACTACGCCTTCGGCATAAGTCCCTTCTGGGATGAACCTGCGCAAGTTCGGGATCTTCAAGCCGTGCTCGTCGGCCTGGGTCACATACTCCGGTTTCAAGCCGTCGATGGAGATCAGCAGGACGGGCGCGGCCGCCGTGCTGGCTGCCAGTAGGACGGATGCGGCGGCAAATCTCGACAGGGAAGATGGGTTCATGTTGTTCCTGGGCGCACCCACCGGTCTGGAGTCCGGAAGGCTCACTTTACGTTACGCCGCGGAGGTTACGGACAAATGAAACAGGGATGTTGCGTCGATTAAGAGGAGGGTCCACGTTTCTTCCCGCTCGGATTTGAGTTCCGCTCGATCCGCAGCCTCCACGCCGTGCGGAGAGCGCCAGCCAGGAGATCCTCGTTCGCCGCATCCAGGCGGACATGAGTCATTCCCATCCTTCCCCATCCTCCGGGAATGGGGACGAACACGTCCGGCTGTTCGGCAACGAACTCCGCCTGTTGCTCGGGCGTGAGTTTCAGGTTCCCGTAGCCTTGGTGCGTCCGCATCGGAGTGATGCCGGCGGGCTTCGATTCTCCCCAGCATGCGGATCTGTGGATGCCGCTCGCGCTGGCGATCGACCCGGCCGACCTAGCCAACGACTACACCGTGCTGGCGCGGTTGAAGCCGGGGGTAGCCCTGGAGTCCGCCCAGCGCGACATGCATGCGGCCGGCGAGAGCTTTCGTGCGACATACAAGTCCGGGCTGATGGACGACCGGGAAACCATCGGCGTGGTGGCCTATCACGAATACTTGGTGGCCGGGTCCCGGCCGGCGTTACTGGTGTTGATGGGCGCCGTGGCGTTTGTGCTGCTGATTGCTTGCGCCAACGTGGCCAACTTGCTGCTGGCGCGATTCACCGGGCGGCAGCACGAGATCGCCGTGCGGCGCGCCCTCGGCGCGACCCGCTGGGTGCTGGCGCGGCAACTGCTGACCGAAAGCCTGCTGCTGGCAGGCGCCGGAGCGGCGGCGGGGCTGCTGCTGGCCGACGGCGTCGTGCCGCTCCTGATGCGCATGGCGCCCGCCGGTCTGCCGCAGTTCGCCGCTCCGACGCTCGACGGGCGCGTGGTCCTGTTTGCAGCCGTGCTGGCGCTTGCGACCGGGGTCCTGTTTGGGCTAGCGCCTGCGCTCCACAGTGCGCGTGTGCCGGTGGCCGATGCGCTGCGGCAGGCGGGCACGCGAACGACCGAAAGCCCTGGTTCCAGCCGGCTCCGCCGCGTCCTGGTGATCGCCGAGGTGGCGATTTCGTTTGTGCTCCTGGCCGGCGCCGGCCTCCTGGTGGAGACGTTCTTCCGCCTGAGTCGCGTGAACCCGGGTTTCGACGCCCATAATGTCGTCACCATGCAGGTGTCGATTACCGACCGGCGCTTCGCGCGCACCAGGGCCGTTGCCGACATGGTCGAGCGCACGGCGTCGCGCCTGGAAGCCCTGCCCGGCGTAGTCGCCGCCGGCACCACCGATCTTCTGCCGCTGAACGGGATCCAGGATCTTCCCTTCGAGATCGTCGGCAGGCCGGTGGACCCCGACAACATAACGGACGAGAAGATCCGCACCGTGAGCCCGCACTACTTCGCGGCGCTGCGCATCCCGGTGCTGGCCGGCCGCGCTCTCTCTGCTCTGGACGCGCAAGCTTCCGCCCCGGTGATGATGGTCAACCAGGTGTTTGCGGCAACGTATTTCCCGAAACAGGACCCACTGGGACAGCAAATCCTGATCGGCCGCATCATGGGCCCACGGTTCGCCGAAAAGCCGCGCCAGATCGTCGGCGTCGTGGGCAACACGTGCGATCTGGGCCTGGGGTCGCGCGAGCCCGCCGAGATGTTCGTTCCCCTTGCGCAGGTGACCGACGCGATGATGGATGCCAACCGCACGATGGCTCCGCTGAACTGGGTGGTGCGCACCCGCCGCGACCCGATGACGCTGGCCGGTGCGATCCGGTGCGAGTTGACGGCCGCTTCCGGGCTGCCGGCAGGCGAGGTGATGCCGCTCGAAGGGATCGTGGCGGATTCGCTGGCCCGCCAGCGCTTCAGCATGGCACTGCTGGGAATCTTCGCCACATTGGCATTGCTGTTGGGCGCCATTGGGCTGTACGGCGTCATCTCCTACTCCGTCGCGCAGCGCACGCGAGAGATCGGCATCCGCGGCGCGCTGGGTGCCGCGCCGGCTGACCTGTTGGGATTCGTCTTGCAGGATGGGATGCGGCTCGTGCTGATCGGGCTCGGCATCGGGCTGGCCGCCTCGCTCGGGTTCAGCCGCTTCCTCCAGGCGATGCTCCATGGGGTTTCACCGGGAGATCCAGCCATCCTGACCGGCGTGGCGACGGTGCTGGCCGGAGCGGCGGCGCTGGCCTTGCTGCTACCGGCGCTGCGGGCAGCCCGCATCGACCCGGTCGTGGCCCTGCGGGCAGAGTGAACTTGTACAAGTAGGCCCGGACGTGAATCGATGCGCTGCCGCTTGAAGCGGGATCTTGTTCGCCTCTGGGAGAGCGAACTTGCAACGCGCCGCCGGTGACAGAACTGGCGATAACAGCTTTACGAGCAATGACCGCGCCTCTCCTCCCCGGGCAAAGGCACCTGCGGGCGGACACTGAAACCCGAACGATATGCGGCCTTATCGGAAGCCTTCCTCGAGGCGGCGAGCGCCATGTTGCGCCGTTGTGCGTCGGACGGCAACCTGGCGCGGCGCCACGCGGGCATCCACAGGACTGTCTCCGGATGGCGCGTCATGCGCTCGGAGATTCCGCCAGCCACATCATGCCGTTTCAGTGCTGGCCGTTTCCCCGATCGACGTGGACGTCTGTAGAGCGAGTTTGTTCCATTCCAGGTTACTCGTCGGCAGGCCGCCGAGTGGGCGGCGTTCCGAGTTCGGACCTGTCGAGGATGCTGCGAACGGCGGCGGCGACTTGGGAGGGGCTGAAGGGTTTCTGCAGATAGGAGATGGTGTCGCTGCCGGCTTTTTGATCCGTGAACACTTCTTCGGAGTAACCAGACATATAAAGGACACGAATCCCTGGTCGCTTCAGGATCGCCTCAGCCGCCAGTGCACGGCCCGACATCTCGGGCATAACGATGTCGGTGAGCAGCAGGTCGATCGAGGCGGCGGGATCGTCCAGCAGCTTGAGCGCCTCCGCCGGGCTGGCGGCATCGAGTACTGTGTAGCCGCGGGCCTGGAGCCCTCCGCGAAGCAGAGTCCGCACCGCAGCCTGGTCTTCCACAACCAGGATCACTTCGGCGCCGGCGCGCTCGCTCTTGTGCGCCTGGGGCTCCGGTTCCGGAGCCGCCGCTTCCGTTGCCGGGAGGTAAATGCGAAAACAAGAGCCTTCGCCCGGCTTGCTCTGCACTTCAATATGTCCGTTGCTCTGTTTGACGATGCCGAAAACGACGGCGAGTCCCAGGCCGGTTCCCCGCCCACGCTCCTTGGTGGTGAAGAACGGTTCGAAAATGCGTTGGCGGGTCGCATGATCCATGCCGACGCCCGTGTCGGTGATGGAGATTCCCACGTACTGGCCCGGCCGCAGCCCGTCGCCAAGCCGCGCATCTTCAGGGCCGAGTTCCTGAGTGGCGGTTTCGAAGATCAGTTTCCCGCCCTTGGGCATCGCGTCGCGGGCGTTGACGGCAAGGTTGACCAGAACTTGCAGAAACTGGGCAGGATCGATGTTCACCCGATCCACCTTGTTCTGGCGAATCACAAGCTCGATGTCCTCGCCGATCAGGGGAAGCAGGGTGGCTTTGGCCTGAGTAATGATCTCGTTCAGATCACACGGCACCGGCTGGAGCAACTGCTTACGGCTGAAGGCGAGGAGCTGGCCCGTGAGGGAAGCCGCTCTCTGGGCGACGTCGTGGATGGCGGTCAATTGTCTGCGAACCGCGCCGGCGTCCGGGAACGAATCGAGTAACTGAGAAGTGTAGAACAGAACCACGGTCAAGTAATTATTGAAATCATGGGCCACTCCCCCCGCGAGGCGGCCCACACTCTCCAGCTTTTGAGCGTGCAGCAAACGTTCTTCGAGCTTCGACCGCAGTGTCATCTGCACTGCTAGGTTGTGTCGAAGCCGGACTACCCAGGCGAGTACGAAGATCAGGAGCAAGGACACGGCGAACGCGGCGTACAGCGCGCGCTGCAGGTCCCACCACGGGGCGTGCCGGAGCACGACGATGTCGTTGGCGTTGCGAAGCCATAGCGTCGCCAGCCGGGCTCCGGCGAAACTCCTCCACTGCTCGGCCACGGGGACTCCGGTGAGGCGCAGCAGCGCTCCCGGACGCAAATCCGGAAACTCAACGCCGGAGCCAGGCGCTTCCATCGAGGCGGTGAATCGCGAGCGCCCGGCCAGCAGACTGAGCTGCAACTCGCCGGCCGAGGTGCGCCTGCTCTCCACAAAACCTTCAACTGCGACCAGACGGCCGTCGAGGTCGCCCGAAGCCAGCAATTCCGCCAGCGCGCGAGCCGGCGCTACGGGAGAGCCCGGGGTCGCGCTCAGCCAACGCACGTGTTCCAGCTGCGGCGTCGCCGTATCCGGAGAGAGGAATCCCTCCACCGTCGCCCAGGTGTGGAGCGGCGGATCGCCCGGCCCGTTCCCTACGACGTGCAGCGAATTGTCGCCGTCCTGGAGATACAGCCGGCCACGTGTGTCGCGGTAAGTCACGGCGCCAGCCGTTCGGAACCGGCGCCGCGGAGCGCCGCGGACATCGAACTGCGAAAGCGAGGCGATGCTCCGGAAGTCGCCAGCGGCCGCGGGTGGATCGAGGACCTTTAACATGCCGGGAGAAGTGGTGAAGATACGAAAACCCAACCACGCTCCGGAAGCTGTGAAGAGGGGACTGTAGACGCCTTGCACCAGGACTCTGGCGTTTACCAGCGACTGCAGCCTGTCCGGAGAATCTCCCTCCGAAAACCACACCAGCACGCGCCGTGGGCCCGCGAACAGTTCCAATTGATGGGTACGGGCGTCGGTGACAACGGCCGTAGCGATCCCTTCGAATTCCACCCAAAGGTTCTCCTCCCAGCCGTGAAAGACGTCGCCTGGCTCGATCCTCACGGGTGCGGGCAAAGGAGCGGTGCCCAGCGCCTCCAGAGAGCGATGCCGGATCACCGGTGCGAATCCGCCCTTGTCGGTCAGGCCGGACAGGCGCACGCGTTGGCCGACCCGCGGGAGGGAAGCCTGGGTGCGGGGTAGGAAAACGAAAACGCCGGCGGAGCCGTCCTGGAGGAAATAGCCATCATAGCGAGGGTTGAGAGCGATGACCACGCCTTCCACACGCACCGGGTAGCCGCGGCTGGCCTCCGCGCGTGGCAGCGCTTTGACGGCCCTCACCGATCGGATTTCCGGCAACGCGCCGGATACGGAGGCAGCGGCGCGGGAGGTCTCCTCCGGCCGCGACTCCAATACATCGACGTCCGATTCGTTGTCGAACATCAGGCGCACATGATCGATCTTTCCCGAAGGAGAATAGAACGCCAGAGGCACACCGCGCACGCGGAGCCGCCGCCCGACCAAACCTGCAGGAGAGTACTGCGGGAACATTCTGCCGATCACGACCAGCCGGCTGCAGGGCCTCTGGACGCCGAAATACGCGGTATGAACATCGTCGCCGAGGGATCCCTCGTCGGGCACGATCTCCACCTCGACCAGCCGATACAGGATGTTCCCGCACGCGATCGAGTCCGGCGAAGCAGGTTGGGGCCGAGGCAACGACCCGGTCCCAACGACACGGAGCGAGGCGGCGACGACCGAAGGGATGTGGTTGTCGACCGACGTTGCTCCCGTCATCTCGACTAGGTCGCCGACTCGCAGGTTCGCCGGCAGTGGCGGCCACTCCACCAGCATGCCGCCACTCTCATCCTGGATCGCCAGCAACCGCCAGCCCGGATCCAGCAGAGTGATGACGCCGCGGAGTGCAACGTGCCGGCCAGCGGCAATTTCGTCTTCCCGGAGGCTCGTCACCTGGCCCACTGTGCGCAAGGGTTCAGCAGGTTTGCCCAGCGTCCGGCAGCCGCACATCCCGACCGCGGCCAGCAGGGCCAAAACGACTGCCCAGCTGCACGCGGCAGCGACCCGATCTCTGCGCGGGTTCAAGCGCTTAGATCCCCCCAGCCGTAACACAAGTGCAATCATGGCGCACATCTGTTCGGCACGCAACAGGTAGGTATCGAGCCAACAACTCTGGGCTATGCCGAGATCGTCACCAAACCTCCGGAACCAGAATGTATCGAGCCCACTGCGCATATTCGGCATAGCCGGGTATCCCGGTGCGTCCGAGACGGCCGGTGGCTTCCGGATTCCGACCCGGTTTGAGCACGAAATCATTCACAGTCTTGAAGTATTACGGGCCGATGGTTGATGACGGCGTGGTAAAGATTCCCCCCACAGCCACCGGGCAACCCCTGCCTGTGCCCCCACCAAACGACACGGAGCAGGTTGGCGAACTGATCGCGCAACGATTCCCGGTGCCGTCGCTAGTGGACGTATCGGCAAACAAGAACTTGGCGCTGCGGCGTTGTGGGAGACTGGCGGGAGCTGTGGCACGATGGCTAAACGCTGAGCGACATCCAAAGAGACCATCGTTCGCGGCGCAGGCGTGGCGTTATCTGGTGATATCGGCAGCGTGTCTGGCGGGCGACGATGCCTTGTCCGGTCACGCGGCAAAGCAACCAGGAACTAGCGCGGCTGGAAGCTGCGGCGCGGGAGGCCAGGCGGCTGGAGACCGACAAGGCCCCGGTGCCGCCGTGGGAGTGGAGGAGAAAGTTCCGTCAGAACGGGCCCCAACGATCCTCCGGACGCGGCCTAGGCGCTTGTTGAAAAACTGGTCAAGCGGGCAGGTGAGTGCGAGCTGATTAATGCCGCGCCGCCACCGCCTGCGGCTGCGGCTGGGCTCGAGCGAGGGTCTCAATCTGGCTGATCTGCTTCTTTATGTTCTCGGTGTCCGGGGCGCTTGGAGCGCGCTGGATGTAGCTTCTCAACAGAGTCAAAGCGCCGTCATAGTCATGCTTGTCCACGAGGATGAGGCCCAGCACGTATTCCGCTCGCGGGACCTGGTGGTTGGTGTCCACCCTGACCGCTTCGCGCGCGCTGTTCTCCGCCGCGTCGAGCCTCCCCAGGCTCGCACTGGCGATGGCGTTCAAGAGATAGGCCAGCGGATAATCGACCGGATCGAGCCGCGTAAGGGTTGTGGTGAGGTCCACAGTCTCCGCCCAGTTCTTCTCTTCGAACGCCATCATCGAAAGCGGAAGATACGGATTCAGGAACTTGCGGTCCGCCTCCACGGACTTCCGGTACGCATCGCGAGCCTTAGGCTTCTCTCCCTGGCGCTGGAGCGCGTTGCCCAGCTCGAACCAGGCCGCCGCGTACTTCGGGTACATTCCTACCGCTTTCTCGAACTGCGCCTGCGCTTCCGGCCATTTCTGCCTTTTCTCCGCGTCGAGACCCTTCTCGTGGGCCTTCTTGGCCTCATGCGGAGCGTCGTAGCTCGTGCCGCTGATACTCGTACCTTCGACGTTGCCAAGCCGGCGCAAGACGATGCTGCCCACGTCCGGGTTGTCCATGTACTTCCTCGAGCCGAGTTGCACCACGTCCGAGCGGTAGCCAGGCAGGGCCGCCATCAGTTCGCAGCCGGCGAACTGGCGGTTGCCGGCGTAACCGAACAACCGGCCTTCATGGGTCGAGGTCCCGAGGGGAGTCATGAGGGCCACGCGGCCTTCTTCGCCGGAGTCCACGCTCGCATCCGGCAGGACATCCGAGCTCTGGCCCACCTGGAAGCTAAATCGGCCTTTGGAGTCCGTGTAGGCTACAGGTTTGGTGGTGCCCCCGCAGACCCGCTGGATCGTGACATTTTCCGGCGGGGCACTCCCATCGTCCATCAACACCTTCCCGTTCAGGTACCACCCGCGCTCGATCGTCTCCCCGCCGCCATTGCCCGGCTGCGTCAGGCTGCTGTTGGGTCCAAGAGCCGCTACGACGGGCCCAAAGCCGCCACGGCCCTGCGCTAAGACCACTTGCGGGAAGATAGAGCCTAAAGCAAGCCCCGTCAAAGTGAGGAAACATCGGAGGTGTTGCATCGTGTTTCCCTCTGCTGGCCTCATTATGCCATGTCGCGGCGGCAGGAGATACCCCTGCCCTCCTCGGCTTTGGCTATTGGCCGGGACTTCCGTTTTGCCCTCCTGGCTGGTATCGATTTTACCTCCAACCGCCTCCGTTGGCGACGCCACTTCGGCGCGACAGCGTTATGGAGCCATATCGGTAGCGTTCGCCTCAGCCAACCCCAACCGCTCTTGCCGGCGGTGCCTTCTTGATGACGGCCTTCTTGCGGGCGGGTGCTGCCTTCGCACCTTCCGCTCTCTTTTGCTCCCAGCGTCTTCTCAGAGCTTCTTGGATGGCCTTCCTTCCTGCCGCTGAGAGCTTTCGTTTGGCCTTCGGCGCTTCCGGTCTGGCTTGCGCTGGCGGCTCAGATTCTCCTCGGACCTTGGCCCACCGACGCTGCTGGGCTTCCTTCATCCGGCGTCGAGTCGCAGCGGAGAACTTCCTGCGCGTGCGTGGAGTGGCTTCTGGCGTGGTAGCGGCCTGGCCGGGGCGACTGCCTAGCATGGCTCGGACTTCAGCAATCTGAGCCTCAATGCCCTTCTTCCGGGCCTCGAGGCCAACAAGGGCGGCCTCAAGGATGGAGTGCTTGAATGTGCTCATGTGGTTAAGAAACGAGTGTACACCGGCTTCGGGCGACGTGGGCGGCCGGCCAACCGCGCACCCGTGCCGCCACTTCTACGCGTCGACCGCGGCAACCGGGTCCACCAGCGCCGAATGAAGGCACCAGGAGCAGCGAGTGCGCGGGTCCATACGGATCGGGATTCGCGCTTCCTCCCGGGTATCCAACGGCTATTTCAGGCCCGCAAGAAAGGCGCGCATTTCACGCAGGACGTCGGCTTCATTTGACAGAAATATGTAATGCGCACCCCGTAGCCTGACCACACGCGCAGTCTGCACGCCATCTTCAAACGCCTTCGCCTGCTTTTCCGCTAGAGCATCAATCCTTGTGAAATAGGCTCTGGCCGCTTCCCGCACTGCCGGATCTGTGCTCTTGTTGATCCAGCTCTCTTGAACGTGGGGGATCGCAAAGATGACAAGCGCCGGAACCGGGATATCCGTGTACCGCTTGACGCTCATCATGATCGTCATAAGCGCTTGCGAGCCCGGAAAATCGCGGGCCTTCACAGGTCGTCCGTCTGCAGTCGAATCCCAGGTCTGGCGGAACTCCGCCTCCGGCATTCGGAATCCGTACACTTGCCCATCCCACCTCTGCAGTGCGCTGAAGCTGGCCAAGTCGGAGTCGCCTGGAGTTGGAGGTTGAGGTCCTCCGATCTCTTGAAACTCCTTCATCGTCGACCCCTTGCCATTGTCGAACGCATATGGATATCCAGCTTCGAGGTAGACCAGCCCGGCAACCCGGTCCGGGTGCGAGGTCCCTACCGAGCTCAGCTCCGCGCCGGCGATGGAGTGCCCCACCAACACGGGTCTGTTGAGTCTAAGCGCGTCCATGACGGCCAGCACGTCGGCGCCCAGGCGATCAACCCCGTTCTCCAACGCTGAGAAACCGGACGCGCCGAACCCGCGCCGCGTAATGCCGTAGACATGGTAGTTAGCCGTGAGCCTCGGCGCGAACTCGTCGAATACATGCGCCGTGTTCCCACCCCCAGCCAGGAGGACAACCGGCCTGCCTGAACCGCCCCAATCGAGCACTTCCAGCCGAACGTTTTTCTCCACCGTTACAAACCGTACGGTAAGGGGGGATGGGTCCCGCCAAGAAGCGGGCTCCTGTGAATGAAGCGGGGCCAGCAGTGCAACGAACAGTATAGGACCGCCGAACAGTCTGCAGCGCAGCATAGAATTCTTCAGCCTCCTGACTGATTACGGCGCACAGATCTCCAATGTTCCCGTGGGTTTCAGGCGACTACATTTCCTTACGCCCGCACGAACGTTGCCCGACGAAAGCGAGCGTTGTTAGTCATTATCGGTAGCTATTCTCGGCCTTGCGTGGGTCCCCCTCGCGGCGGCTCACGGATGGCGGTGATTCAGACTCGCGTCACCTCGGGCGTTATTTGCAGCAGATCGCGCCCCCGCGTTC
>Ga0116114_1000219_pt1 | contig 40935 bp, 46 predicted proteins | sample June2015DPH_10_5_FD_89823 | JGI IMG/M metagenome (GOLD analysis project Ga0116114, IMG submission 89823) | Peatland microbial communities from SPRUCE experiment site at the Marcell Experimental Forest, Minnesota, USA - June2015DPH_10_40 | ecosystem: Environmental > Terrestrial > Soil > Wetlands... | reverse complement strand
GCGGCTTTCGCCAGGCCATCCGTGTATGCCGCAAAGCGTTTCTCCTGTGGGCCTGGCGCAGATTGCGTGCCCACAAAACAATTCTACACCAAAATGTTATTTATAACACAGTAGTACTAGGCGTCGTGTGACCCAACGCAGATCGATATGGATTGGGGGCAACTTAAGGTCCGGGAACGCAAGCTTCAGGAAACGAAGATCGAAGCCGGCACCATTGAAGGTGACGACGACCGAGTACTTCTTGAGGTGATTGGGCAGATCTTGGAGGTTTTGGCCGTCGATGAACACTTCATAACGGTGACCATCAAAAAGGCCAACCATGGTCACCGTGTCGAAGACAGGCGAGAGGCCAGTCGTCTCAATGTCGAGGAAAACAGCCTGAGACTCGAATTCCGGGAAAAGCCTCCAAGCCTCGCCCAGAGCTGAGAGACGCGCAAAGAACGCAGCATCCCTGTTCTTTACAGCCTGGACGGACTGAGGGATATAGGCCTCCAGCCGACGCCGGAGCGCCGCGCTAATCGAAGCGGGTGGCCTGAGAATGGCCGTGATATCGTCCCAGGATCTGATCCCCGATTGCCACAATTCACGCTCAGTCTTCGGCCCAACGCCAGGGATGTGAATGAACGTCTGTTCCAGCATGGCGGTTGACCAGTTTGTCAACTCTAGTATACGTCAACTATAGTTGACAGCACCAGCAAAAACTTGCCAAACTTGTACCCAGCCCAACGTGAGCAGGCCAGACCAGAACGAAGAGGCATTCAAGCGCAGAGTCGCGGTGGAATTCCGCCGGGCTCTCGCAGATGCGCACCGTAAGAAATTCTCGGTCGAGGAGTTCGCACGAACGCTGGGAATCACGAGGGCTGGTGTCTATAAAATCCTGGCCGGAAGGACAATCCCCAGCCTCCGCGTGCTGCGGAATGCCAGAAAACATTGGGGAGTACACCTTAACTACGGTGAACTGGGCGACACGTACATAAAAGCAAAGAGGACAGATCCCAGGCAAATGGAAATCCAGTTTTCCATCAGCGACATCTCCAAGGAGCAGATCGAGGTTGCAAAGTTCTCGCCGAGGGGTGAGAACTCCTTGGAGCTTGTGATCAAAATCGACTTCTCAAGGACCGCCTAAACGCCGAGATTTTCTCGACGCTCATGGGCGAGGACGTGGAGAGCCGGCGGAAATTCATCGAAGACAACGCGCCGGACGTGAAGAACCTGGACGTATAACACCGAGGTCAGCCGATCCCCGCAACGCTATGGTGTCCCGCGGCCGCTGGCCGCCTCCGTCCCCGCATTGCTTTGCTCACTCCCTCGGCGGTATAAGGGGTGAGGAGACAACCGTGCCGCTGACACTAGCCCAATTGACCGGGCGCCTGATGGAGTCCTATGCTCGCGCGGGCGGGATCAATCACGTGGACGGCAAGAACCTGCCCTCCAAGCGTGCCATCGCCGATATTACGGCCGATCTGCTGCGCTTGCTGTTTCCCGGGTTCTTCGACGAAAAGCCGATCCACTCCTCCGAAATCGACGCTGTAACCATGGCGCTTCTGGATAGCGTGCTGGAGCGCCTGGGGAGCGAGATATGGAGGAGCCTCGAATACGCCCCGCCAGCCGGATTGGAAGACCGGGACCTGCCCGATATGGCGCGCACGCTCGCACTTAAGTTCCTCGGCAACCTGCCTCGAGTTCGAGAACTGCTCCAGACCGACACCGAGGCGGCCTACAACGGAGACCCTGCCGCGTTCAGCAAGGACGAAGTGATCGTTGCGTATCCGTTCATCGAAGCCATTGCGGTGCAGCGGCTGGCGCACGAGCTGTATCTCGACAACATCGCGCTCATTCCGCGCATCATGACCGAATGGGCGCACGCCCGAACCGGAATGGATCTCCATCCGGGGGCGCGAATCGGCACGCACTTCTTCGTGGATCACTGCACCGGGACAGTGGTGGGCGAGACGGCGATCATAGGCAACCACGTCAAGATGTATCAAGGCGTCGGTCTGGTTGCGAGATCGCTGGCCGCGGGGCAGGCGTTGCGCGGCCAGAAACGCCATCCGACCATCGGAGACCGGGTGACAGTCTATGCCGGCGCCACCATCATGGGGGGCGACACGGTTGTCGGGGAAGGCAGCACCATCGGCGCCAGCGTCTTCCTCACAACCAGCGTTCCGGCGAACTCACTGGTGGTGCTGGAGGCGGCGAACATGAGAGTCATTCCAAAGATGTCGCGCGAAAGCTGGGCGCTGGACTATCAGATCTGAGGGGTGAACTCAACTACCGGATGCGCTCGTCTTTTTCGATTTTGCCGTCGCGGATGTGGATCACGCGGTGGGCGTGCAACGCGATGTCGTGCTCGTGAGTCACCAGAATAATCGTGTTGCCCTGCTGGTAAAGCCGCTCGAACAGCGCCATGATTTCGTTGCCGGTAGCCGTGTCCAGGTTCCCGGTGGGCTCGTCGGCCAGCAGAATGGAGGGGTTGTTGACCAGGGCGCGCGCCACGGCCACGCGCTGGCGCTGTCCGCCGGAGAGCTCGTTGGGCTTGTGGTACATGCGCGATTCCAGGTCCACCATCTTCATGGCCATCCGCGCCCTTTCGAGCCGCTTGTCGGCCGACATGCCCGAATAAATCAGAGGCAGCTCGACGTTGTGCAGCGAGGTTGCGCGCGGCAGCAGGTTGAAGGTCTGGAACACGAACCCGATTTCCTTGTTGCGGATGCGCGCCAATTCGTCGTCGCTCATGTCGCTGACCAGGTTGCCGTTAATGTAGTATTGCCCGCTGGTCGGCGTATCCAGACAGCCAATCAGGTTCATCAGGGTCGACTTGCCCGACCCCGAGGGACCCATAATGGCGACGTACTCGCCGCGCTTGATCTCGACATCCACTCCTGAAACGGCGTGAATCTCCGTGTCGCCCATCACATAGGTTTTCCAGAGATTGTACGTGCGGATGACGATGCCATCCCGCTTGAGCTGCTCGCCGAGTCTGATCGCTTCCTTTTCTGCAACCGCTGCCATCGGATGATTCTCGTTTCTTAAGTCGTTTGCTGCGCTGGAACCTTATTATCCACTTTCACCTGGGCTTCGTTGCGGATGGTCCGGATCACCTGGTAGGTTCCGGTGATGATCTCGTCCCCATCTTTGAGGCCGTCCAGCACCTCGATATCGGTGGCTCCGGTGATCCCGGTGGTCACCTTGCGGAAGACGGCTTTGCCGCCGCTAACCACGAATACGCCCTGAAGCTCTTCCTTGCGCGCCTTCTCCGCCGCCGGATCGGGCTTGGTAGCCGCCTGGGCCCCGGAGGCGCCGGTGGCGGGTTTCGACTCCAGGTCGCCCTTCTGCCGGACGGTCAACGCCTGGATCGGAATAGTAAGGACGTTCTGACGGGTGGCTGTGGTTATCTTGCCGGTGCAAGAAAGTCCGGGCCGGATTTCGTCGGGAGGGTTGTCCAACGCGATAACCACTTTAAAATCTTTGGCTTCCTGGCTGGAAATGGCGCTTTGCGAAGCCGCCACTCCAGTCGACCGGAGAATCGCCGTATTGCCCAGCTCGGTGACGTGGCCCCTGAAAATCCTGTTGGGGATGGCGTCGATTGTGACTTCGGCCGTCTGGTCCAGCTTGACGTTGACGATATCGGTTTCATCCACCTTCACTTCGGCGGTGATGAGGGACATGTCGGCAATGGTCATGATGAGGGTGCCGGTCTGGTTTTGAAGACCGGGCACGACCGTCTCCCCGGCGCGCACCGGCAGATTGGTCACGACGCCGTCGAGGGGGGCGAAAGAGTCGTACTTGTGTAGAATATCGGCGATCCTGGCCAAGCCGGCGCGGGCCACTGTGATCCGCCGCTGGGTCGCGGTAAGCTGCGCCGCGGTTTGTTCGCGTTGCGCCTGCGCCTGGATGAGGCGCGCCTCGTTCTGCTGTACGGCCGCCACCTGGGCGTCGTAGGTATATTTCTTTACCTCGTAGTCCTGTTTGGCGCCCAGCCCTTCTTTGAACAGCGACTCGGCACGCTCGTAATCCGCCTTCATGCGGTCCAGATCGGCTTTACTTTGGACGATGGCGCCCCGCATGGTGGCCAGATTGTCATCGGCGGCCTTCAGGCCGGCTTCGGCGGCGTTGGCATCAGCCTCGGCGGAACTGAGGTTGGCCTTCTGCGATTCAACGTCGGCGGCAGGCTGCGTGTTCTCGATTCTGGCCAGCAACTGGCCCTTCCGGACATGGTCGCCCTCCTTGACCAGGAGTTCGGTGATGTCACCCATGGCATTCGCGCCGATGTTGATATAGTTCTTTGGTTTAATCTCGCCGGACGCGGTCACCAGGCTGGTGAGATCCTGGCGCACGACTTTTCCGGTCTGCACGGCCACCACGCCCCGCTTGCTGTAAACGGTGCTGGCATAGACACCGATCGCGGCTATCAGGAGGGCGGCAACCGTGATGATAATCTTCCACTTACGCTTCACGACGCAAAATCTCCCTTTTTTCCTATCACCCGCGTTAGACGCAAATTGTTGACCGGGAGTTCATTCCTCATTTTACACCCCACCGGCGGCGAAGGCCCGCATCGGGCGTTCCACAGCCAGCGCTACATGGATGACGCGCGAAAGCTTCGGAGGTTAACGCCGGCGGCCCTTGTCAGGCAAAGAAGTTGCCCATTTTGCGGAACTTCGAGTAGCGGTGATCCACCAACTGGCCGGCGTCGAGCGCGGAGAGTTCGTCGAGATAGCGGCGGACATATTCGCGCAGGTTTTCCGCCGCCGCCGCGGGGTCCGTATGGGCTCCCTCGGCGGGTTCCGGCACAATGTCATCGATCAGCCCAAAGGAGAGCAGGTCCTGAGCGGTCAACCGCAGAGCGGCGGCGGCCTGCTCGGCCTTGCCCGAATCGCGGTAGATGATGGCCGCGCAGCTTTCCGGTGAGATCACGCTATACACCGCATTTTCAAGCATCAGCACGATGTTGCCGACGCCCAGCGCGAGCGCCCCGCCGCTGCCCCCCTCGCCTATGCAGACTACCAGCACGGGCACCGGAAGGCGCGCCATTTCGCGCAGATTGCGGGCGATGGCCTCGGCTTGGCCGCGTTCTTCGGCGTCGATGCCGGGGTAGGCGCCGGGAGTATCCAGAAACGTGATGATGGGGCGGCCGAACTTCCCGGCGATCTGCATGATGCGAAGGGCCTTGCGATAGCCTTCGGGTTTGGGCATTCCGAAATTGCGGTACAGCTTCTGCTTGGTGTCTCTGCCCTTCTGCTCGGCCACCACCATGACCGGCCGGCCCTCGAACTGGGCGAGACCGGCGACGATGGCGGCATCGTCGCCGAAACTGCGGTCGCCGTGGATCTCTTGAAAATCGGTAAAAAGCCGCCCGATGTAATCGAGCGAGTGGGGACGCTTGGGATGACGCGCCAGCAGGACCCGGCGCCAGGCGGGATGCTGCTCGGCCGTGATTTCCGCCGGAGATTCCGGTTGTGTGTCGGGTGCCACTTCTCACATCTTAACAGCAGCCGTAGCGCCGGCGATCCTAGCCGCCGGTTTACTTGTAACGGTAAACCTTCACGCGCTGGATGGCGCGTTCGGCGAACGAAAGGTGCGGTTGTGAAAAAAGCCGCACGCCGAAGCCCGACTGGTTCATAGCTACGGCGTTGGCGAGGTCGCGCCGCAGGGTCGAGTCGTCTCCGCCCAGATACCGCGTCACCACCCACTTGCCGTTCTCAAAGCGGCCCGCTTCCTGCTCGGCCAGACTCACGATTGCGGGACCCGGCGTGCCGGCGGAAAAGGTGACCAGCACGTTGTCGCCGGCCATGAGGAACTCGTCCGGGCCGGTGGCCATGAAGATGCCGTAGCCCATCGAGTCGGGGACCACGTCGAGCGCCTTGAGCGCGGTAGCGTTGAAGCCGATCGGAACATCGGAGACGCTGCGCCGGCCCCAACCCCAGAGGGACACGTTCAGGATATAGCCGCCCAGTTTGATCTGCGTATCCGGGTTATCCTTGTTCAGCCACGCGCCGCCGATGGTGCCGTTGGACTGATGCTCGAGCACCAGCGGGGCGAGTTGCGTGAGCGTGGCGTAAGCCTGCGGGAGTGGAAGGTTCTCGACATCGGCGGGGGCCGTCGGCGGGGCGTCGCCCGCCCGGAAGGCCGTCATCCGCTGCAACTCGCCGACGCCCATCATCGAATAGCCCACCGCTTTGTGCTGCGCGATGGCGTAGATCGCATTCGCCGCTCCGTGTATGTCTCCGGCGGATTCGGGAATGAACAACGGGTTGCCGGACCGGCTGTACAGCGCGGCCAACTCGGAAAAGTTGGTGGCGTAAATGTCCGGGCACAGCATATCGATGTGCGGGGCGCCCGCGCGCCAGATATCGTGCATGTGCGCCTGCGGGCCGCCGCTCGGATAATCGCCCGGCCCTTTGTCCGCCGGCGCATTGAGCCAGGCGTTGGCGAACATCGGGACGTTGTACTCGCGCTTGCCCGCCTCGGCCACCTTGTCGAGGTAGCGGGCGTAGTTCCAGCCCATGAAGATCTCGTCCGTCTTGACGCCCTTCCCGAAGACTTCCTCCCAGGTTCCCGAGGTCTTAAAGCCGGCGGCCTCCCAGATCTTCCGGAATTCCGGCAGCAGGTTGTCGGCGCTGTCGGCCGCTCCAAAACGGAATTCGCCAAAAGCGTTTTTGGACAAGGCGGGCAGCCGGTCTTCCTTGTGCTTCTGGAGATAGTCCATGAACTCCTTGGGCACCGGTTTGGCGAAAGCCTCGTTGGCCGCGGGCGAGCGGTCGCGCGAATCGCCGAGCAGTCCGACCTCGTTCTCCACCTGCGCCATGATCACGCGGTGGTTCTTGTCCACCTCGCGAACGTGCCGCATGAGCGCCGCGAACGCCCGCGCATCCGCCTGCCAGTTGCTCTGGCTCAGCGTCGAGAGGATTTCCACGCTCTTGCCGTTCTGGATCTGGGCGCGTGGAAAGCGGTCCTGGTTGGCCTTCACCCACCCAGGCGTGAAGTTCGACTCCCCGTTCTTCCAACTGCCGAACCAGAGCCAGGCGATCCTGAGATCGCTCTTGTTGGCGAGCTCGATGGCCGCGTCCGCCAGGTGGAAGTCGTATTTGTCTTCCTGCGGCTCAATCCACGCCCACGCCATGGCCGTCAGAACCGTATTCAGGTGAACCTGGCTGGCCAGTATGGGAAAGATATGCCGCATGTAATCGAGGTTCGAAGGCGCCGTATTGGCCAACTCGCCCGAAAGCGCCAGAAATGGCTTGCCGTCCACAATCAATTGCGTCGCCTGGCCGCGCTTCTCCATATGGGAAGGGGCTTGGGGGTACGCCGCGACCGTCAGCAGTGTGCACATCAGTAGGATTTTCATTGCGGAAGAATGGTAACAAGTGGCGGCAGGGATATCAATCGCCCAGCTTGTTCTGCCGGATGCCCTCGACAATCCTGTTAAGATAAAGGTGAACAGTTCAACTATTCAACAGCCATGCCCATCGTCACCGTCAAGAATAAATACCAGGTCGTCATCCCGCAGCGTGTCCGGGAGCAGATCGGCGTGGCCGTCGGCGACATCCTGGAAGCGAAGGTAGAGCGCGGAAAGATTACGCTCACGCCGAAGTCGGTGGTTGATCGCGCAATCGCCGAAGGGCTGGAGGACATGCGAAAGGGACGGATGCACGGTCCCTTCAAGACCGTTGAGGAGATGATCGATTCTCTCAAAGGGCGCAATCGCCGCCGGCCACAGACCTCTGGCAAGCGCGCGTGAACCGCGATTGGCGCTTCTATTTTCTGATCCAGGACGATACGTGCCTCATTGTGGCGATCATTCCGCACCCGAAGTGATGGTAGGTGCATCCCAGTAGACCTCGCCAGAAAGCCCGGCCGGAATCTGGGCTAAACTGGAACGTTCGGGTCTGGTTTCCTTTGATCGATCTGCACTCGCACACCAACGAATCTGACGGCTCCTGTTCGCCTGCCCGCCTGGTCGATGAGGCGGTCCGGGCGGGGGTCGACGTCCTCGGCATTACCGATCACGATACCTTCGCCGGTTACGACCAGGCGCTGCCCGCGGCCCGTGTCCAGGGCGTCAAGCTGGTGTGTGGCATCGAGCTTTCCACCAAGCTGCACGGCCACTCGGTCCACCTGCTGGGGTATTTTCTGGGGGACGACGGGCTGCGGGGGTTCCGCGATTGGGTATTGGAGATGCAGGCCTCGCGGCGCGAGCGCAACGTGCGGCTGGCCGCGCGGCTGCAGGAGCTGGGGTTCCACATCACGGTGGAGGAAGCGCAGGCTCGCGGGCGCGGAATGACCGGGCGGCCGCACTTTGCACAGCTTATGGTGGAGAAGGGATATGCCGCCAGTTACCGGCAGGCGTTCGACGATTACCTGGACGAATCCGCCAAGGGGTATGTGTACCGGAGCGAGCCGCAGTTCGCCGAGGCCGTGGCGCAGATTCTGAAGGCCGGGGGGATTGCCTCGCTGGCGCATCCGGTGCGCGTGAAGGGCGACGTGGCGGCCATGATGCCGGAGTTGTGCGACGCCGGGTTGAACGCCATCGAGGCCTACCATAGCGACCACGGGGCCGAGGAAACGGAGCTGTATCTCGGGTTGGCCAAGCGCTACGGACTGATGGTGACGGGCGGCTCGGATTTCCACGGCTTGCCCAAACCAGAAGTGCTGCTAGGCACGGGGTGCGCGGGGAACCTCTATCTCCCCGACGATCTGCTGGAGAAGCTGAGAGAAGGTAAGCCCTACGCTCCCTTGACGTAGGCCAGGGCGATTACTTTGCCGAAGTGCGGGGAATAGACCGACGACGTGATCTCGGCCTCTTGGCCGTCTATCGTCAGCCTGGCTCCGGGCGCCGCGGGTTCCGAGCCGTCGATTTCCAGGCGCACCAGTTTCTTGTTCACGTGTCCCTGCGTGCGAATGCGTTCGACGATCTCCTGGCCCACGTAACAGCCTTTGGTGAAACTCACGGCGTGTATCTGCTGCGTTTCCTGCGGCAGGGATGTCTCGCGGATGTCTTCTCCATACCGCGGCTTGCCGTTTTCGATACGGACCACGCGGGCGTCGTCGGGGGTTGCGGGGCGGGCGCCGGCGGCTTCGAGTTGGCCGGCGATTTTCGTCATTTCCCCGGCCGCGCAGTAGATGCGGTAGCCGGGCTGTCCGGTCAGGCTGAAGGGGGCTTTGGTGCAGCCGTCCGGGAGCTGAAGGGACTCCGCCAGGGGGCCTTCCACGCCAATGGCCGCCGTCTGGCTGGTGACATCTTCTAGCTCCACCTGGTCGGCAACGACGTAGCGGCGAATGAGCTGCTGGACTTTTTCGCGGAGCTCGGGCTCGGTATCGATCAGGAAGTGGTCTTCGAAACACAACAGGCAAAGATCGGCCTGGATGCGGCCCTGCGGGTTCAACAGGAACGCATAGCAGCCGGCGCCCTGCCTCATCTTCTTGACTTCGTTGCTGGTAATGTTGTGCAGCAGGCGCACCCGGTCGCGTCCGCGCACCGTTATCCGGCCGCGCGCGGAGAGATCCAGCCACGCGGCGCCGCCGCGCAGTGCTTCGTATCCTTCGCTCATGCTTTCAGTTTAGTAGATGTGCTTCAGGTAAGCCGCGATGGCGACGATGGCCAGGCCGGAGATCGCCGCGCCAGTCATCATCCGGGCGCGGCGCTGGTTGCCGGGCCGCACGATCAGCAGCGCGACGGCGAACACGTGCAGCGCCAGCAGCAGCTTGATGCCGAGCAGCACCTGGTAGATCGGCCTATGGCCGGGATGTGTGAGGATGCTGTACACGCCCGAGACGACAAGCCCGCAGATGGCGGCCAGAACGAATGGGCGAAAAGCCACCGCGGCTCTATCGGCCAGCGCTTCGCGCGCGTCGGGCGCAAGCGCCGCGATAGAGGGCGGCATCACCAGCCGCCCGTACAGAATTCCGCCAATCAGCGTCGCCATGGACGCGAGGTGCAACCACTGCATGATCGCGCCGAGCACGTCACCCATACCGTGAGTATACAATCGGCGTATGGTCCACGAAATCCTCCCGGTGGGAATGTTGCAATGCAACTGCTCGATCTTCGGCGATGAAAAGAGCCGGGAAGCGCTGGTGGTGGACCCGGGGGACGATATTGCGCGCGTTCTGGAAGTTGTCAAGAGGCACGGGCTCACGGTGAAGGCCATCGTGATCACGCACGCCCACATCGATCATATCGGCGGCGCGCAGAAGCTGAAGCGGGCCACCGGCGCGCCGGTGTACATGAATCCCGACGATGCCGAATTGCAGGAAATGCTGGAGGTGCAAGCGGGCTGGCTGGGGATGCGCCCGCCGGAGCAGGTGGAAATCGACGCGCCCGCCAAGGACGGCGACAAGCTGGTAGTGGGAGCCACCGAATTTCATGTGCTCCACACGCCCGGCCACACGCAGGGCAGCATCAGCCTGTGGATTCCCTCGGAGGGGAAGCTGGTGGCCGGCGATACGCTGTTCCGCGACAGCATCGGGCGCACCGATCTGCCGGGCGGAGACGGGCGGCAGATTCTCAGATCCATTCGCGACAAGCTGCTGCCCCTGCCGGACGACACCATGGTCATTCCGGGGCATGGAGAAAACACCACCATCGGGCACGAGAAGCAGTTCAACTACTTCCTGCAAAGGTGACGCCGCGAGAGTTTGATAAGATCTTCCCTATGCCCGATCCAATCGTCTATCCGCCCAGCCCGGAATTTGTGAAACGCGCGCACGTGAAGGGAATGGAAGGTTACCGCGACTTGTACCGGAAGGCCGCGGACAAACCGGAAGAGTTTTGGGGCGAGCTGGCCGAAAAGGAGCTGTTCTGGTTCGAGAAGTGGTCGCACGTGTTCGAATGGCATCCGCCGTTCGCGAAATGGTTCGTGGACGGGAAGACCAACGTCTCCTATAACTGCCTGGACCGGCACCTGGCGACGCACCGCAAGAACAAGGCGGCCATCCTGTGGGAAGGCGAGCCGGGGGACCAGCGGCAGATCTCCTACCAGGAGCTGCACCGGCTGGTGTGCCGCTTCGCCAACGTGCTGAAGGGCCGCGGCCTCAAAGCCGGCGACCGCGCCATTATCTACATGGGGATGGTTCCCGAGCTGCCGGTGGCGCTGCTGGCCTGCGCGCGGCTGGGGATCACGCACAGCGTGGTGTTCGGCGGATTCTCGGCGGAAGCCCTGAAGGCGCGCATCCAGGACCTTGAAGCCCAAATGGTGATCACGGCCGATGGCGGCTGGCGGCGCGGCAGAGAGGTGCGGCTCAAAGACGCCGTGGACGAAGCGCTGGGCGGATGCCCGACGGTGCGCGACGTGATTGTGCTGAAGCGCACCGGCGGCACCGTCGTAATGCAAGAGGGCCGAGACCACTGGTGGCACGCGCTCGACGAGGGCGTCGGCGAAGACTGCCCGGCCGAGCAACTGGATAGCGAGCATCCGCTCTACGTGCTCTATACGTCGGGCACCACGGGGAAGCCGAAGGGCATTGTGCATACCACCGCCGGCTACCTACTGCAAGTTCAAATGACCATGAAATGGGTCTTCGATTTGCGCGACGAAGACACCTTCTGGTGCACAGCCGATATTGGCTGGGTGACCGGCCACAGCTACATCGTGTACGGGCCGCTTTCGGCCGGCGCCACCACCGTGATGTACGAGGGTGCGCCCGATTTCCCGCAACCCGACCGGTTCTGGCGGCTGATCGAGAAATACCGGATCAACATCTTCTATACGTCGCCCACGGCCATCCGCGCGTTTATCCGGCACGGCGACCAGTGGCCCAATCAACACGATATGTCGAGCCTGCGGCTGCTCGGTTCGGTGGGCGAGCCGATCAACCCGGCGGCGTGGGAGTGGTACTACAAGACCATCGGCAAGGAGCGTTGCCCGATTGTAGACACGTGGTGGCAGACCGAGACCGGCGCCATCATGATCGCGCCCATGCCGGGTGCGGTGGCGCTGAAGCCGGGCTCGGGAACCCTGCCCCTGCCGGGTGTCATCGCGGAGGTGGTGGACCTGTTCGGGAAGCCGGTTGAGGCCGGCCAGGAAGGATTCCTCATAGTGCGCCGGCCCTGGCCGAGCATGGCGCGCACGTTGTGGCGCGATCCGGAGCGCTACCGGCAGCAATACTGGGAGCGCATCGAAGGCGTGTACATGACGGGCGACGCCGCGCGGCGCGACGAAGACGGCTACTACTGGATTCTTGGCCGCGTGGACGATGTCATGAACGTCAGTGGGCACCGGCTCAGCACCATGGAACTGGAATCGGCCCTGGTGCGCCACCCCGCGGTGGCCGAAGCCGCGGTGGTGGGCAAGCCCCACGAGATCACCGGGCAGGCGGTGGCCTGCTTCGTCACCCTGAAAAAGGGCAATTGGAATCACCACGAGCTGGCCGAAGACCTGCGCAACTGGGTGGCGCACGAGATTGGCGGCTTCGCCAAGCCGGAGCAGATCCGCTTCACCGATTCGCTCCCCAAGACGCGCAGCGGCAAGATCATGCGCCGCCTGTTGCGGGAAATTGTGACGTCGAATTCGGTGACAGGCGACGTAACCACGCTGGAGGATCTGTCGGTGGTGACGCGGCTGGCGGCCCAGCACGACGAAGAGTAGGGCCCGCGCACGAGTATTACACGCCGACGTGCGCTAACAGAGACTCGAACCTCGGGTCCGAGCGGGCTCGTTCGAAGAGCGGGTCCACTTTCAGCCACGCTAGCCACCATGACCGATCCTCCAGACCCTTCTCCAGCCAGTGGAACGCCTGATCCATCTCGCCCAAGCCCAGCCAGATCAGGGCAATAGCAACCGGCGTGACGTAGCGCGCCGGCAAATCTGCGATTAGTTGCTCCATGGTCTGGTCCGCCTCCTTGCCCCGTCCGGCCACGGCGTAGGCATAGCCGAGGGCGCCCGACACGATCGCGGCGTTGCCAAGGGCCTTGCGAGCCGACCGCAAGGTGGACACGGCGTCATCGTAGGCGCCGTTGTGCAAATGGCTCAAACCGAGCCAAAGCTGCGCGATGCCGAACCCGGGTTCCATTTCAAGCGTCTTCCGCGCGTGGTCGATGGCGTCGTCGTATCTCCGCGCAAAGTGCAGCGCCCAGGCCAGTTGGGCATTGATGACCAGGGAAAGGGGATCCAACTCCAAGGCCTTCTGGATAGCCGGAATCGCTTCATCCAACCGCCCCTGCGCCATCAGAAGGTAGGCGTACCAGTGATGAGCCGTGGGATAGCTGGGGCTGAGCTCGATCGCGCGCTCGAAGCCGCGTTGAGCCGCACGCCAATCCCACTCGTAAAAGCCCCGAGCGAAGGCCAGAGAGGTGTGCGCTTCCGCCAAGGATGCGTCGATTTCGAGCGCCTTCAAAGCCGAGTTTCTGGCTTCCAAAAAGGCGTCGCGGGGGGACAGGGATCCATAACTCCCGAGGAGGACATAACAGTCGGCCAGCCCGGCGTAGGCAAGCGCGTAGCCTGGGTCTTTGGCGATCGCCATCCGGAACCTCTCGATCCCCTTCGTCATCCACTCCGGCGTCCGCTTGTTCCAGTAATAGCGCCCCCGCAGATAAAGCTGGTAGGCTTCCGAGTTGTCGGTGTAGCGTCGAGTCAGGCGCTTCTTTTGCTTGGGGCTCAACTTCAGCCGGAGTGTCTTGGTGATCTCTCTGGCGATCACCTCCTGAACCACGAAGATGTCCCTGAGCTTGTGGTTGTATTGATCGCCCCAGATCTGGGAGCCCTCAATGACATCCACCAGCTCGCTCTGCACATTGAGCGATTCGCCGCGCTGCACGACCCTGCCGGTCAGCACGGACCGCACGTGGAGCGCACGCCCGGCCGCTTCAGGGTCGATCTGCCGCCCTTTGTACTTGAATACCGTGCTGCGCGCCACCACGCGCACGTGTCCTAATTGAGACAGGCTGTTGATCAGGCACTCGGTGATTCCATCCGTGAGGAATTCCATCTCCGGGTCGTCGCTGGTATTTGCGAATGGCAGGACGGCGATCGAGTCGATGGTCCGATCGGGCGCCGCGGGCGGCAGCGCCATGGAAATCCCGGAGCGCGTGGAGACCTCCTCGACGCTTCGCAGGGCCGCCATTAGAACGCGGGCATCCTGAAACCGGGCCTCCGGCACCTTCTCCAGGCAGTTCCCGACGACACGGTCCAAATCGGGCGGAAGTCCGACTTGCAGGATGCCGGGTGGAATCGGCTGTTGGTTAAGAATCAAGACCATGGTCTCTATTGGCGAGGCGCCGTGGAACGCGCGCTTTCCCGTCAGCATCTCGTACAGCACACAGCCAAAGGAGAAGATATCGCTGGTCGTGTCGGCGGGATCGCCCCGCACCTGCTCGGGCGACATGTAGCCGACGGTGCCGATGACGGTTCCCTCGATGGTCCGCGTGCGCACTGACACCTCCCGTTGATCGAGCGCGTCGGGCTTCCAGCGGGCTATCCCGAAATCGAGCAGCTTTACTCTATGGTCGGAGGTCAGAAAGACATTGTCGGGCTTGAGATCGCGATGGATGAACCCCTTGGAATGAGCCGCAGCCAAGGCATCGGCAATGGCAACGCCGATGTCCACGGCTTCCCGCCAGGGAATCGGCCCGCGCTTGACGCGGCTGCCCAAACTCTCGCCTTCGAGCAATTCGGTGACTACGTAGGCGACCCCGTGGTCGTTTCCGACGTCGAAAATCGCCAGTATGTTGGGGTGCGAGAGCGCGGCGACAGCCTTGGCTTCGCGCTCAAGGCGCGCCTGTGCCTGGCGGTCGTTGGCTAGGCGCTCGGGCAGAACCTTGATCGCGACGTGCCGACCCAGCCTGGGGTCGAATGCACGAAAGACCTCACCCATTCCGCCGGAGCCGATGGCCGCGAAAAGCTCGTACGGTCCGAGTCTCGCGCCGGGCACCAGACGTTCCTGAGCAGGCTGGCCGACTGGCGCGGGAGCCGCGCCATCGAGGCCGGCGCCGCCCGTGCCACTGGTGAGCCGCAGATCCGATTCGCGCTTCCGTTCTTCATCACCCAAGCAGGCTTCCCTCAAGATGCGCTTCGCTAGGCGATCTGCCGCAAGAAGGACAGGAATCTCCTGCCTCGGCCGGGCCGAGGTCCCGAATCCGGGCCGCGACGCGCTACAACGTGATACGCCTGGAGCTGATCGGTCCGGAACGCGTGACATCCGCCCCAGAGAAACACGCGAAAAGCCCGATACAGCTCTTCATTCCAACCGCGGACAATCCTCTCCCGGTTCTCATCGAGGCGTTTCGCCCAATGATACATGGTCAGTTCGTAATCGTGCGATTCTTCTTTCACCTCGACGATTTGAAAACCGGCATACAGCGCCTCCTGGATCACGTCCTGTAAGCACATGAACGTGTGAGTGCCGTGCCAGGTGTAGTAGCGGGTAAACTGGCTCATCGAGTACTTTTCCTTGGTCGCCGAGGCATCGACATAGATCTTGCCTGCCGGCTTCAGGCATTCCCAGGCCCGCTCAAAGAATTGCCGATAGTAGGGGATATGTTCAATCACGCCGTAGATCACGATGGCGTCATAGGGTTGCGCGGCGCGGTGAGCGAGAAAATCCTGGACTAGAACTTCGCCGGTCAGTTGTCTGGTTCGCAACAGGTTGGTGACGTAGTCATACGAGTCCTTCACCAAAGTCACGCTGGTGACGTGAACGCCGCGCGGGGAGCAATACTCGAATACCCCTCCCCAACCGGCTCCGATGTCCAGCAGCCGCATGCCTGGTCGAAGATCCAGCGCCCGGAACATTGTTTCCAGCTTGTGCTCGGCAGCCTCCTCCAGGGTTTCACCGTCGGATTCAAAAATGCAATGCGAGTAAAACCGGTATTTGGGGTCGATAAACGTGAGGTAGAAATCATTGCCGAGCGTGTAATGCTCGGTTATCGCTTTCTTATTGACGTGAGTGCTGGCCCGCAGGAACAGGTCGGCCGCAAAGCGAATCGCGGGCCCAAGCCGGAAGCGGCTGGACAAGTGCGCTCTCGCATCCAATAACGCCAACATGTCTCCTTCAAGATCGATGTCGCCGTTAACATAAGCCTGGCCGAGCGAGAACTCGTCTTGCGGCCGTTTCAAAAGGTCCCCGCGATGGAACTTGATGCGGAAACGGGGCTCTTGTACGCCAAGACGGATTAGCTCGCCGGAAGGCGTCACGATTTCCCCGGAAATGTCGAGGTCCTCCCGAATCCGGCGCAACCAATTCGCGACGGGCGGCCGCCGCGGCTCGGCTCGAGATCCAGTTGGGCGCAATGTTGCCGTTTTGGCCTGGGGGATCTTTTGCGTAGAAGTCGACATTTGAATGGGAGGTTTTCCAGATCAAGTATTTTACAGCAACCGCCTCCGATCCCGCCGGAGGGGCTCCCGGTTTCTGATTAGCATATCATAAGCCGCCAACTCTTGATCCTTCGAAGTCACAAGTTTCTTTCTGGGGCCGTCTTTGGCTCCGCAATCTGGACAAGTTTCGAACTCTTGCAGGCCAACTGGCACTGTGATCGAACCCGGCAATTCTTTCGCACCTTCTCACGAGCAGGTCGGCCCCGCCCCCCACCTCCACCATCGGATCTGCTAATATTGAATAGCCGAAAGGCTCTCCCGCATGCCGTCAAGTCTGCCGCTGGCGTTCCTGGCTGCTCATTCCGCTACCGACCGGCTCGTGCGGAGCCTATTCGACGACACCTTCGCCGGAATCCATCAGATGGCGTGGTTCGATTGGGCCATGCTAATTCCTTACTTCACGATTCTGGCCATCCTCTCGGTCTACGGCATCCACCGGTACGACATCATCCGCACTTATTTCAAACATCGGAAAAAGGCCGTTACCGGGCCGCCTCAGCGCTTCGAACAGCGTCCGTCGGTGACCATCCAACTTCCTCTCTACAACGAGCGCTACGTGGTGGAGCGGCTCATCGAAGAGGTGGTCAAGATCGAGTATCCCAAGGACCTGCTCCAGATTCAGGTTTTGGACGATTCCACCGACGACACCGCCCCCTTCGCCGAGGCCCTGGTGGAGCGCTACCGGGCGCTGGGCCACCCCATCGAGTATCACCACCGTGCGAACCGCGGCGGTTTCAAAGCTGGCGCGCTTCAGGAAGGGCTCGAAACTGCGACCGGAGAGCTGGTTGCGGTGTTCGACGCCGATTTTTGCCCGCCGCCCGATTTCCTCGAGCGCACCGTCGATTTCTTTGTGGATCCGTCGGTCGGGGTGGTGCAGACCCGCTGGAGCTACATCAACCGCGATTACAACTTCCTGACGGAAGTGGAAGCCATGCTCCTGGACGGCCATTTCATCCTCGAGCACGGGGCCCGGTCGCGCGCGGGGTACTTCTTCAACTTTAACGGCACGGCCGGAATCCTGCGGAAGAAAATGATCGACGACGCGGGGGGCTGGCAGCACGATACTCTCACCGAAGACTCGGACCTGAGCTACCGCGCCCAGCTCAAGGGCTGGCGTTTCGTCTACCTGCCGGGCCTGCACTGCCCTTCCGAGCTGCCAGTGGAAATGCACGGCTTCCAGGTGCAGCAATCGCGCTGGGCCAAGGGGCTTACGCAGGTCGCCAAGAAGCTGCTGCCTGCGATTCTCCGCGCCGACGTGCCGAAACGCGTGAAGGCCGAAGCTTTCCTGCACCTCACGCCCAATATTTCCTATCCGCTAATGATCGTGGTTTCGGCGCTGATGCTGCCGGTGATGATCGTGCGCTTTTACATGGGCGTTTGGCAGATGGTGTTCATCGACCTGCCGCTCATCGCGGCGTCGTTCTGGTCCATCTCTCTGTTCTACGTGATTGCGCAGCGCGAGCTGTACCCCAAGCACTGGAAGCGGTCGATTCTGATGCTCCCCATGCTGATCGCGGTGGGTGTGGGGCTGACCATCATCAACACGCGGGCCGTGCTGGAAGCGCTGTTCGGCATTCAGAGCGGCTTTGTGCGGACGCCCAAATTCGCCATCGGCGAGCGGCAGGTCAACCTGGAAAACAAGAAGTACCGCCGCCACAGCGGCTGGCTTCCCTACGCGGAGATTCTGGTGGGCACGTACTTTGTGGGGATGAACGTGTTCGCTGTCGAAACCTACAATTTCTTCGCGATTCCCTTCCTTCTGCTGTTCGTCGTGGGCTATTACTGGGCGGGCTTCGGCACTCTGTACCAGGAATACCAGGGCCGGTTGCGCTGGCTCAAGCAGCGGAACCTCGAGCTGGCCCGGCAGGCGTAGGAGCAAGAATCCTTCCATCTCTCATGGGCACGATGTAGTGCCCGTAGGCTGCGGCTTCGGGGTTGTGCGTGATCATGAGGATGGTCTGGCCGAGCTGCTCGTTCAGGCCGCGCAGGATCTCGAGCACCGCCTTCGAGCTTTCACTATCGAGATTGCCGGTGGGCTCGTCTGCCAGCAAGATGGCGGGGTGGTTCACAATCGCGCGCGCGATTGCCACACGCTGCTGCTCGCCGCCGGACAACTCGCTCGGTTTGTGGTCCAGCCGGTTGGCGATGCCGAGCGACTCCAGAACCTGTTCGAACGACGCGTCTGGCTTCGAATCCGAGCCTCCGATATGGCGCGCGATGGCGATGTTGTCGCGCGCCGTCAGGTTGGGCAGCAGGTTGAACTTCTGGAACACGAACCCGACCGTGCGCTTACGCAGGCGCGTGCGGCCGGCCTCGGTCATGGCCGCGAGATCCTGCCCGGCCACGCGCACCTCGCCGGAGGTGGGCGGAGTCAGGCCGCCGATGATGTGGAAGAGCGTGGACTTCCCCGAGCCGGATGGTCCCACGATGGCCAGGAACTCGGCCGGCTTTACGGTGAGATCCACTCCGCGCAGCGCCGGCACATCCACCTTCCCCACCTGGTAAGTCTTGCGCAGGTCGCGGATTTCGATGATCGGGCCGCTACTCATATGCCAGCGCCTCGATGGTGTCGTGCCGGGCGGCGCTCAGACCGGGGTAGAGCGCGCCGAACGCGGCTCCGATCAGGGTGACCGCGCCGGCGATGGCCCACCAGACAGGCACGATCACCATCGGGATGGAGGCCGGCTCAAGCGTCCGTATGAGCCAGCACGCGCCGAAGCTCATCACAATTCCGAGAACGGTGCCCCCGATCCCCAGGATTACGGCTTCGGTGAGAATGATCCGCAAAATGAAGACCTGCGACGCGCCGAGCGATTTCAGAATGCCGATCTCGCGCGTCCGCTGCAGCACCGCCATGTACATCGATAGGCAAACCACGGCGAATCCGATGATGACCCCGATGGCCATGATGACGATGATGAATTCCCTCAAGGCCGGGATGTTGTTCACGTTATACAGCGACGTAAACTCGGCCATCGAGTAGACAGGATAATCCGGCAACTTCTCCTTCAAGCTCTGAACCACGGCGGCGGTGTTGGCAGGGTCGTCGAGCTTGAGATAGATCTGGCTGACCTGGCCGATATGGCTGGTCTTCTCCTGCAGCACACCCAGCGGAAACACGATATGGGCCAGCTTGCCGCCTTCGATGATGCCGCAGACGCGCCACGGGGTGTTCAGGATGGTGATCCGGTCCCCCACGCGAGCGCGTTGCTGGTCCGCGTAGAACTGATCGATGATGACGTCGTCCGGGCCTTGAAAGGGACCTCCGTGAAGGTAGGTGAAGCCCCCGCTCATCCGGTCGAACTGCTTCAGGTCGATGCCGGTTGCTCCCAGCGTGATGCCCTGGACGGGTTGGTTGACGGCGCCCACGGCCATCTTGACGTGCGGCTGTTGCCCCAGCCAGTCCACAATCTTGTCGGAGATCCCGCCACTCAGAGTCAAGAGCGTGGACCCCGGCGGACGGACAATCACGTCGGCGCCGATGCCGCGCGTGCGGCGCTGGCTATCTTCCAGGAACCCGTGGCTCAGGCCCACTAGGCAAAGGATGAGGGTCACGGGCACGCCGATGAGCAGGATGCTGAGCAGGCTGCGCATAGGCTTGTGTTTGAGGTTTTCCAGAACAAGCTTGCCGGTCACTTTTTACGATCTCTTCCTTCTACTCGGCGGCGCTGGCTTGGCCGGGGCGGGCGCGGGCGCCTGGCCGACTACCTGCAACGTTGTCCCTTCCGGCTGTTCGAGCACAAACTTATCATCCGATACGCCCTTGTTGATGTCCATCTTCACGATATCGATCACCACGGCGTACTCGTCGTGCGGGCGGTTGATTTCAATGTGCTTGGGGAAAGCCACGTTATCGTAGGGCCGCCACTCGGTGTAGCGCGCGTCGGTGAGGATATTGCCGGCTGCGTCGAGGATCAACTGGCGCGCCATGGTGAGGTTGTAGCGGTTAAACCAGATGGTCCGATCGAGTTGCAACTGTCCGCCGCCGTTCACGTGGACCACGTGAAGGACATAGAACGCATTGTCCTCGTCGGTGAAGTTCTCCAGCAGGAGCTTGTCGCGATCGGCGTCGATCGGCCGCACCAGCAGCGCCTCCAGAAAGTGCTGCGGGCGCAGGTTTTCCAGCTTGTTCTGGGAGGGCTGATCGATTTCATTACGGCCCACCAGGAAACGGTTCCGGCCCGGGACGTAGAGTTTGAAGTTGGTACCGTCCGATACCATGTCAAAAGCCGTGTTCCGCACCACGGGGTAGAGGCCGATCAGGCGGATATTGCCCGGTTGTCGAAAGAGAATGAACGCGCGAACGTCCTTGTACTCGGTGATCTTGCTTTTTTCCGCGCTGCCCAGCGCCGGCACCATGTCCACGGTGGCGTTGAAATCGCGAATGGCCGCGTATTGTCTCGCAATGATGTCGACCAGTAAGGACCGGTCTGCGACGAGCAGCGGCTGGGTTGGCTTTCCGCCGGTGCGGGCGAAAGCACGGCGCCGCGCCAGGCAGGAGGAAAGCCCAAGCGGGATCAGGCACAGCAGGAGAATGGCCGCGGGGGCGCGCCTGAAGAGCATCGTTTCATTGTAGGCAGCCGGTAAACCGGTGTGTCAATTCAGTGTGCGCGCGCGGGTATGATAAAATGGAAGATAGCCTCGATCACGATGGGCCTGTGGCGCAGTTGGGAGCGCGCTTCCATGGCATGGAAGAGGTCGTGAGTTCGAATCTCACCAGGTCCACCAAATTCCTCAAACACTTACCGCCCTACCACCTCGATTACCCTCCTGAACTGGGTCCAAACTGGGTCCAAAACGAAACTCATTCGCCACGGTAGCCGTGGTAGCCATGGGACGCTTTAGGCGTCGTTCTCTCTATCGCGAGACGGAGACAACATGAGTTTTGCCTATACATGCGGAATCGCCCATGGCCCCCACGGGTACCATCGGCTGGCGGTGGACTTGGTGTCTGTGGGCCGCGTTTTGAGCGGCTCCGTTGTCTCACGAGACGGAGACAATCTGGCGCGCAATGCTCCCATGCGTCCCACGATCCCCACGCCGGCTTTGGCCTGTAGAAACAACACGGTAGCGATTTGTTTTTTCCTTGACGCTCCCACAGTGCCGTGTTAGAGATTGAGTAGAACGCCTCCCGGCGTTCCCCCAGAGGCACGCGGGCCTCTCGCAACTACCGCATCCCCACCACCGAGAGACGGGACTCTCGTAAAACTCCTTCCCTTCCGTGCCGTACTCGACGTGTGCCCGGATGAAACCCGCCGACCAAATCCCCTACTACGCCCCTGATGGAACATCCCTCGGCTTGCGTTCGATGGCGGCGGCAAAGCGTCTGATCGCGGGCGGGTTCGTGAAGCCCTCCTACGGGCGCAAGGGCCATCTCAAGGCCATCTGGCTGCGGCGGGAGGACGGCAGCAGTCCAGTCGAGACGCACGCGCGGGCCGGCACGCGCTACAGCTTCGTCGAGAACCTGGATCACGGCCGGTGCTGGAAGCTCCGACGGTTGGATCGCAAGGACGAGGACGGGGTGGCGTTCTCGACGCGCGGGATCTTCATTCAGGTGCTGGCGGATTGTCTGGTGGCATGAAGCAGCGCAAGAAACAGATCGGCGGTCGGTACCTCGCCAGGGTACGTGGTGCCTTTGGAAAGCTGAGAGTCCCGCAGCGGATCGAAGGTCTTCAATGTGTCCAGAGTGCGGCAGCAATGAAGTGACGGTCAACGCGTTCGACTTCGGGGTCTGTTCCCAGACGGGCTACCGCGACGCAGGCGAACGCTTCCGATGCCGAGTCTGCGGCGCGTCCGGAGATGCCGCGGACTGCGGTGAGACCGATGGGTCCTCCCCGGGCGCCGGCGGCGGCGCGTTGCAATGTAGCGCGGTTTCGCCAGCGACAGGCCGAAAAAATGGTTGCCACTGAGTTGCCACCCGAGACCTCACAGGCCATGGCCAGGCGGATCGAGCTATGGCCAGTGGCAAAGCTGGTTCCATACGGGCGCAACGCGCGAACGCATTCGGACGCGCAGGTGGCGCAGATCGCGGCGAGCATCGTGGCCTTTGGTTTCAACAACCCGATCCTGGTGGATACCAACGCGGGCATCATCGCCGGCCATGGCCGCCTGCTGGCCGCACGGAAACTGGGGATGGAGCACGTGCCGGTGGTCGTGCTGGATCACCTCACGGAAACGCAGAAGCGGGCCTACATCCTGGCCGACAACAAACTGGCCGAGCAGGCCGGCTGGGACGACGACCTGCTCCGGGGCGAGCTGACGGATCTGAAGGACGCCGACCTGGATCTGGCGGTGCTGGGTTTCACGGAGGATGAACTCCGAACGCTCCTCACCGACGCGGAACCTGCGGCCACTGAGGCGCCGGGTGCGGAAGAGGAGATCCCCGAGGCGCCGGTCGAGCCGATAACACGACCCGGGGACGTCTGGTTGGTCGGAAAGCATCGCCTGGTCTGCGGTGACTGCCGCGATCATGCGACAGTCGCGCGGCTGTTCGACGGGAAGACGGCGAACCTGGCCATTACATCGCCGCCCTACGCCACGCAGCGCGAGTACGATCCGGCGAGCGGCTTTAAACCGGTGCCTCCGGACGAATACAGCGACTGGTTCCGGGACGTTGCGGCCAACATCGCGGCGAGTCTGGCCGCAGACGGCTCCTACCTTCTCAACATCAAGGAGCATGCGGCCGATGGTGAGCGCGACCTGTACGTGAAAGACCTGGTCATCGCCCACCGGCGGCAATGGGGCTGGCGTTTCGTTGACGAGTTCTGCTGGCGCAAGACCGACAACGGTGTGCCGGGCGGATGGGGCAATCGCTTCAAGAACGCCTGGGAGCCGGTGTTCCACTTCTGCAGGCAGCCGGAGATCAAGTTCCGGCCGCAGTCCGTTGGCCATGTCTCCGAAGACTGCTTCGATTACTCGCCGAACAACCCGAAATCGACATCCGGCAGCGGGCTTCTCGGCACCGGGGCGCGCGGATCGGCGGCGGGCCAGCCGGGAGCCGCGGACGAGGACGGCAGATTCACCGGCATCGCGCGGCCGAGCAACGTGGTCGAGGTGAAGTCCGAGAGCAGCCAGGGCTCGCACTCGGCTCCGTTTCCGCGTGCGCTGGTTGAGTTCTTTGTGAAGGCCTTCTCCGACGCCGGGGACATCGTCTTCGATCCGTTTCTCGGCAGCGGCACTACGATAGCCGCCGCCCACGTGCTCGGCCGGACTGGATACGGCATCGAGATCAGCCCGGCGTACTGCGATGTGATCCTGCGCCGGATGGCCAACCTCGCCGGCGAGGAACCGGTCCTGGCCGAGACGGGCGAGCAGATGGCCGTCGTCGCCGTCGCGCGCGGAGTGCCCAGCCAGCAGGTGGACAACCCCAGACTTCGTGACGCGCGCCGGATTCAGCACCACGGTCCGGCGCCTTTCTACGGCCCGAAGAAGGCCTCCTGATCTTTTTTAGCGGCCTGGCGTTCCAGGCTGCATGACCCCAAACCCTCTAACCCCAACCGAAAGGATTTTCCCGTATGGCAGACAGCACTCCCAATCCCAATCTTTCCCCGTGCGTTACCCATCAGCCGAGCTTGCTGGGTGGCGCCGAAAACATCAAACTGCTCTTCGACGAAGAGTTGGACAACCGGCGCGAAACCCTGGCGCGGCAGCGCGCCTGGGAAGCAGTCTCGCTGGACCTAGCGCAGACCGCCAGCCGCCGCGCGCAGAACGCGGCGACCATCGACCACGCCATCAATGCCGGCATCGTGTTGTCCGGCCAGGTGGGCACGACCGAGGGCCAGCAGACCGTATCGCCCGCTGGCACGGCCGCCAGCGAGACCACCAAGGGCGCTGTTGCCGCCGCCGGAGCTGGCGAAGCGGTGAGCGCCGAAGCCGTCACCGCCAACGTCGCGAACCTGTTCACGTCGCTGACACCGGTGATCGCGAGCGCCTTGGCCGCCGCCATCTCCCAGACCATCGCGGCGCTCGTGCCGGTCGTGGTCACGGCTTCGGGCGGTGCCTCGACCCCTTCTCAAACGCAGCCCAAGGCTGCGTAGCTCTCCCCATACGGGAGATCCCTCTGCGAGGCGGCTGCGGAACCCTCCGATCCGAGGCCGCCTCCAGGGGCTTTCCCGTGCAGACCAGAAAGGAAAAGACGATGAACTTCTTGCAAATCCTTCAGACGATTCTCAGCGTGGCTCCCTCCGGTATCCAGTTGACGCAGGAGGTGGTGGCGCTCGTGCAGGCCATCGAAGCCGCTTTCACCGCGGGCCAGACTCCGGCGTCTCACCAGCAGGCCGTGGCCTCGGCTCTCGGCGCGCACCTCGCCAAGCAGTAATCCGCTCCGATGACCAACCTGCAGGTAGTGACGTGGCCGGTCGAACGACTGATCCCGTACGCCCGCAATGCGCGCACCCACTCTGACGAGCAGGTGGCGCAGGTGGCGGCGTCGATCGCCGAGTTCGGATTCGTCAACCCGATCCTCGTCGGACCGGATGGCGTGATCATCGCCGGCCACGCCCGCCTGCTTGCCGCGCGCAAGCTTCGCATGACCGAGGTGCCCGTCCTCGTCCTCGGGCACCTCACCGAAACGCAACGTCGCGCTCTGGTGCTGGCGGACAACCGCCTGGCTCTCGACGCCGGATGGGACGAGGAGATGCTGAAGGTTGAGTTGGAGTCGTTGCGCGAAGATGGCTTCGATCTGGACATCGTCGGCTTCACGGATGAGGAGATCGAGGATCTGCTTCGCGATCCCGAGCAGGTCGTCGAAGGCGGCACGGACGAGGATGCGGTACCGGAGACGCCGGAAACCGCGGTCACCGTGCCCGGCGACGTGTGGGTGCTGGGCGAGCATCGATTGCTTTGCGGCGACTCAACGCAGATCGAGGCGGTGGAGAAGGTACTGGCCCGTGGCCTCGCCGACATGGTCTTCACCGATCCGCCCTACAACGTGAACTACGGCGCGACGATGAAGGACAAATTGCGCGGCAAGAAGCGGAAGATCGCCAACGATAATCTCGGCGCCGGCTTCGATCAGTTCCTGCGCGATGCCTGTGCCAACATGCTGGCCATGACCAAGGGCGCGATCTACATCTGCATGTCGTCCTCGGAGTTGCACACGCTGCACCGGGCGTTTACCGAGGCGGGCGGCCACTGGTCCACGTTCGTGATCTGGGCGAAGAACACGTTCACGATGGGCCGTTCGGATTATCAACGCCAGTACGAACCGGTCCTGTACGGCTGGAAGGAAGGCACCGATCACTTCTGGTGCGGCGCGCGGGACCAGGGCGACGTATGGTTCATCAAGAAGCCGGTGGCGAACGATCTGCATCCGACGATGAAGCCGGTGGAACTGGTGGATCGCGCGCTGCGGAACTCCACCAAGAGCCGGGACACCGTGCTCGATCCGTTCGGCGGCTCCGGCACGACGCTGATCGCGTGCGAGAGGGCGGGCCGACAGGCTCGGCTGATCGAGATGGAGCCGAGGTACTGCGATGTGATCATTCGGCGCTGGCAGGAGTACAGCGGCAAGCAGGCGGTGCTCGAAAGCGATGGGCGCCCGTTCAAAGACCTGGCTGTGGAGCGGCTGCATCTGGCCGCATGAATCGAACGATGCCGCCGGGAGTTGGCGGCGATTGAAGCCGAGATCCGCGCGGGCAACCCAGACGTCGAGGGCCTTTGCTTGGCGCAGTCGGACTGGTCGGCAGAGTTACGAATTCTTGAAGCCCTACCATGGAAGATCAAATTCTTCGAATCGTGATTCCGGCGACTGGTCTCGTCTCCGGTTTGATCGGCGCTTACGTCGGTCTGCAGAACCGGGCGTTGCTCGCCGAGGTCCGCAGGGAGCTGGCGGAACTCGAAAACCGGATCATCGCGCGCATCAACGGGACGTACGTGCGCGCGGCCGAGTGCAGCTTGCGCGAGGAGAACGTCCGAACGCGTTTGGAGCTGTTGATGCAGGAGATTCAGAACAGAAACGCCGCCGGCGATTGAGCCAGGCGACGGATTGTTGGCGGTCAGCTATTTCTACGACACTCCCGAAGTTCTTTCAACCCGAAATGAACGCCGACCTCGGTTCTGAAAGCATATATGCTGAGCGCAAATAAAACCAGACCTACGCCCCACGTCGTCCAGTGCCACCAACGCGCCGGCGGGAGCTTATTTGCCACCCATAAGCTTGCCGCTATCCCCACCGTGAATGAAGCCCGGGAAACGTTGATTGCCCACTGCCGAAAGGTTCGGCGAAGGTCCTCTTTTTCGGCAAAGCGTTCAAGGACTGACTCGACACTTTGCATTTCATCCACCCGAATATGTGCGACCAGATGCTCCAGGCGTTCGATCACTTCAGGTTCCCAGGGACCAATACTACGCTCTAGTTCGTGCTGGATTCGCTCTTCAACAAGCTTCTCCGACAAAACGGCGTGGAGCTTTTTGATCCGCTTATCCCGCCACCAATAGGAAGGGCCGCCATCGTCGTTTAGATACTTGCTTTGTAGGTCGGGATGTCCATACGGTTTTTCGGCAAGATCAGTCAGCTTTACGAATCTCACTTGGCATATAGGCAGGCTCGGAACAAGCCGGATGGGGTTCGGACTAAAGTTAACCAGTTGCAGCGGCATGCGGCCACGCCAACCAGGGTTGATGAATCCGCCGGTAGCGTTCACCATCAGGCCGAGGCGAGCAAAGCTGCTTCTGCCGGTCAATTCCGCGGCGTAACCATTGGGAATCTCAAACTCCTCGAGCGTTCGGCCGAGCAGCAATTCGGAAGGGCGGATCGTGATTGTTTCGCCGAGCCCCAAGCGTGTTCGCTTGTAGTAGCGCCGTGGCTGAATTTCAAGCAATCTCGATCGCCTCAGATCGACAGCGAACCGTCTCCGCGGTTTCCAAAAGACGTGCCCCAAGCGAAGGTCTATCGAAGCAGGTTGAACTTGATCGTCGGCATTGAATGGGTCCGCTCCTTCTTCAATGGTGACATTCAACTGCGGCAACAATTCACGAAGATGGCGATCGCAAAGGTACATCAGACTAGAAGCTCATTTGGCGAGCCAAGCTCGTACGTCTTTCATGGCGAATGTTCTGCTCTGTCCCTTTTCGAGGTCGAGAGCGTCAAGAAGCCACTGAGGTTCGGGGTGCCATTCAGTGCTGCCGAAGTGCAATCGCTCTGGAATGACCGTTCTAAGCGCGGTTTCACCTCGATAATTCGTGTACAAAATCCGAATAGCCTTTTCATCCTGCATGAGACACCTATTGCCAAGGATAGCTCAGACCGCGGATGCTTTCGGTGGGGCTGATGGTTCCGCGGAGGTGCGGTGGGGTGTGAAATGTACCGGCGCCCAGAGACCATGAGACTGACGATCGATGATTTGGGGCTAGGCGGGGAGCAAAGGGCGGAGCCGGTTGCTTACGGCATCAGGCGCTTCACTTCGCGGTAGTCGCCTTCCAGTCCCTGCGCCCAGACCACGTAGCTTTCCGGGCAGGCCGGCGTCTTGCCCGCCTCGAGGTCGCGCATCCGTCCGCGCATGTCGCTGGCGGCGATCTCGCGCGCCTCGTTGATGCTAACCACCACTCCGATCGGCTGGTAGTGGCCGTCGCCCAGGTCGGCGATCAGCATCGCGAGCCCAAGCTCGGTGTCGTCCTTGATCTCGATTGCGAATCCGGGCGTCGCGTTCGTGTTGGTCCGTTTGGTGTTTCGTGCCATCGTGTTCATCTCCTTGCATGACGATTCATCACTCCGAAGCCAGGAACGATCAAGCGGAATCTGCCGGAAGAACGAAGAAGCCGCCGACCTTGGTGGCCGGCGGCGGGAGGTGGGATTGGAGGCAGGCGTGCTACTGGGCGACGTATGCGCGATCGCCATTCTCGCGCTTGACGCTCTCGATCTTGAGGCCCATCTTTTTGGTCAGGCTGCCGGAGATGAACCCGCGGACACTGTGGGCCAGCCAGTCGGTGGCGGCCATGATCTCCTTGAGGGTCGCGCCACCCGGCTGGCGGACCAACTCCAGGACCTTGGCCTTCTTGCTGCCCTCGCGCGCCCCTTTGGGCGTGGGCGCGCCGGCGGCGGCCTTGGCAGTCTTGCTCGACCGCTTGGCCTTCGGCGCAACGTTGGCGGCCTGGGGCGCGGGGGCGGCGGCTTCTTTCGCAGGGACTGCGTCCAGGCGTTGGATGGCCTTCCAGATCCGGGCCACGGCGCTCTTGCGGTCCGTGAACTTCTTGACCGGCTTGAGTTCGTCGAAGGGCGTCACTCCTGCGAAGCCGTTCCAGACCTGGATCAGGCGGTCGCCGGGCCAAGTGGCGGCGAGTTTGGCGAGTTCCTTCTCGCTGGCGAAGTGCTCTTGGCCTTCGGGGATCTGCTCGGCGGCAGGGAAGGCCGTGATGTTGTTGTCGGTGTCGATTGCAAACAGTCTCATGGTTCGATTTCTCCTTATCTAACGAGTCATGCCGGCGAGTTTCCCGTCGGCGGTAATTGAAAGGTCCTTGTAATAGCCGCTGCGGAGGCGAGCCCATCCGAACGGCGTCGAGATTTCGTGGCGGGCGGCGATCCGGCTGAGTTTGATCCGGTTGGTGCCGTTCTCAAACTCCTTCTTCAGATGGCCGAAGCGATCGAGCTTCCAACCCTGGCTGGTGGCCCATTTGATCAGTTCGTCCTTGGTGATCATCGCGAACCCATTCATCACTTCGGTCGCGCGAAGAAGCAAGCGGAAAGTTCGAGAAAAAGACCGTGCCTTTGGTGAGCATCCGCGGTTACGCCAAGCATCGCGGCGTGAGCCACACGGCTGTGGAGAAAGCCGTCAAACAGGGCCGGATTCGTACGGTGGATGGCAAGATCGACGTCGAACAGGCGGATCGCGATTGGAACCGCAACAGCAGTCCAGTGAACAAGCCGGAAGCCGCGCCACGCGCCGCCGCCGCGCCCGAGCCTTTGGTCGCCGGGCCCAGCTTTGCGCAGTCGCGTGCGGTGCGGGAGGCCTACGAAGCGCGCCTGGCGAAACTGACCTGGGAAGAGCGCATCAAGAAGCTGATCAATGCCGACGAGATGCGCGTGGCGGCCTACAACGTCTCGCGCATGACGCGCGACCGCCTACTCAATGTGCCGGATCGTGTGGTGGGCGCGATCCTGGCCGAGGTGCGTGCGTCGCTGACCGCCGCTGGCGTGGACCTGGCTCTGATTGAAGGTCTGAACATGGCGAAGGTCCACGGCATCATGCTCGCCGAGATGCGGAACATCCTGGAGGAGTTCGCCGATGAGCTCGGCCAGCGCTGAACAGATCTACTTCGGGGCTGCGGCGGCGGGCATCCGGCCCGATCCTCTGCTTACCATTTCGCAGTGGGCCGACAAGTACCGGAAGCTCTCGCAGCGCGCCTCGGCCGAGCCGGGACCTTGGCGCACGGATCGGACACCGTACCTGCGGGAGATCATGGATTGCCTCTCGCCTTCGTCGCCCATCGAGCGCGTGGTGTTCATGAAAGGTGCCCAGATCGGCGGCACCGAGTGCGGCAATAACTGGATCGGGTACGTGGTTCACCAGGCGCCGGGACCGATGATGGCCGTGCAGCCCACGGTCGAGATGGCAAAACGCAACTCGAAGCAGCGCGTTGATCCGCTAATCGAGGAATCGGACGTGCTCCGGGATCTGGTGCAGAGCCCTCGCTCGCGCGACTCGGGAAACACGATTCTCTCTAAGGAGTTTCCCGGCGGCGTGCTGGTGATGACCGGGGCCAACAGCGCAGTGGGTCTGCGATCCATGGCGGCGCGATTTCTGTTCCTCGACGAGGTGGACGCCTACCCGGGCGATGTCGAGGGCGAAGGCGATCCAGTGAATCTGGCCATGGCTCGCACGCGCACGTTCGCACGGCGCAAGGTGTTCCTGTGCTCGACCCCCAAGATCACCGGCATGAGCCGGATCGAGGCGGCGTATGAAGAGAGCGACCAGCGTCGCTACTGGGTACCGTGTCCGCAATGCCGGGAGTTCCAGGTTCTCAAGTTCGCGCAACTGCGATGGCCAAAGGGACAGCCGGAGAAGACGGTCTACGTTTGCGAACACTGTGGCCACGAAATTCAGAATCACCAGAAGCAGTGGATGCTGCCCCGCGGCGAGTGGCGGAAGAACGCCGCCGGCGACGGGAGGACGGCGGGCTTCCATCTCTCAAGCCTCTACTCGCCGGTGGGCTGGTTCGCGTGGTCTGACGCCGCGAAGTATTTCGAGCAGGCGCAGAAGAATCCGGCTCTGCTTCAGGTTTTCGTGAACACGGTGCAGGGCGAGACGTGGACACTGCTCGGTGAAGCTCCCGACTGGCAGAAGCTTTACGACCGCCGCGAAGACTACAAGATCGGCCTGGTCCCGCGCGGCGGCTTGTTCCTTACGGCGGGCGTGGACGTTCAGAAGGACCGCATCGAGGTCGAGATTGCCGCCTGGGGCCGTGGAAAAGAATCTTGGTCGGTCGATTATCGGGTGTTCGAAGGCGACACCTCGCGCCCCGGAGTGTGGGAGAAACTGACCGGGCTGCTCAACGAAACGTTCACCACGGCTTCCGGGCTGGAGTTGCCCATCCTGCAGCTCGCCATCGACTCCGGGTTCGCCACCACCGAGGTTTACCAGTGGGCGCGGCGGCAAGGCGGCCGAGTTCTGGTGATCAAGGGCGATTCACGCGCGCCCGCGCTGCTCGGGGCGGCGTCGCCCGTGGACGTCGGTCCGCTGGGCGCCAGGATCAAACGCGGGATTCGCGTGTGGCCGGTCAACTCCGGCATGGCGAAGGAAGAGTTGTACCGTTGGCTGCGCCTCGAGCGGCCTACCGACGAGGACCTGAGCGCCGGCGTGCCGTTCCCCGCGGGCTACTGCCACTTTCCGAAGTACAGCGACGAGTACTTCAAACAGATCACCGCCGAGCAGCTCGTCACGAAGCTGGTCAAAGGTTACCGGCGGCATGAGTGGCAGAAGATGCGGGAGCGCAACGAGGCTCTCGATTGCCGGGTTTACGCGCGGGCTGCGGCAGGCCGGGTCGGTATTGACCGCTTCCAGGAAAAGCACTGGGCCGATTATGAGCGTCGGGTCGCGCCGCCGCCGGCACAGGAAGTGAAACAACCGCCACAACCGCCGCGCATGGATGGGACGCAGGCCAGCCGTAACCGCGTGCGCTTCAGGATGGATCTCTAATGGCATTCACTCAGTCCGACCTTGATGCTCTCGACGCTGCCCGCAAGCAGGGCGCGAGGCGAGTCCGCTTTCAGGATCGCGAGTTCGAATTCGATTCCGTCGACGATTACTTGAAGCTCCGGAATCTGATCTTGAACGACATCGCGCAGCAGTCCGGGCCGCAGCAAGTGCGCCAGGTGCGCATCTACACGACGAACGGTTGGGGCCACTAAAGCACCGTGCCAATTGAAACATTGATGACGCTCGCGCGCCAGGCTGGGCACGATGTGATGTCGGTCCCGCGCGTACCGCGTACCCGCGCGATGGGGACGTTCCCCTTCGATGCCGCCGGGCGCGGTCGTCGCGGGATCGGCTGGAATCCACCGACCCTCGGCCTCAACACGCTGCTGTTTTCGCATGGCCTGGAGCTGCAGGCGCGGAACCGGGATGCGGTTCGCAATAGCGCGTGGGCGGCGGGCGCAGTGGATTCGTATGTGGCGAACGCGATCGGCCGTGGGATTCGCCTGGTGTCTCAGCATCCGGACGACAAGATCCGCGACCTGATCACCAAAAAGTGGAATCGCTGGATTCGTGAATGCGATGTCGAGTATGACCCGCGGAATCCCGCATCGGGCCAGACGGATTTCTACGGCCAGCAGATGGTGATTGCCCGCGAAGTGATGGAGGTTGGCGAGTGCTTCGTCCGGTTCCGGCCGCGTTCGGTGAAGGAAGGGCTGACAGTTCCGCTGCAACTGCAACTCATCGAAGCCGAGCAGCTACCGCTGTGGCGAACGGCCATCGAGCAGATGCCGCCGAAGAACTCAGTCCGGTGCGGTATCGAGTTCCAGCCCGACGGAAGGCGTGCGGCGTACCACTTCTGGAAGGCGCATCCGGGCGAAACGATGTTCTTCCCAATGGAGGCGCTGTCGGTGGAGCGCGTGCCCGCGACCGAGGTGCTGCACGTCTACAAACCGATTCGCGCCGGCCAGTTCCGCGGCCAGCCGTGGCTCACATCGGTGATCGCAAAGCTCTACGAGTTGGAGCAGTACACGGATGCGGAAATCGTCCGCAAGAAGCTCGCGGCGATGATCACCGGGTTCATCACGCAGGCGAGCCCGGACAATCCGATCATCCCTCCGGACCAGTATCAAAACGGGCCGAGCCAGACGGAGCAGGGGACGCAGATCAGCAAGCTCGAACCCGGCACGTTCCAGGTGCTGAACTTCGGCGAAGAGGTGCAGTTTGCCGACGCGAAGGACAGCGGCGATTTCAAATCGTTCATCCGGAGTTGTCTGCAAGCTTTTTCGAGCGGGGCCGGGCTTGCCGAGTATCAGATCAGCGGCGACCTATCCGGGATCAACTATTCCTCGATCCGCGCGGGCCTGCTGGAGTTCCGCCGCAAGTGCGAACAGTATCAGCATTCGGTGTTCATCTTCCAGGTCTGCCACCCGGTGTACAAGCGGTGGCTGCGCGAAGCGATGCTGGCGCTGGTATTCGGTGTCGACCTGTTGAACGCCTACAACAAAGATCCCGAGCCATTCGAAGAAGTGCAGTGGGTGACGCCCGGTTGGCCGTGGGTTGATCCCGAGAAAGATATCAAAGCTTCGGAACGGGCGGTCCGAGACGGGCTTTCGACTCGCTCGATTGAATGCGCCGAGCAGGGTTACGACGCGGCCCTCATCGACGCGCAGCAGAAGGCCGACAACGACCGCGCCGATAAGCTCGGCCTCTCCTACGACTCCGATGGCCGGAAGATTCTCACCGGACGTAACGCCGGCATGACCGAGGAAGAGATCGAGCAGGGCGCGGCGAGCGGGAAGGTGGAGGCCCAATGAAGCACCTGGCGCACGTTGCATCGCGGTTTGTGAACTGTCCGCTGATGATTCATCCGCCCAAGCTGGAGGTGATCATCAAGGCTCTGGCGCCCCGACTGGGGATCGACCCGGACATCGTCCTGGCCAACCGGGTACCGATGGACGCCACGGGCACGCTGATGGCCCGTTATGCGGAGGCCGGCGAGGAGAGGGATTACGCGGTCTTGGATGGGATCGCGGTGATTCCGGTCCAGGGCACGCTGCTCAAAAAGGAATCGTTCATGTCCGCGTGGAGCGGCGCGACCTCTTATGAGCAGATCCAGCGCCAAGTGGCCAGCGCGATCGATGACGCGGGCGTGCGCGCGATCCTGCTGGATATCGATTCGCCGGGCGGCGAGACTACCGGATGCTTCGAACTGTCCGACTACATCTATTCGGTCCGCGGCATCAAGCCGGTGTACGCGGCCGCGAATGATATTGCGCTGTCGGCGGCGTATGCGGTCGCGAGCGCGGCCAGCAAGGTCTTCGTGACGCGTACTGGAGCCGTGGGATCGGTCGGTGTGTACGCGCTGCACGTCGATCAATCCGGGTTCGACAAGGATCTCGGCGCAAAGTACACCTACATCTTCGGTGGCGACAAGAAGGTCGACGGGAACCCGCACGAACCACTGAGCGAAAGCGCCAAGGGCGACATCCAGGATGAAGTGGACCGCGAGTACGGGATATTCACCGAGACCGTGGCGCGGAACCGGAAGGTAGCCAAGAAACAGATCGTCGCGACCCAGGCCGGGCTGCTGTGGGCAGAGAACGCGGTGCCCCTGCTGGCCGACGCTGTCGGAACGATCGACGATGCCATGAATGCGCTCAGCGGAGTGCTGGGTGCGCGAAGTAAGAATTCAACCGCGGCGACGGCCGCAATTCCAACCAAGGGAGAGCATATGAACGACGAAGTGCAAGCCCTCGCCGCGAAGAAAGAAGGCGAGGCCCCAGACAACGAAGTCAAGAAGTCGAAGAAGGAGACGGAGGAGTCCGGCGCGAAAGAGCGCGACGGCAAGAAGCCTCCCGCCGACAACGAAGAGGACGACGAAGACGAAGCCAAGTCCAAGAAGGACGACGGCAAGAAGAAGGCCGCCTCTGCGACGATGGCGGCCACCCAGCCGAGCGGCATGCGGGCCGAAGGCGACATCGAAGCCATCGGCGCGCTGTGCAAGATGGCCGGTTGCCCCGAGAAGGCTGCGGAGTTCCTCACCAAGAAAAAGTCCAACGGCCAATACTTCACCGTCGCGGAAGTCAGCCAGGAACTGACCGCCGCGCGCGTGATCGAAAGCGAGAGGAGCATGATTACTTCGCACGTCAACCCCAACCAGGGCGCGACTGGCTCGCTGCAGGAACTCGAAGCGCAAGCCACCACCTACGCCCGGCAGAATCGCGGCAAAGAGACTCCTAATCTCTACGCCGAAAGCGGTACCACCAAGCTGACCAAGGAGCGCGCCTACGCCTCAATGCTCGAAGAGCACCCCGAAGTTTACGGCGCATTCGTGGCACAGCACAACGCGAAGGGCCTGATCGCCACGCTCGAGCGGGCAGGCGTTCGCCTTGCTCGTTAAAGCGAAAGGAGACCAACAGACATGGCATTCGAACAGACATTACGCACGGTAGGCCTTCCGGCGGCGGCCGACCTCACGAGTGGCGGGACGGTGAATCCGCAGTTCTACTTCGTGACCGTCAACTCGTCCGGACAGATCAACTTCACGGGCGCTGGCGCCGTCGCCGATGGCGTGGTCCAGGACAAGCCCAACGCACAGGGAGTCGAGGCCGAGGTTGCGATGCTCGGCATCACCAAGCTGGTGACCGGCGCGGCGGTTACTGCCGGCGACCCGCTCATGGCCAACGCCAGCGGCCAGGCGATTACGGCGACCACTGGCAATTTCGTGCGGGCGCGCGCGCTGGCTTCCTCGGCGGGGGCCGGCGTGATCATCCCCGCGCTGCTTCTCGGCCCGTACAAGATGTAGCGATTCACAAACAAGGAGAAATCAGAAATGCCTCAGCCAACACTACAAGACGTTCACGTCAATCGGCCGCTGACGAACATCTCCGTGGCCTACCTTCAGGAGGCCGCCGGCGTGGAGTTCGTCGCTGACAAAGCCTTCCCGGCGGTCCCCGTCGAGAACAAAAGCGACCTCTACTACACCTACGCGCGGGCCGACTTCAACCGCGACGAGATGCAGAAGCGCGCGCTTGCCACCGAATCCGCCGGCACGGGCTACAACGTGAATTCCACCGGCACATACAACTGCGACGTGTGGTCGCTGCACAAGGATGTGGATGACCAGATCCGCTCCAACAGTGACTCGCCGCTCGCACCCGACCGCGACGCCACGATCTTCCTCACCCAGAAGGCCCTGATCCGGCGCGAGAACCAGTGGGTCTCGAAGTTCTTCGGCACCGGCATCTGGACCAACAACGTCAGCGGCCAGGCGACCGCGGACTCTACGCACGTCATCTATTGGGACTCCGCGAACTATCCGAACGGCAACCCCATCACCGACATTCGCCATGCGAAGACTCAGATGCGGCTGTCGAGCGGCGGCTTCGCACCCAACATCTTCGTGGTCAGCCGTCCCGTGTTCGACAAGCTCGTGGATCATCCCGACTTCATCGATCGCACCAAGTACGGCCAGACCGCGCCGAACCCGGCTGTGGCCACTCGTCAGATCATGGCCGAGATTCTCGAACTGGAGGATGTCCTGGTGATCGACGCCGTCTACAACACGGCGGCGGAAGGCGCGACCGAATCCAACGCCTTCATCGGCGGCCTGAGCGCGGCGCTGTTTTACCGCCCGAAGAACGCCGGCCTCTTGACGCCCAGCGCCGGTTACGTGTTCAACTGGACGGGCCTGATCGGAACCACCGGCGGCGCCGGCGTCCGCATCAAGACGTTCCGCATGGAGCACCTGGCTTCCGATCGCGTGGAGATCGACTCGGCGTTCGATATGCGCCTGGTTTCCCCGGACCTGGGCTTCTACTTCAATAACGTGATCTCGGCGGTGTAGCCATGATGCTTCGTCGTGAATCGTGGGCGCGACTCACCAGGGGCGGGGTTCCGCTTCTGTACGTCCTGCGCCCCTTGCAAGGCTTTACGCCGCCTGACATCGGCGCTGAGTATCCCCCTCCGGATGCCACAAACAAAGTCCAGTTGACCCGCACCCGGCAACTCTACGAGCAGCGCCGGATCGGGACTCAACCCGAAGCGGAGCGGGCGCTCTCCAGGCTTCCCAAACAGGACCCGGCCAAGCCGGGAAAGGAACGCGCGCACAGGCGTCAGTCCGTTGTGCGCGATTAAGGAGATGACACATGGCAGTCAAAGTGGAAAAAACGCCCGTTAACGCACCGGAGTTTCAGAGCGCGGGTCCGCAGGCAAACTTCAAGGGCACCTATCCCTCGAAGCAGAAGCAGTTCCTGTCGGCGGTGCAAACCGGTACGGGCGCACAGCAGAGCATTGCGCACGGGTTGGGTGCGGCGCCTGCGGGCGTGCTGGTGTCCTGCGCCGACAACAGCGGGAGTTCCAACGTCTTCACCGTGACCGAGGGAACGCACACCGCGACCAACGTGCTTGTGACGGTGACCACGGGCGCCAAATTCAAGGTCCTGGCCTGGCTCTGATTCCGATGAAAGCAAACTCGTTCGGTAATATTCCGGTCCCGACGCCTGGCACGCCCGTTCCCGTCACCAGCGATCCGAATCTGCGCGTGGAGCGGATGCGCTTCGCCGCGGTGATCGGTCAGACGGGGCGCGTGTTTCTCGGCGTGTCGGGCATGAACAAAGCGAACGGTACTGGTGTGGTCAAGGAGTTCTGGCCCACTGGTGCTGGTGGCGGCGTCGCGGATGCTTACGAGATCTGGGCGGAAGACTCCAGGCATTTGCTGGTGCCATCGGATTACTACATCGATGCCAACAACGCGGGCGAGGGACTGATCGTCGCCTATTGGACGTGAGATGCCGAACTGGCCCAATATTGAAGCGCTCGTGGACGGCGTCGTGTTGCAGACATTCGGCGAGCCGGTGGTGTATCAGCCGGTGCAGGCAGGCGCGGCGCAGGGGAGTCCGTTCACGGTAACCGCCGTTCGCCACCTCCGCGTGCGCGAGGAATCGGGCGCGATGGCGAACTTCGAGGAGATCTCGGTCAATCCCTCCGACTTCTCGAATCCGCCGGCAAAGGGCGATTGGGTGACCGCCTGGGGCACACAGTACGTGGTGACGACGGTGCGCCAGCCCGACGCCTACGGCATGCTCAACCTGGCACTTCTTCAGCGGTCGTGATCAATCCGAAAACAATACTTGGCGAGTGGGTGACCGCGCTCCAGTCCTGCCCGGACCTGGTCACCGCGATCGGCGGCAACGGCAGCAACATCCGCGCGTTCATGGAAGGGCTGGCCACGGACAACAATCTGCGGCTGGCGATTTTGCAAATGCCGCCCGGCTCGGTTCTGGTCGCGTGGAACGGCACCACGCCGCGGCGTCTCACGGGCGGATCACTGCATTTCGCGCATCGCTTCTCGATCTACCTGCGGGCGCCCGAGCAGGATTCCACCGCCACGTATGCCGATTTGTTCTGGCTGCTGGTGAGCGCAGTACCAACCGGTGCGCCATCGTGGGAATCGCTGCTGCATTTCCAGATTGATCCCGATTGCTACCCGATGGACATGGATCTTCCCTCCGCGCAGCGAAACACGGTTGTGGTGAGCGCGGACGGAGCAACGCTCGATTACTTCGAAGTTCAAGCAACGCTGGTGGAGCAAGGCAACCCCGGCGGGGAATGAGGAGAGCTTATGGATTGGATTTTCATGCAATCGCCCGAGGGCGAAGTGAAGGAAGTTGAGGCGACAGCGGCCGCGCTTACGCCACTCATGGTCGCCGGGTGGCGTCAGGTTCCCGCGCCGGCGGCCACGGGCCCAAAACCGGCAACTCCGGTTGAGGAGAAAAAGTAGCCATGGCAAACATCAACGAATTGATGGAAGGCTGGGGGTTTGGCAAGCAAACTGCCATAGGGACGGCGAATTCGTCCGCCGCCATCTGGCGTCACACGAATCTCAATACCAAGCCGTGGGCGAAGGTCCCGATGAACGAGGATGATCGGGCGGAAATCGGCAAGGGCCACGAGTTCCCCACGCAGCTTTTCAAGTCGCATTACAACATGCCGACTTTCGAGATCTCCAAGTACGCGTCATCGGAGGTTCTCGCGTGGGCAATGTCCTTCGCTCTCGGCAACGTTGCTGTTAGCGGGAGCGGTCCATACACGTACACCATCGTTCCGGCCTTGGGTTCGACGAACCCGACCGGCCTCGAGTTGCCCTACTTCTCCTTCGTTCAGCAGATCCGGCCCGGCGGCTCCGCGGTGCTGGACGAAATGCTCGTGGGATGCGCTGTCAAGTCCTGGAAGCTGTCGATCAAAAACTCACCAGGCCGTGCGAGCGCCATGTGTTCGGTAGAGTGCGTGACCACGGGCCAGTACACCTCGCCCAGCGGCATCACGCTTCCCTCCGTGTACTCGCCGCACGAGTTCAATGCCGGCATGATCAGCGCCCTGACCTTCAACGGCATCAACTACCTGTCCGGCGGTAGCGCCAAGCAGTTCGTTTCGATGGACGCCTCCTGGGAGAACAACTTCCGGCCCGGCTTCTTCCCTGGATCGGGCGCACAGGACGGCTATCAGATCCAGGGACGTTTCGAGTGGGGCGACCGGGTTTTCGCGGTGCAATTTGTGGTGCGCGTCCAGGCCGGTTCGACCGAGTACTCGAACCTGATCAACTTGACCACCGGGACCGCGACGTTCACCGTGACCCGCGACGCAAATAATTCCTTCACGATGCTGGTCCAGAAGATGGGCTTCAACGTCGCCGAACTGGGAAACACGGATGGCATCGTGACGCTTCAGATCACCGGCGTTCAACTCTACGACGCCACAAACGGCCTGGTGACGATGACGATCACCACCCCGCAAACCGGTATCTGCCAATAGGAGGATTCATGTTTGACGCGAGTAAGCCGTTCGTAGTGCCGATCTTATCGGGCGGCGAGAAGAGCTGCGAGGTGCGGTTCCCTTCGGACGAGGAGTGGTGCGCCTGGGCACGTGCGCAACGCACCGTGCGGCATTTTCTCGGACGCGGAAAATCGCAGAGCGAAGATGTGGACCTGCCGAAGATCAACGCGGAACTGTTCGCTAAGATCCGCACCGATCAGGACGGTCCCGAGTTCGACGATGCCGAGGCCGGCATGGTGATCGGCCGCATTGAGCGGTGTTCCGTGGCCAGTGTCGAGCGCGAAGGGATCAATTACCGGATCGAGATGAAGGTTCCTGGCACGCGCGTGGTTCACGTGTTGCGAATGCCGACCGCGAAGGAGATGCAGGACCACGAGCGGGCCTCAACGAGCGTTGTAGCCGCGCGGCGGTCCGTCGAGACGCGAGCGTTCCTGGAACCGAGCGGCGCGCTTTACGACAAGCTGCACATTTCGCACGACGGCTACGCCGGCGCCGTGCCTATCGTCCACAAGTCGGCCGCTGTGTCCGAGGTGATAGCGCAACTGGCCATCGAGGCCGACGAAGACCCGGAATAGCCGCGCCCGGTGACTGGCCGGATGAGCCGGGCGTTCGATTCCTGATCCGGTCGGTGCTCCACCAGGGCGGGCTGTGCGGAACTGAGGAAGATTGCCCAGACCGCGTCTTCCGCTGCCGCCGGTGCGGATATTCCGCGCAGTCCGAATTGGATGGCTGCCCCGCCTGCAGGGCGGATTGGAAGGCCATTGACGTCAGCCACGGGCCGGGCTGTCCCCAAAATCTGCTGGAAGAGGCGATGGATACGCCAAACGGCGCTCTCGTCCGGCGGTGCTTCCGCATTCTCAACGCGAAGAGCATCGGGCTCACCATCACGCTGGCCGACATCACCGAGGAGGAGTTCCGGGTGCTGGAACTGATTGAAGCGGAGCGCCAGGAGCAGTTAAAGAACGGGTATGGCGGTGCTCAGGACCGTCGGTAGCGGGTCAACTATCGGTTTGGGGACTATACGCCCAGTTGGATGGCCGGACCCCAGTGGGGTTTTTTGAGAGTAATCCCCAAGCAACTTGAAGGAAGCCACGCTTGCAAGGAAGGAGGAGCGGCTGGCAGAGGCTCGTCGGCAGCCTTCGCGAACGCGAACTTTAAGGTACATTCCTCCTCGGCGTCTTCGCCTTGAGTTTAGGATGCGTGTCGCCGTTCACCAGGATTGCTTTCCACGTCGCCGCCTTGATCCGCTTCATTTCGCTCTGCAACTGGCTTTTCAGGATGAAAGGCTTCGCCTGATACATCACGGCGTAAAAGCGGGTCCAGTCCTTCGATCCCTTGTAGCCGCCGACGTCCTCGACGATGCCGGTAAAACGCGTGACCGCCTCCTGTTTCGTATGCGCGAGCTTGAACTCGATTGCGGCGCCCACGCTGGCGATCCCACAGTCCGGCACGAAGTTCTTGATCGTCCCGCCGATTGGCGGATTCTTGCGGAAATCGGGGAAACACACCTCCAGGTAATCGTGCATGACCTCTTGCAGATCCATCTCTTTCGTTAACGCCTTCTGCCTGCGGTGGACTAGCCTCGGCGCGTCGTTTAGCATCGCCTCAAGTCGGGCCAGCGTCCACGATTGCTCGCTTGTGATCTCCTCGCTGATCGTCAT
>Ga0116114_1000214_pt1 | contig 41828 bp, 34 predicted proteins | sample June2015DPH_10_5_FD_89823 | JGI IMG/M metagenome (GOLD analysis project Ga0116114, IMG submission 89823) | Peatland microbial communities from SPRUCE experiment site at the Marcell Experimental Forest, Minnesota, USA - June2015DPH_10_40 | ecosystem: Environmental > Terrestrial > Soil > Wetlands... | reverse complement strand
GGTGGCACCTGATGGCAGGGCATGGAGAGAAGTTCGGGCGGAAGAAGGAAGACGCGATTGCCGCGCTGTTGTCTCAGCGGAACATTGAGGAAGCTGCCCGTGCTGCTGGCCTCGGTACGAGAACACTCCTTCGCTGGCTGACGCTACCCGAGTTCCAGACAGCCTACCGGGAGGCTCGCCGCGCAGCGTTCGGGCAGGCTGTGGCTCGGCTCCAGCAGGGAACTTCGGCGGCAGCCACCACTCTGCTGAAGACGATGATCGATCCGAACACGCCGGCGTCCGTCCGGGTGCGGGCGGCGGAGGCCATCTTCAATCACTCGGCCAAGGCAATCGAGATCGAGGACATCGAGGCGCGCGTCACGGCGCTGGAAGCAGCAACGGCGAGCGAACACGCGCGGCAATGACTCGCAGGGAAGCTGGCATGTCGAATCTTCTGAGGCGAGTCCGAAAGCTCGAAACCCGGTTGACGGACGTAAGTGGCCTGGCGCCCGATTCCAGGACATGGCTCGATTACTGGACGCATCGGATAGAGCGGCTCCTCGCTGGAGAGCCGACCGGCCGCATCCCGCTGGAAGCGATCGATGCGCTGGTCGTAGCCAGCACGGCGCGGGAGGAGCGGCCGGAGAAGGATCTAGCCCCCGTGGGAGGCTGATGGAGGCGGGAGACAACTCAGATGATCACCAGAAACCTAGCTCGGCGCTTGGAGCGGCTGGAAACTCGCCTCGTGCCGGAGGGCGAACCCCTGGTCATCAACGTCCACTTCGTCTCCACGGACGGAAGCCGTGTTGGCGGCGTCCGCTTCACCATTCCGCGCGCCGGAGGGCGGCCTGGGCAGTATCGCAAAGGCCTGCACCCATGAAGCCTATCATCAGGAGGATTCGAGAGCTGGAGCAGAGACTTCCACCTCCTGCGCCAGCCTTCTCGGGCCCGTCGGGCGCCGAACAGATTGCGGCCGAGCTCACCCGGGTCGGGTTCGTGCGGGGTGAGAACGAAAGCCTTGCGGAGACCTTCGCTCGCTACCTCGGGATCACTGTGCGGGAGCTTCGCAGGCGGTTGCAGGCTCGGGCGGCAGGCCAGCCCGCGTAGTTGGCTGCCGATATCGGGTGATAACGCTCATCTGCAACGGGCACCGTTTGTGCGGGACTTGGGTCCGTCCACGGCTTCCCGCAGCCGAGTGATCGATATCGGTAAGCGCGGCGTCAGCAGGCGAGCAATGCGGTTTTTGGTAGAAGCGAAGTTCTTAAGTACTTCGGGCCCGCCTCAGCGGTCCTGCAACCAGATCCTCGAATCGAGGTTCAGGCCCTTGAGAAACGACCGCAGACGGCGCCAATCTTGTCGTTGCTGGTCTGAATCCCGTCCGTACCGCCCGTTTCTTGCCTGCATGCTCGTGTGGAAGAGGGGAAAGAGCCAGCGTCCCGACCATTCAATCTGGTGCGCGACCGCGTCGGTCATCGGTATGTGCTCCTTAACACTAGAAGTCTACTTGCCGCGCCAAGAAAAGGCTATGATTCTATACATCCCATGAAGGTACACTCTCTAAACGGAGGGAGTCCATGAAGACCCCCTGGGGCGGCGGCTTCGGTCTACGTCGCTGCAGTATTGTTTTCTGCGCCTGCTTCGCCGCTCTGCTCGCGGGCTGCGGCGGCCGCGGAAGTCCCGCAGCGCCGCCATCCATAACATTGTCGGTGAGTCCCGCAACCACGCTAATCTATCCAGCGCAGCCGGCGGTCACGGTGAACGTCGGCGTGGCGCGCCAAGGGACCGTCGGCGCCATCTCGCTCAGCGTGGCCGTGCCGGCGGGCGCGGCGGTTGCGATACAATCGCCCGGCGCCTCAAGCGCCGGATCTCTCTCGTTCACAGCGACTACCGCCGGCGCGGGCGCCTACCCCCTGACCGTAACCGCGACCGATGGCAAGACCAGCGCCTCAACTCCGCTTACGTTAACCGTGGGCGCTGTCGTTCAAATCGGCAAAGCCACGACCGGCAAGTTCAACGAGGCCATGTCCGATACGATATTTCCGGCTGACTGGAACCTGAACTTTTTTGCTCAGAATCCGACAGCCACGCAAATTATGGGCACTCTGCTGCCGCAGCATATCCTGCTGCCAACAGCGCTGCGTGGGGTACCACAAATGACCGGCAGCACTTGGGACTTCACAACGATTGACGCTGTCACCCAGCCGGTGCTCACCGTGGGCGATCGGAGCCCGGAACTGCGGCTCTTCCCAGCTCCCGCGTTCATGTATGTCAACGGCGACAACACGGCCGATTTCCTGGATCCCACATTTCAGCAGTTCGCCGGATATGCGCAAAACCTGGTGCGCTACTACAACACCGGAGGCTTTACTTCCTCCGATGGGGTGTCGCACGTCTCGCCATCCTATCCGAATACCAAGATCACCTGGTAGGGCATCTACAATGAGCCCAACGCAAACAACAATCTCACGCCACAGCAATACGTGCAGATGTACAACACGCTGGTGCCCGCCATGCAGGCCGCCGATCCCTCCCTGAAGTTCGCCGCCATAGAACTGGGCATGAATGGGGACTTCACAGGGGCGCCGCAAACCTGGGTACCGCCGTTTGTAAGTGGAGTGACCGCCCGCGTTGACGCACTGACAACGCACTTTTATTCGACCTGCGATCCCAGCCGCACCGACGCCCAGTTGTTTGCCACGATTCCCGGCTTTGTCGCTGACCTGCAGTATATCTATGCACAGATGGCCACGAACCCGACGCTTACGTCCGTCCCCGTTTGGCTCACGGAGAATAATGTTGACTGTGAAGCGTCCGGCACAAGCAACGATCCCCGTGGCTCCAGCCCCTTTTTTGCGTCCTGGCGGCCGTATGTCTTCTCGCAGTTCGGCAAAGCCGGAAACAAGGCGCTTTACCAGTTCACGTTCAACGGGAATTCTGAGTTCGGTGAAGTGGACCAGAATGTTGCCACGACCGTGTACCTCAGCTACTGGGTCGATTACTGGCTCGTTCGCATGTTTCCGTCGCCCCCCGGCGCTGACATGCTGGCCTATACGGCGACAGACACCGCTGACATCGAAGTCCTGCCGGTGGCGAATCCGGACGGGAGCGTCACCGTAATGATCGCCAACCTCGCGGTCGCCGGCCCAGCCGATTCGAACGGAGCCGGCGCGCCGCGCACCGTTCTGGTCGACACCTCGGCACTCGGCAGTTTCTCGTCCGCCAGTCTGCTGATCATCGACCGGAATACGAACTTGAACACGGGACCGGTCGCTTCCGCAGTCACGCCCGGACCGCAGATAACGGTAGCGCTCAACGGCTACGGCGTGGCCTTCTTGAGCCTGAAGTAGCCGCTGGGCGGCGCGCAAGCGCGGCATCCGGCGTGGTCGAAGCCGGTTGCGAGGCAGTGATCGGCTCGCGGCTGAGATGCCCACAAACAGAGCCGCGACCGTCAGGAGCGGTTAGCCTTTCTTTAGCCGTAACCAGCAGCACAGCGGCCAGGCGTGCGCATGCGCAATACGCCAGATTGCCAGACAAGCCCTCGGAAGGCAGGAGCGACGAATCCAGGGTAAACTCCGACAACCGACGGAAGTTAGCCGCGAGCTTCCAGTGTGTTCGCATAAAGACGAACCAAGATGGTGTCTTGATTAAGGTTCACAACACAACTGCATAGGCCGCAGTCGCGAACAGCTCTTCCCATGAGACGTGGGGATTTCGGGACCCCAACGGCGTTCTGGGGAATTGCTGGTGGGTACTCGGCGGGAGCTGCGCATGTGGTTGCAGCATCGGACGACGAGCATGGCCGCCGAGTTGCCTTCCGATATTGGCGGATAACGCTGCGTCAACGCCGGTTTCTCCGGAACTACTTGCACGAGATGGCGACTGTACGCTCATGTGAGTTGTTTCCGAGTGGACGATCCGGCCGGAACCGCTGTGGCGGCGCATCCAGTGAACAGTCCCTGCGCAGTCGCGGAGGGAGCATGGCGCCAGACTTCAGAAGGACCTACCATGGTAAGGTCCATGGGCAATCCTATCGGCGAAAAGGTCCCCCGCGGTGTGGCAGCGGATCTGTCAACCTCCGCACCGGAGTATGTTTCCAACTCCGCCACCCGCGTGATCGCCTCCATGCTGGGCGTCCTCCTTGGCATAAGCTCCATCAACCATGGCATCCTGGAGACCCTGCAGGGTAATCGCCCCACCCCGGGCCTTGTGGTGAAAGCCCTCGGCTCCGGTTACAGCTGGACGGTGTGGACCCAAGGCAGCGAGCCCGCCTTCACCCTCGTCCCTAACTTCCTCCTGACAGGCCTGATCGCCACCTTCATCGGCCTTCTAATGATCCTCTGGTCACTCCGCTTCCTCCAGAAGTCGTACGGTCCAACCGTTTTTCTTCTTCTTGGCGTTACTTCGTTTCTGACCGGCGGCGGCATGGCGCAGGTTCTGCTTTTCACTTTGAATTGGTTGGTTGCCACGCGCATTCGGGCATCGCTCAGACTCTGGCGTTGGTTGATCCCAAGCCCTCTATGCCGCGTCCTGGGCGGAATCTGGCGATGGACCCTGGCAGCGGCGACCATCCTGTTCCTGTCAGCGTTGGAAATCGCGGTGATCGGCTATATTCCTGGCGTCCCCAGTCAGCCCGAACTCCTCCGCAGGATACTCATGTTCCAGCTTGCGCCAGCTATCGTCCTCTCGTTGCTTTTGACGTTCCTCTCTGGTTTCGCGCACGACATCGAGGTTCGTAGGAGTGCCTAACCGGCCGCCAGAATCGTCCAAAGCGGAAGCCGCATTCAAAAACCGGGCACTGCGGAGGTATTGGTCGGTAATTGGTCAGGCTGGACCCGCCCGAAGGGACCGGCCAACTTGCGCCGACACCGAGCGCCAAATCGCAGGCACCAAACCGGCAAAGCCATCTGTCCGCGTGGCCGATCTCCGGTGTTGCTTCGAGCTGTAGGCAAGATCACGCGCCAACTGGAACCTGGGCCGGAGGTCGAGTTGACGTGTCACGCCCTACCCTCGGATTGAATTGACGCGTGGTTGTCCCGAAGTCCCGTTGTGGGAAGTTCCCGGCGTGCCGAGCCGATTCGGATCAGATCACGTCACGCTAGCCCGGAAGAAGCCAGCGGCAGAGAAGCCCGTCCCTGGCGGGACCCTGGGCAGACGAGGCCGAGTCCAGTCTGGACTATCCAGTCTGGATGATCAAGAGCTGGCGGCGTGTCATAGGACTCCAGGAAACCGAGAAGCAAAATGGAAATCCCGGCCCACGTTCTTGTAAAGCTGCTTCGGTGGCCGTACAATCGATTCCGGCCAGGGAGCAGAAATTGGGAAATTCCGGGTTAACGCTCTCAATCGAGACAGCACGGGGCATGACTACTGGAAGCTGCCTTCTTCGCCGCGTCCTCTGGTGGTTGGCGGCCGGCGCGGTGCTCAGCGGGCCCGCCTCAGCAGCCGACTGGCTGCCGGTCACGGACGCCGAACGAAACCTGAACGCCCCAAAAGTAGAGAAGGACGCTCCGGCAGAAGTTCTCCTCTGGCGGGTCCATGTGGAGCGGAACGAAGCCTGGCTTTTCTCCAGCACCGTCTACCAGCACTACATCCGTATCAAGCTCTTTAACCACTTCGGCTGTCAGAGTCAGGGATCGGTGCGCCTTCCGGCCAGCGCCGAGGGGACGGTGAGCGGACGGACCATCAAGCTCGACGGCAGGGTCCTGCCCCTCGCCAAGTCCGCCATCTCGATTCGCGATGCGGTGGTCTACCGCGGTCTCAAATCGAGGGTAGTGACCTTTGCGCTGCCCGGCCTCGAGCCCGGAGACATCATCGAGTACAAATGGACCGAGAACGCCTACGACTTCGAGCCGACCCTGTGGAGTGACTTCGGTTGGAGTTACGCGCCCTGCGTGCGTCTGCAGCTCTCACGGGATATTCCGGTAGAGCAGGTCACGTACTTCATACGCGGACTTTCGACCATCGGGCCGTCTCCGGTAACGCTGAACGCCGTGCCCTTTCAGACCGAGCTTCCATCGCTGAAGAAGGGCAAGGGCGGCTTCTACACCGTGTCCATGGAGGACGTGCCTGCCGCCGCGGACGAGCCGATGATGCCGCCGGAAGCTCAAGCCAAGCCCTGGCTCCTGCTCCACTACATCTTCTACGAAAAGACGCCGGAGCAGTACTGGAAGGGCATAGGCAAAGACACCTTCGGACTGGGGAAGCGCGTTCTCAAGCCGGATGCCGACATCCGGCGAGCCGCAGCCGAGGCCGTCGGCGGCGCGACGGATCCCCAGGACCAACTGGCCCGCATCGCGCTCTATTGCCGCGCTAAGATCAAGAGCTTGGCCGCCGGCGACGTGACCGAGCAGCAGCGCCGGAAAGCGAGACAGAGCTGGTTCCCCGGCGACGTCCTCAAGCGCGGGCTTGGCACGGATTCCGAGGTGAACGTTTTGTTCGCCGCGCTCGCCGCCGCCGCCAGATTTGACGCGCGGCTGGCGATGGTGGCCGACCGGGGCGACATTCCTTTCAGACCGGCGCTGGTAGACGCGGACCTGTTGCCACGCGCCGCCACCGCGGTTAAGCTGGGCGGGGTCTGGAGCTTCTGGAACGCGGCGGATCGCGAGTTGCCCCCGGACACGCTGCCTTGGCAGGCTGAGGGCGTCCTGGCGCTGATCGGCGATCCCGATACGCCCTTGTTCGTGCCGACCCCGTTCTCCGGCCCGGAGAAGTCCGTGACATCGCGGACGGCGTCTTTCGAACTCAAGGAGGACGGCACTCTCCAGGGAACAGTGCGCCTGACCTATAGCGGACATGACGCGGCCCAGCGCCGCAAGGAGTGGAAGACGGAGTCCGCGGCCAAGAGGGAGGAGAGCGTCCGCGAGGCGGTACGGAAGCAGTACGACGCTGCTCAGCTGTCCGAAGTCAGGGTCGAGAATGCCGACGGCGCCGAACGGCCGCTCGAGTGCTCCTACTTGGTAACGATCCCTGGGTACGCGCAGAAGACCGGCAAGCGCATGTTTTTGCAGATGGACTACTTCGACCGCGGCCAACCGGCGCGCTTCGCGGCCAACTCTCGCCGCTATCCGGTGTTCTTCGACTACGCCTGGACGGAAGAGGATCAAGTCATCGTGAAGGTTCCGCCCGGTTACAGCTTGGAGAGTCCCGAGGCCCCCGGCCCGGTCGACCTGGGTGAAATCGGGTCCTATGAAGTCACCGTCATGGCCGGCGCAGGCAAGTTGGTACAACAACGCAAACTGGTGTTCGCGCACGGCGGCCGGCTCGTTTTCCCCGTGGCCGCATACCCGCAGCTCAAGCAGGCCTTCGACGCGATCCACGAAGGCGACCAGCACGCGCTGGCGCTCCGGCAAACCGACTGAGAGCCGAACGCTACCGCGGGCCTCCGGCCGATCGAACCGGTACTGACCGAGGCAGGACTCCGCGCCCTCCAGGACCTCAGCCGTTTCGGAGTTTTCGGTTGATGCCCTTGCCCACCCGAGGTAAGGTCCAGGTGGCTTCCGCTATTACCCGTTTCCGGCAAGCGGTGTATTAATATACCCCCAATGGTCCGCACAGCATTAACAGGCATCCTTCTTTGAGGAGGACTCATGGCCGCTTCCGATTTCGACCAGGCGCAGGCAGCGCGATTCGCGCGTCTGGCCCTCGATTGCGTGCACAAGGAGTATCCCAACAAGATCGCCCATTCCATGAACTCCGACTCGGACGCGAGGCCGCCCCGTGAGCTCACGCCGGCTTTCTACGGCTGCTACGACTGGCACTCCTCCGTGCACGGGCATTGGCTCCTGGTGCGACTGGTCCGCTTCTTCCCGCAGGCGCCGTTCTCCGCGGAAGCCCGCGAGGCCTTGGCACGGAGCTTCACGCCCGCCAACATCGCGCAGGAAGTGAAGTACCTGAACGCGGAAGGCCGCGCCGCGTTCGAGCGGCCCTACGGCCTCGCATGGCTGCTGCAACTGGCGGCGGAGCTGAAAGAGTGGGAAGATCCCCAAGCCAAGCACTGGTCCGCGACGCTCGCGCCGCTGGAGCAAGCAGTCGTCGCGCGCCTATCCGCGTGGCTGCCCAAACTCGACCACCCCATCCGCACCGGCGAGCACAACAACACGGCGTTCAGCATGGGCCTCATGCTCGACTATGCGCGCACCGCCGGCAACGCCGAGTTCGGCAAGCTGGTCGATGAGCGTGCGCGCCACTACTACCTGAAGGACCGTGGCTGCCCGGTGAATTACGAGCCTTCGGGTGAGGATTTCCTCTCTCCCTGCCTGGCCGAAGCGGACCTGATGCGGCGTGTCATGCCGGCCGGGCAGTTCGGGATGTGGTTCCGGGTCTTTATCGAGCGCCTCAACTTAGAGCCAACCACCGTTCCCGACCTCACCGATCCCAAGCTGTACCACCTCGCGGGCCTGAACTTGAGCCGCGCCTGGATGATCGAGGGGATTCTCTCTGTGGTGGCGGCCACCGACGGTCGCGGGGCGGCGATGGCGGACTTGGCGGGCCGTCTCCGCAAAGCCGGCCTCGATAGCATCAAAAGCGAGCACTACGAGGGCGGTCACTGGCTCGGAACCTTCGCGGTCTACCTGGTCACAGGCCGGGGGCTGAAATGAAAATCGCCGGGTGGGGTCTGGCAACCTGGCGCGTTGCGGAACGGGCCCCTGTTCCAGACAATGTTGGCTCACGTCACGGTGACGTGCCACGCCCAACCCGCTCGCGATCCGCGTAGGCTCTCGGCCAGCCGCGTGGATGTGGCGGGAATGTGAGCAATCAGCACGCGGAAGCCACACGCCCCAACCGGAAGTTGCATGTGAGGAAAAGCAGTTGTGACGATACTATTCCGGCGCAACGCCGCCGTCGGCTGCAGCCGCCATCAGACAGCGCCGAAGAACACGAGAAACCCCTGGTGGCGACCACGGGGGACCGAACGGAAGTCAGGCAGGAGTGAGCCGATTAACGTCACTTGAAACGCAGCTCGCGCGTTTGGCTTACCGCCGGTGCGGGGATCGCGTACGCTGTGTGGGCCGCTGACGGATGGTTCACCTTCGATCGCCGCCCTTCCTGCTGAATGCGCTTGTGCGCCTCCCCCCAGGAAGGAAGTTCCTCGCCAGCTTGCGTCCAGTGAACCAGAGCAGCTTCGTCACACCAGTTAAGCAGGCTTCGCATGGTCGGCCCGTGGGGTTTCGCATGCATGAATGCCTTCACCGAATCCTCGGACGACCAAGTCGTGCCGGTCCAGAACGTGTTCCGGCGGTCCCGCAGCAGTTTGACCGCGAGGTTCCCGTCGGCTCTCGCAGCTTGCCGAGCAATCCGCAACGTCTGAATAACGAGCGGGCACATAGGACCACGACCGAACGCGCAGACGCGTAATGGAAACGAATGGCATAGGTTCCCTCTCCCGCCTGAATACCTGTTTGCGGTCTCTAACGGTCAAACTCCGCGGCGACCACGCGGTCGCAAAGCCTCAGCTCCGGCTGCCAAGTCACAACCCCAGGTCCTGGCGCTTCCGGCAGGAATACGTCAATTATGCCAGAGAGGATTCTCCCTGACGCCGCAGGGTTTAGAAGCCACCCGAACAAGGGACGATAGGAGCCCGGCGACGAGCGCGCCCTGAGGCCCTGATGCCGAGCGCAGTAACCCGTCGCAAAGCGAGCCCTTCAGTAGCCGCGCCTCTGCGTGTGACTTCCCATCATGCCGCACTCCTCCAGGCCGAGCGAAGCGCTACGGTGCTGTGCCCACCGGGGGCTTCTGCGGTTTGAATTGCATAGCTGTGGTAAGCCCCAGAACCGTAGTCGTACAGCGTTATGGATCCGCCGCTGACACCGCCTTCGAAATTGCACATACTTCCGTGGTCGTACCCAGTGAACTGATCTCCGTCAATCTTCAACGACACTTGGTGCCTGTCTCCATAGTGGTACAACGAAAACTCCCTACGGTTGCCGCTTCCACTGAAAGCACAACCGTGCTCATAGTCGTACACGCTCACCTTGCGGTCATCGACATCTCCGCTTATGGATACGTGCCCACATGCTGAGCAGTCGTAGATTGAGGAGGCAGTGCGCCCTGAGATCAACCGGCCCGCAACGTAGGCCACGCATGCCCGAACACTCGGTGTCATCTTGTCTCCGCCGTGGCGGCCTGCAACCTGGTGTGTGCCAGGGCCAAAAGGCGAGGGGCGAATTATTAACCGATTTTAACATCTATGGCGCCGATTGTCAAGCGCACTCGTTGTCCCGCAGTGTGGTTTTCCTCATCTATTTGAAACAAAAGATGCTACAGACGCCTTCCCCAACGGCCGCATTCTCCTAATGAGCCGCTAGCCGGGCCGCATTGTGGTCGCATTTGGGGAGCGGTTTCCCGCGTCCGCGCACCACGGCCGTCACTCTGACCCAGGAATTCCTACCGGTCACTTAGAGAAACACCCTGGACACCAAAGAGCAGGCCGCCCATCAGGACCCGTTGCGCGTACTGACATGGATAGGTTTTCCGCAGTGCTAAAGGTCATGGTCGATGCAGGCGCGCCGGCGTCCACGCGGCTCCGCGCCGCGGACATCGTGTTAGGGCACACGGCCAAGGCTATCGAGATCGAGGACATCGAGGCGCGCGTGGCGGCGTTGGAAGCAGCGACGTCCTTCGGTGAGCAACGGCGATGAAGACCGTGCTCAGACGAATTCACCGGCTGGAGGATCAACTCGGGGCGCCGGACCGGGAGCGGCGGTGTCTTGTAATAGTGGCGTGCAATGCCGGCTGGGGTCTGGCCCTGGAATCAGGACGCCTGCATTCAGACCCTCGATCAATGCGGGTTTCTGCCCACTGGTCCGGTCGGCCTCGTGGATCTCGGCAATATTCCGGATGGCCTGGATGCGGAGGAGACAGAAAGGTTTCTGCGAGACAATGGCGCGGAGATCTGCGATCCCGGCGGTACTCGAGATTCTCGCGGGCCAGAATGCGCCGTCACCCACGCGAGTGAGGCCTGCACCCCGCAGGTGGTGTCCGGCGGCGGCACCGCGTTGCGGCGCGCCAACCAGACGAAGTCCGAACGGAGGCGGTTGGGTATACAATCGAAGGCGGCCCGGAAGCCGAAATAGAAACCCTGGCTGAAATGCCGCCTGCCGGCCAGCATTGGCCGCCACCCGGAACAGGCAACGAGCCGTACCAGGGCGAGCCGCGATCGAAGGCTCGCGGCGATCAAACAGACCGTTGCACCGGTGAAGGTGACATCGACAAGCAGTATCCCAAATCGAGGAGACGACATATGAAGAGATTGCTTGTAGTTTCTTGCGTACTGGCGGCTGGGCTGGCCGCCCCGCTGTTCGGGGAGAAGGGCAATCAAGAAGGAAAGCTCTGGCTGGATGCCTGGCAGGTTGGGGCCGAGGCCAACGTGAACGTGAGCGGCACGTGGACGGCCAAGGGCTGGGGCAAGGTGACTCTGGAACAAAAGGAAGGGGCTCGGGAGCTCGCCGGCATGGGGGATGGCTGGGACGTGTTGGGCTGGGTGAGCGGCAACAGGGTGTATCTGATCTTCTCGTCTAAAGGAGTGGTCGGGTACTTGGCGGAGTTGACGGCAGACGGCCCCAACACACTGAATGGCGTCTACCGCAGCGGGTTGCGGTTCTCAGGCACAGCGACAAGGCCAATGCAGATGACCAAGTGACGGCGGGCGCAAGCAGCTTCTTGCTGTGGGGGGCGGAGTTGGGTACCTGTTGTTCGTGATCGCGAACAAGAGAAACGCGAGGAACCAGCCAGGGCTGCCCCGGCGCACTCCTTCGCGCGCGGCTGCGGCATCCGGCGGCTGGCCAGCCTGCAAAGCGAGCTTCCGATATCAGGTCATAACGGCCTGCTCTTGGACTGGCGGCAAAGGGGCAAAGCCCGGCTGGACTGGCTATTCGGCGGAGCCGCCGTCCCACTTGTGTTGCGGGTCCGGAACGAACGTCAGGTTGTCATGCGGGCGCAGGGCGACAAGCCAACCGCCTGGAATCTTGGCCCTGTAAATGACGAATTTGGCGGACGTGGTGTTGATTCGATTCGAAACCAGCTCGAAGGAAAGCAGCTTCTTTTCGAGTGCCGCTTCCCTTACTTGATGCCATGTGGCTGAGTCCTGTTCGAGAAGATCCAACATGACGGCTCTCCCTTCCCCTGGTTCCGTAAACTATCAGGAGGCGGCCACGGAAGCCTCTCCCCGCCGCCCTCCAATGCTCCTCAGAGCAGGCCGCGGATGCCCCACGGCCTTACGCTTCTATCGAGATATAGCCGGCCAGGCAGTAACACGGAAGACGGCTGAGCATGTAGCCTGCCAGAGCTCAGCGGCCGGGCAATCCCCCTGTATTCAGTAGGTTGCTCTCCGACAGGCCTGAATTCGCCGCCTCGGGTAACGCTGGCGGGCTATAGCCTTTCCACCAGCCCTAGGGAGAAAAGGGTCTGATTTCAAGGCGGAATCTCCAGATGCTGAGCGGGAACCCGGCGTTGCGGTTTCCCTGCGGTCCACATAAACCCGAACGCGTCGTCCGACCAGAGCGGACACATTGGTAAGCGCTGCGCGACCAGACAGGACCGATTGATCCGCAAGAAGGTTCGGTATGCCGTCCCGGGGTCGGTGGTCAGAAGGGTTGTTTTCGGCAGCCACAGAGACTTCGCGATCTCACGAAAACCTCATTCGCAATTCGCGCCCGAGCACAGATTCCTGCTGCAGAACGGCAGGACGTGGTTCTGGAAGCGATCGGCGACCGCGCTCGTATGGGTGCCGCGATAGATCTCAAAGGCATGTGCGATCCCGTAGTTATCGAGCGCTTCATGCAGCTTGACGGTGTCGACCTTCAAGCCATCCTGATCGCCCACATCGATGGCGATGGCGCGATACTGCCGCAGGTTGCCGATGTACTGGTCGATAAACGCCAGCGGTGCATTCGCCGCCCATTTCGCGAGCACATCCGGTTGAGGCACGCCGTTCTTCGTCGGCAGATCGAAATAGAACGGCGGGTTCTTCGGATCGGGTGACCAGGCCGCCGCCGTGGCAAGCTGAGCGCGCGAAAAGAACGGCAGGTTCGCCATATCCGCAGGCGTCTTTGCAGCCTCCACCACCTTTTCCAGGTCCGTGTTCGTGGGGCCCGCGGGACGGGCCGACAGGCAGCACGGGCTCATGATATACAGGCTGCCGAACACGTCGGAGTGCTTCATGCCGATGCGCGTTGCGCCGTAGCCGCCCATGGAATGACCGACCAGGCCCCGGCTCGTGCGCTTCGGCATGGTGCGGTAGTGCGCGTCGATGTAGGCAACCAGATCGTGGGAGACGAACCGCTCGAAATCTCCCGTGGTGACCGAACTGGAATACATGGAGCCGTTGTGCGCGGTTTTCGAATCGGGCAGCACGACGATCATCTCCTTCGTGCCCTGGGCGAAAGCGCCTTCGATGGTCTGCGGCACATGGATCTCGTGCGTCCACTGCTCGGCGCCGATCGAGTACCCGTGCAATGCATAGACTACCGGGTAACGTCGGTCCTTCTCAGTGGCGTAGCTGGGCGGCAGGACGACGAACACGTCACGATCTACCGCATCGCCTTCCAGATTGCCTTCGAGGGCCTTCCCATGGACCTTGATGTGTTCCACCGTTACGGGTTTTGCACCCGGCACCACGGGAGGCACTTCGGTCTGTACTTGTGCCGCAAGACTCGGGCCCCAAGCGAGCGCCGATCCCAGCATCATCGCGCAATACAATTTCGTGGTTATCATCGATGTCCTCTACTCCACCGCAAACGAATAGATACTGACGCTGAATGGCGGGAAGGCCATCGCATCGGGTATGGTCACCTGTCCCAGTTCTTGCACCTCGACGCCCGGCTTCTGCCCCAGCGTAATCGTTGCGTCCACCGACGGCGGCGCCATGCGCCACAGATGCCCCTGGCCGGCGAGCTTCACACCGTTGATCGAGAGCTTCAGTTGCTGCTCGGAGTCCGATGGATTCAGCACAGCGAACGTCAGCGTCTTCTGATCCTCGCTGAAGGCCGCGCTCACATCCAGCGGATACGTGTCGCTGCCGGGATTCACCTTCGGCTGGTCGCCTCCGGCCGGCCAGATCGGCTTCGGCTGTGGCGAGTTTCCCGACACCTCCACCGGGTTCGAGCCGAAGTGGTCGCGATGCATCTTGAACATTAGGCCGGTGGGATTCAGAACGGCATCCGTCCGGTTCGCGCTCATCATCGCCGTCGCGAACGTGAATGCGCCTAGCTGATACAGGTCGGAATGCCGGAACATTTCATGAAACGCCCAGGCGTAAGCCAGCACAACCTTGTAAGAATTCGGCGGAGCTCCGATGTAGGCCCATTCGTCCAGGCTGATGGGCACGGGCTTCGCCTGCAAACCGGGGATGCGCTTCAGGTACTCCTGATAATGTTCGTATTTCACCCGGACGAGAGAAGCCGGCGCGCGCTCCCATTCGACCAGAGTCTGCGGGCCCGTTGGAACCTTCTCGCCTTTCTCGTTGTCGAAGCGCTGGCCGGCGCTGGCGTAGAAGTGCTCGCTGAGCAGATCGATATTGTCGAGGCAGTGGGCCAGCAGGTTGCCGCTCCGGTCACCTGCTGAGAGATAATCCGGAACGATCTGGCCGTTGAGGCGCTTGGCCTGCTTTGCGCTGGCCATGTCGTCGGGCATCGCGCCGGCGGCGATCAGCTTGATGGTCGGATCCACCTTCCGCATGGCTTTGGCGAACATGTCGTGTTTCAGTTCAAACTGCGCGACCGGGATGAAGCCCAGTTGCCAGTCGCCCCAGGGCTCATTGCCGACGCCCCAGAACTTCACCTTGTACGGTTGCGGATGACCATTCGCGGCACGCAGCCGTCCCATCGGCGTGGTGACCGCGCCGTTGGCATACTCGACAAGCTGGGCCGCCGACCAGGCGTCGCCGAAGCCGGCGTTGACCGTGATGTAGGGTTCAACGCCCAGCAGCCGGCACAGCGTCATGAACTCGTCCGTGCCGACGTCGTTCGGCTGAACCGCATGCCACACGGGGTCCATGATGGGCGGACGCTTGTCCGGATCGCCGATCGCGTCACGCCACTCGTGCCCCGAAACGAAGTTTTCGCCGGGGAAGCGATACACGCCCGAATGAAGTTGCTTGAGCGCTGCGATGACCTCTGCGCGGAAGCCTCGTACGTTGTCGGCCGGCATCAACGATACCGCCCCCACGTGCAGAACGCCGGTGCCGGTTGCCAAAATCTCGAGCCGGGCGTTATCGCTATCGCCCTCGGCCTTGAATCGCAGCGGGAACTTCTGGTAGCCGGCGCCGACTTTGTCGATGACGACGGTCTGCCGATCCCCTGCTGCATCTCCCCACGCCAGAGTGACCTTCACGGTTGCGCCCGGCGTCCCCGCGAGCACGATGCGTCCCGAGTAGGACTTGCCTTTCCGCACCGCCAGCCCGGCTTGCTGGAACCCCCGCACATCCTTCGCGCTGAGCTTCACTGCCGGTGTGTGATCGCCAACGTAGGGGTGATGCGTGTCCATGGTCACGAACTCGTCGCTGCCAATCGGCGTCCAGTGGCGTAGCGGGGGGCGCCTCATCGGATTCGCGGAAGGCCGCTCGGCCGGAGGGTGCGAATTGATCGGGTCGTAGAACTTCCGGTCATCCATCATCTCGGCCCATATGCCGGTGTTCACGAGTCCTCCGATGTGCTCGAGAAACTGGCCGTAGATGAACCTCGATATCGGAGCTCCCGTCTTCGATGCGTCGATAGTCGCATTCACGGGCTTGTTCTGAGCGGAACAGACCGTTGATAGAAGAAGTGCCGCTGCGGACAGAAGCAGCGTTGTCGGAAACGGATTTCTGGCTTTCGAATGCACGGTGATTTCCCCCTAGGAACGTGCTCAGCGGTTATTGTTCGACTGAGACAACGGTCACCGACTTCGGTTCGAGCTTCAGAGCTAACTTGCCGCCCTGGACCTTCGCCACGACGGGCTTCGGAACGACTGTGCTCGGTGCTTCGAAGGCGTTGACGCTATCGACCTTCGGTGCCGTTAGCGTTTCCCCCGCGGCTGACTTCGCCGTGATGCCGGCCAGACTCGCCTCGATTTCGACTGGCTGGTCGGGATCGAGATTAGTGATCTCCAGCCAGAGCTCGCCGGTGGTGTCCTTTGCCGCGATGGCATCTACGCGCGGCAACGTGATGTCGCCATGCGTGTACTTGCCAGCGTTGAAAGCCACCGGTACGCAGGTGGCGTCCTGGAAAGGCGCATACATCTTGAGGACGTAGTAGGTCGGCGTCAAAACCATCTTCTCCTTGTCGGTCATGATCATCGCCTGCAGGACGTTCACCATCTGGGCGATATTGGCCATGCGCACGCGGTCAGCATGCCGGGCGAAGATGTTCAGGTTCAGCGCAGCCAGGATGGCGTCGCGCATGCTGTTCTGCTGGACCAGAAAGCCCGGATTTGTGCCGGGCAGCGGCGCGTACCAGGCGCCCCATTCATCGACGACGAGGGCAACTTTCTTTTGCGGGTCGTACTTGTCCATCACCGCTGACTGCTTACTGACCAGGTCTTCCATTTGCAGCGTGGTCTTGAGGATCTCTCCGTATTCGGCCTCTCCGAATCCCATGGACCTATACGAAGGCGGCCAGTGCGGGACCGTGTAGGAGTGCATGGAAAGGCCATTGATATCCCAGCTCCACTCGTGTTTCTGCCACGCCTTCATGATGGTTTCGGTCCAATCTGTTTCCGGGCCGCCCGGGCCGACGGCAATCTTCAGCATTTGCTCTCTGCCCTCCTGTGCCGGATTGAAGTTCCTGACGAAGCGGCTGTAGATCTTGAGCTGGCTCAGATAGTAGTCGGCTGTCATGTTGCCGCCGCAGGCCCAACTCTCATTGCCGATGCCAAGGTAGCCGACCTTCCACGGAGCGGGATGGCCGTTGGCGGCGCGCTCCTTCGCTAGCGTCGTCGGCTGGTCTGCGGTCATGTATTCCAGCCATTCGGCCGCCTCCCGTGGCGTACCGGAGCCGACATTTGCCGAGACGTAGCCTGCGCTGCCGATCTGGTCAAGGAAGTCCATAAACTCGTGCGTTCCGAACGAGTTCGGTTCGGTCACACCGCCCCAGTTAGGATTGAGTGTCACTGTCCGCTGGGCGCCGATGCCCTTGCGCCAGTGGTACTCGTCTGCGAAACAGCCGCCCGGCCAGCGGACGTTCGGCACCTTCAGCGCCTTCAGCGCCGCAACCACATCGTTGCGGATCCCGCGGGTATTGGGAATGGTGGAATCGGGGCCGACCCAGATCCCTTCATAAATTCCGTGACCCAGATGCTCGGCGAACTGGCCGAAGATGTTGCGATCGATCTTCGCGCCGGCTTTGGACACGTCAACCGACAGTTCAACCTTTTCCGCGGCAATGGCAGGCGCAGTCAGGGCGACAGCTATGAGGGCGGAACGAGCCAGGAGTGGATGCATGAAATCCCCACTATACAGGGGCCTTGTCGGAGGTACAAGCCAGGCAATTCGTCGTCTTCAGATAGCTTCACGAGCCGTAGCTGCGACCGAAAACGCCCGTTGCCGACATGTACGGGTCGAGAGACAGTTCTCCCCTGACGTTGTAGGGTTTAGAAGCCGCCCGGCAAGCGGCTAAAACAGCTACCGATATGGCGCGATAACACCGCCCCCCGCCCACGCATTCTCGACGATCTCCACTGGAAAGGTTGACCGAAGGAGAGGTGCGGGAGAAAGCGTTTGTAATTGGGCACTTCCAGGTTTTTGCGTATCCGGAAGATTCAGAGCTGGGCCCTCCTGGGCCGCCGGAGTCGTTCGGGATGGGAACGATAAAACGGCTCCAAAAGAGGCTATTGGATGTATATTTAGATGTATAATGGACACCGGCCAGGATGGAAAAACGAAGATCCTGGTGAAAAGGAGATCTGGGCTGATCTTGGAGGGCTTATGAGCGAACAGAAACCCGCGCGCAAGGTCGTAATCGAAGTTCCACCCGGCGTTAGCATTCCCGAAGAAGAAATCGAAAAGCTGTCAGCGGAATTCCAGGGCCAGTTGATCGATAGCAGATCCGAACGGCTCGTGGTTAAGGCAACGCCGCAGGAGAAGGTCAGGGAAGTTCCCCAGCTCGTTCAGGCGCAGGAGGCCGCGGTCGCAAAAGAACAGTCACAAACAGTGTAGACGGAATCCGCGACACTCACTGACTGCTGCTTCTGGCCCCGATGCGGAGGCCGAGAGGGCATTGTGTACTCGCGGAGGTGCGCTGTGCAGGTTTGCCTGGTTACGGCACCTACGATTTCCGACTTTGGCGATTCTGAAGTTACCCTGGCTGCCCATGCGCCTCGGGTAACGCAGTTGGGCGTATTATGCTTGGCCGCCTCGGCGGCGGCTCACGGCCACAGCGCCACTGTGGTCGATCTCGATGGCATAACGCTCGACACCCTCTCTTCCGCGGGTGGACAGGTAACTCCCGACGATCTGTTCGCGTCCTTCGTAGCTGCCCTGGCTCACGTTGAAGCTCCGCTTTTCGGCTTTAGCTCGATCTGCGGCTCGTATCCGCTGACGATCCGTCTGGCTCGAGAAGCCAAGCGCCTTCATCCAGAGGCCCAGATCGTGCTGGGCGGTCCTCAAGCCACCGCCGTCGATGTCCAGACGTTGGAGGCTTTCGAGTGGGTGGACATCGTTGTCCGCGGCGAGGCGGACTGGACGTTCCCTGCGTTGCTCGATGCGATCGAGACTTCACGTGGCGCACCGGATATGGTTGACCTCGAGGGAATCACGTATCGTAGAAATGGCAGCGTCCTCCGAAGCGTAAATGCCCCACTAATATCCGACCTGGATGCGCTTCCATTGCCCGCCTTTGAGCTGGATGCCAACATCCGGAAACGAGGGAGCGTGCATCTGGAAATCGGACGGGGCTGTCCGTACGGCTGTACCTTCTGCTCGACCAATGAGTTCTTTCGGCGCAAGTTCCGCCTGAAGTCCCCGTCCTGCGTTCTGGCACAAATGAAAGAGTTGCATGAGCGGTTCGGCGTAACCGCCTTTACGCTAGTTCACGACATATACACGGTGAATCGCGACCGTGTCGTGGAATTTGCGGAGGCGCTGATCCGCTCGGGTGAGAAGTTTCAGTGGAGCTGCAGCGCCCGCACAGACAGAGTCGACCGCGAGCTGCTCACGCTGATGGCGCAATCGGGGTGCTCGGGGATTTTCTTCGGTGTCGAAACCGGATCTCCTAGGCTGCAACTGACGATCAAGAAGGGTCTCGATCTTCAGCGTGCCTGGGAGGCGATCCGCGCCGCGACAGACAACCGCATGAAAACAGCGGTCTCCTTGATCACGGGCTTTCCCGGCGAGACGAAGGAAGATCTTCGCGCCACCGCCCACTTCTTCCTCCAGGCGACCCGGCTCGATCACGCGGAGCCTCAAATGTCGCTGCTCGCGCCCCTTTCGGGGACACCGATCGAGAGGGAGTACAGCGACAAATTGTTGTTCGATCATATCTACTCGGATATGTCATATCAGGGATGGCGAGAGGACCCGAACGATCTCCGTCTGATTCAGGAACACCCTGGCATCTTCCCGCACTCTTATTCCCTGCCAACCCTGCTGCCGCGACGTTATCTCAGGGACGTGCACGACTTCCTCCTCGGCATGACCTTGTGGTTTCGCTGGCTGCCTATTGCGCTGCTGGAAGCGACGAGCGACGTTCTCCAGGTTCTCGACGAATGGGTAGACTGGCACGCGCGCGCGAGGAGAGGCGACGAACAGATGTATCCGGAGAGGAACCTCCGCTACTACTGTAGCAACGTCTTCGCCGGCCACATGTTGAGCTTCGTCGCGGAAGCGCTCGATGGCGGTCGATGGCCGGACGCCGGCTATCTGAGAGCTGTTTTGGAGTACGAGCGAGCGCTGTCCGAACTCAAGCAGCCGTCTGCTGACACGCCTCCTGCCGCCGTGACGGTCCGTGCGCAGGACCGCTTGAAGACAGCGCACAACATGGTTATCCGTTCGTTTGCATTCGATACCGGTGCGCTGTTGAATTCGCTCAGGAACGGAGGAAGGGTTCGGCCAGCCGCGAGTCAGAGAAGCGTTGTGGCCTTTGCGGTTTTTCGTAACCGGCCCATTCAGGTTTTTCAGTTGCCCGATCGCGCCGCCGAACTGCTGGCGCTGTGCGATGGAGAGGCGACGGTGGAACAGGTGATTGACAGATACTGCGCTGCGGGCCAGGATGCTGGGACCCGTGCGCGGCGTAGAAATGCCGCCCTCGCAGGTCTGATGCGCTTGTCCGAAGACGGCATCCTGCAACTCTGCCAGCTAGAGGCAGCTACGAATTGATGGCCTCAGCCCGAGCGAACCGGTGGACGTATCACGACAAGCAGAAACAGCAGATTGATAGATCGACTGCCTGCAGCCTTTCCTTACCGCGTCGCTGCACCTGGCGCGACACCCCAGACCTCCAGGCTAATGGGATGGTCCGCCGCCGAGGGTGTGGGCGGAAGTAGCCAGAAGGCGCAGGGGTCCACCACCGGAAATCCGGGCATCTGGTCCCGGCTCTGCCGCCTTTCGGGGCTGGTTCAGTAGCAGACGCTGCGCGGATGCAGGAACTGGCCGCAGCAACAGCCTACCGATAACACGAAATAACGCCCCCGCCCAGTGGTCGGCGTGCCTGACTCCTCTCTTGGTTGGGTCCGGACAGGACAAAGTCGAAAGGTCATACGACACCTACAAGCCTTCACGCGCCCCGGCGTCATGCAAATCGGGGTCGTGGGGTTCGGATCGTTTGGCCGGCAGGGGAGTCTCCCTCATTCTTGCGGTTGAGTTCAACATCAATGGGCTGGGTGCCAGATGAGCCTACTATCACCTTGGGGGGGATTACGGCCCATTACGACCAATTTGGCGAGATCCTCTCGGCCAACAGATGATGGACGCCAGCCCGGCCGTCACCGTGCCTGTCTCGTAACTCCAATGCCCAGTGGCAGTTGCACAACTCCGGGAATTCCGGTGGCGACGGTAGCTCGCGCGGCCTCATTTGCCCGAAGTGCGGAGTTAACGGACTGTAGACTTGTATTTCTAACGCTTTATGTGTTTAATTGATGCGAGTGATGACTTTATCGCGACCCCAAAGACCATCGCATCGGACGTCCGCACGATCCAACTCAGGGCTGGAGTTGATGAAATACCGAAAGATCAGGCGAGGCGGAGCCGCCAAGCAAGCCCTGCGTTCCGGCGAGTTGCTGCTTGAATGCGCCAAATATACGCCGGAGGACCTACCGGAGATCGCTTGTGCACTGACGCCGCTCGATTATGTCTCCGGGATTGTGATCGAGCACGGCGTTCTGACGGCCGCCGTGCTGGGCGCAAGGCTCCTCCGAGGGTACGAAGCGGTGGCTTGCTGATAGTGACCACGGTGGGACCTGATCACGACTTTCGGCTTTACATTACACAGGGTGAGCTAGGGAGAACTTATGAACAGACCAGAGGACCTCGTTATCGTGCTGGCCGAGGACGATCCAGGCCACGCACGGCTGATCGAGAAAAACCTTCGCGGGGTTATCACCAACAAACTCGTTAGGTTCAGCAATGGCCAGGAGGCGCTGGAGTATCTCCGCCGGGAAGAACAGGTGAATCGGCAGCATCTGCTCCTGCTCGATCTCAACATGCCCGTGATGGACGGCTATCAGATGCTCCAGCAGTTGAAGGAGGACCCGCGAACCGTGCTCATCCCTGTTATCGTCCTGACCACCTCAGATGATCCGAGGGAGATACATCGCTGTTACGAACTGGGCTGCAATGCCTATATCGTGAAGTCGGCTGACTACGAGCAATTCACGGAAGCGATGCGTCGCCTGGGGCTGTTTCTCTCGATCGCCAGGATGCCCCAGGAGAGGGGCATCTCTTTGACGATTCCCGCCGCGCCGTGTCGCATTGGACTCGCCGTTTCGAAGCCCACGGGCTGGTCGGCCCTCGCGGCGGGGAAGGGCCCGGACGGCCGACATGACTGAGGAACCAGCGACTCAGGCTGGCCGGCGCCGCTCTGTGACTGTCGGCGCAGGATTCGAGCCCGAATGCGGCTCCCCCACGAGGATTCCGAGCGTCGGGCGAGACGCCCAGATCCCCCGTGAAGCTACCGTTAATGACTAATAACGGCCTGCTCCGGTCGGATCGCTCTACCCTTCGCGACCACGCGGGTTCTAGAAGGGAAACTGCCTCCGGGCGGCTTCGTCTGCTAGACTGCCGGGAACACCCTTGAGTCTGAAAAGCAGGAAATCCAAGGCGTGTGGAATATGGTCCGGCGGATATACCCGACCGCCGAAAGAAGCTCATCATTTCTCTTGCAACCAGTTGAGCTTCGGCGTCCGTCGTGAGGCGGAGGCCCTTCGTCTTTCGCTGGCTGGGCCGGCCAACGACGGAGTAGCGACGCTTACTCCGCCGCGCCTGGGGTCTTCTTGCCAAAGGATTGAAGCGCAAGGTAGGCTGGGCCGAAACGGTGGATGTGGTCAAGCTGCTTGTCGAACTCGTCGAAGTGGCCTTCTTCGTCGCTCACGAGCGCCTCGAAGATCTCCTTTGACCCGGCATCGGCGCCAGTCCCGCACTCCTGCGCCGCCTTGTTGTAGTCGTTCGCGCTCGCCTGTTCCATCCCGCAGGCTTTGGCAAGCATCTCGGCCGGATCGGTGATCAGCTCGACGGAGCCGCTTGCGGCCATCTTCACCTCGCCCTTCAGGAAGAGAATCCTCTGGGCGAGCTTTTCGACGTGGCCCATCTCGGTGATGGCCGTCCGCTTGAAAAGCGCCGACAGCGGGCCAAAGCCCTGGTCATCGAGATGGAAGTGGAAGTACATATACTGGTGGACGGCAGCCAGTTCATCTCCTACCGCCTTGTTCAACAGTTCGACGCGACGCTCTCGATTCATGACGTTTTCACCTCGGCAAACTGGATTCTCGGATCTTCAAGGACCAATGTACCACCGGGCCAGGTTTCCAGGGTTGGACTGTGTTGTCATAGGGAGGATGTGATGGAGCTGGTCAGCCATCTCGGCCAGCCACGTAGCCCGGAGCCAGTGTACACTCGTTTCTTAGCCACATGAGCACATTCAAGCACTCCGTCCTTGAGGCCGCCCTTGTTGGCCTCGAGGCCCGGAAGAAGGGCATTGAGGCTCAGATTGCTGAAGTCCGAGCCATGCTGGGCAGTCGCCCGGGCCAGGCCGCTGCCACGCCGGAAGCCACTCCACGCGAGCACAGGAAGTTCTCCGCTGCGACTCGACGCCGGATGAAGGAAGCCCAACAGCGTCGATGGGCCAAGATCCGGGGAGAGTCTAAGCCACCCGCGCAGGCCAGACCGGCGGCACCGAAGTCCAAACGGAAGCTCTCAGCGGCTGGAAGGAAGGCCATCCAAAAAGCCGTGAGAAGACGGTGGGCGAAGAAGAGGGCGGAAGCCGCGAAGGCCACACCCGCCCGCCAGAAGGCCGTCGTCAAGAAGGCACCGCCGGCAAGAGCGGTTCGGGTTGGCTGAGGCGAACGCTACCGATATGGCTCCATAACGCCCGCGTGCCTTGCTCGCGCCGGGACGGTAGGAATTCCGCAGAGTCGCGGAAATGCAATTCCGGTGGCGGTTGACCGCCGACGCTGTCTCCGATCGGCCTCCGGACTGACGTAATACCCCTTGCCAAGCGCCCGGTGCGGGCTAGCATAGAGATGGGAGGTCTTGTGGGAGGACTCGGGCCGGTGGTGGCGGTGTTGCTGTCTGTGAGCGCGTCTGCCTGGGCGCAAGACATAGTGGGCGACTGGCAAGGGGCGTTGGACGTCGGCGGGGCGCAGCTTCGCTTGGTCGTGCATATCGCCAAGACAGACGGTGGGGCGCTTAAGGCCAACATGGACAGCGTCGATCAGGGCGCTTACGGAATCCCGGTTGCGTCTGTCACCGTTCAGGATTCCGCGGTGATCCTTGACGTCTCGGCCATCGGTGGCTCGTATCGAGGACGACTCTCCGGGGATCACCAGACTCTCGACGGCACCTGGACGCAGGCTGGCCGAAGCCTCCCGTTGGTTTGGAAGCGCCGGAGTCCGATGGACACTACCGGTCCCCCGGCAAGAAAGCTCGGCGGACCCGCGTTTCCAAACGAAGAGACCTGGGAAGGGGCACTCCCAGCGGGGAAGAGCCTCCGCCTGGTTTTGCACCTCGCCAAGGCGGACGGCGCAGGACTGCGAGCATCTCTGGATAGCGTCGATCAGGGCGCTTACGGAATCGCCGTGGGCTCCGTCGCGGAGCAAGGGTCAACCTTGAAGCTGGGACTGCCGGTGATCGGCGCCTCGTATGAAGGCCGGCTGTCCGCGGATCGGCTGACCTTGGATGGCACGTGGACGCAGGGCGGAGGTAGCCTGCCCCTGGTCTTCAGGCGCAAGGATGCGGGAGTGACCGTAAAGCCTGCTTCCGGTAAGCCGGCCGGGCCGGCAGGAATCTGGCAGGGCGTGCTCGATGCCGGCGGAGTGCGATTGCGTCTGCAACTGCATGTCGATGCCGACGAGCATGGTCAGTTAACCGGCAAGCTCGACAGTCTGGATCAAGGCGCGAACGGCCTTGCGTGCGCGAAGGTCTCGCTCGAGGAGAGCGCCTTGCGTTTTGAAGTTCCTTCGGTGCACGGTAACTTCAGCGGCTCCTTCGACGCGGTGCGGGACGAGATCCAAGGCAATTGGATGCAGAACGGTGCCACCATGCCGCTGGACTTCAAACGTGGCGATCAGCCCGCTGAACCGCGTCGTCCGCAGAATCCGGCAAGGCCGTATCCCTATCGGGAGGAAGAAGTGGCCTACCCGGGTGGAGCGGCAGGCGTCACGCTGGCCGGCACGCTCACGCTTCCCCCCGGCCCCGGTCCGTTTCCGGCGGCCTTGCTGATTGCGGGCTCAGGCCCGCAGACCCGGGACGAAGTGGTTTTCGGACACAGTGTGTTCCTGGTGCTGGCTGACCACTTGACCCGCAAAGGTATTGCGGTGCTGCGAGTGGACAAACGCGGAGTCGGGCAATCCACAGGCAGCTACGCGCAAGCCACCAGCGCGGATTTCGCGAACGATGCCGAGGCGGGTGTCGCGTGGTTGAAGACGCGCAAAGAAATCGATCCGACGAGGATTGGGCTGGTCGGTCACAGCGAAGGAGGCATCGTCGCGCCGATGGTTGCCAGTCGGTCGGCCGGCGTGGCCTGGATCGTGATTCTCGCCGGAGACGCGATCCGGGGCGAGGAGATTCTGCTTCTTCAGCGCCAGCTCATCGCTAGGGCTGCCCACCAGAGCGAAGAGGATATCGCGAGTAGCGCGGGGTTTCAACGAAGAGCTTTCGCGATTCTGCGCGCGGAAAAAGACCCCAGCGCCGCGCAGAAGAAGCTTGGCGAACTGCACGAGACCGATGGCGCCGCAGCGGGGATACCTCCCGAGGCGCGCCAGAGTTCCATCCAGTTCCTGAGTTCCCCCTGGGTTCGCTACTTCCTGGACTACGATCCCGCTCCGGCCCTAAGGAACACTACGTGCCCTGTGTTGGCGCTCTACGGATCGAAAGATCTTCAGGTGCCGGCGGCGCAGAATCTGCCCGTTCTCAAGAGCAGTCTGGAGGAAGGGCACAACAGGGACTTTCAGGCCGAGGAACTGCCGGACCTGAACCACCTGTTCCAACACGCCATGACGGGCTTACCCAGCGAATACGGAGGCATCGAAGAGACGGTCTCTCCCGCGGTCCTGGATGAGGTTTCGAGTTGGATTCTGAAGCACTCTGGCAGGTGAAACAGAGTGCTTTGGTCGTATCGGGCAAACCGTGGATGCGCGCTGCTGCCGGGGAACAAGCTAACGATATCACCAGATAACTCCACATCTGCGCCGCGAACAGCGGCCCCTTTCGATCTCGGTCCCCACCTGCCCTCGGGCTTCGCCGCCATTCCCAAAACAGCGGCTCCCCTTGCTGGTGCGTGCGTTCCTGATCTGTTACGTCTCGGCGCCGCACGCAAACGGCGCCCGCTTGCGCCACCTCCCCGCATGGTGCATCATCAAATTCATGGGTGCTAGACTCGCTGGGCGATTCGCTTGTTTCCTGCTTCCGGTCCTTATCTTTGCCCAACCGCCGAAGAAGAAGATCACGCGCGCGGCCGACGTGCCGCAGTTCCAATACTCCATCAGCGGGAAGGTCGAGGATCTCGTCCGCTCTGAACAGGCCTTCAGCCCGTTTGCGGCCCAAGTCAGGATCAATGTGGAGTCCGTGCTGCGCGATTACGAGATCGACGACGCCGCCACCAAACGCGACTTGCTCTCGACACTGGTTGCACTCGATATCCTCGAAGGCCACGACCATGCGGCCCGCCAGCGGCTGGACGAGATCAAAGCCCTCGAAGAAAAGCCCGCGGCCAAGGCCTTGAGCGGTTTGATCACGCGCTCCATCCTCGATGCGCGCCGCGCATCCGGCGACCGCAATTCGCCCGCCTACCGCAAGGCCCTCTACGCAGCGGTCATGCGCGCTCTCGACGATTTGCCCTTCGATGTCGTGCAGAACGATTTGAAGTCAACCAAGGCCAGTGTCGAGATCGTCTCGGAAGCGCTCCTGGTTGGTGAGATCCAGGCGAGCATCGACCCCGTAGTGGCAAAGACAGGTGGGCTCAGTTCCGACTTGGCGCACGGCCTGCCGGGCCTGCGCTTGTACCTCGTGGAGAGAATCCCGCTGAAAGAAACGCTGAACGAGGCGCTGAGCGCCTACCTCTCCGCGCACGCCAAGACGAAGCAGGACATCTGGGCCGCACGGGAAGTCACATTGGAGCCGGGCAGGAACTACCAACCCGTCACCGTGGCCGTATGGGACAGCGGCGTCGACTTCGCCATCTTCCGGGACCGCGTTCTGAAGAACTCCGAAGGCCAACCGGCGGTCCTGGCTTACGACATCGAGAGCCGTAAGACTACTGGCAATCTGTACCCACTCAACGCCGCACAGTCGGCGCGCTACCCGGAAGCCAAGAAGGAACTGAAGGGTTTTTCCGACCTGCAAGCCAACGTGGAAAGCCCCGAATCCGCCGAAGTGAAACAGGCCATAGCCACGCTCAAGTCGGACCAGGTGAAACCCTTCATAGAAGAGCTCTCCTTTTTCAGCGTCTACGCGCACGGCACCCATGTGGCGGGCATTCTCACGGCCGGCAATCCCTATGCGCGCCTCGTAGCCGGCCGCATTACCTTCGACTGGAAGATGATTCCCGACCCTTGCCCTTCGCGTGCGCAAACCGACCGCGAAGCCGCGGCCGTCCGAGACTACGTGGACTTCTTCAAGAGGAACAACGTAAGGGTCGTGAACATGAGCTGGGGCGGTTCGGTCAAAGACTACGAAGATGGCATGGAGAAGTGTGCCATCGGCAAGGACATTGAGGCGCGGAAGAACACCGCCCGCGAGTGGTTCGAAGTCGAGAAAGGCGCACTGGAAGAAGCAATGCTCTCCGCGCCGGAGATAATCTTCATGGCTGCGGCCGGCAACAGCAACGCCGATTCGAGCTTTGAGGAAGCGATCCCGGCAGCCCTGAAGGTTCCGAACCTACTCACCGTGGGAGCGGTTGATAAGGCCGGCGACGAGGCCTCATTCACCAGCTACGGTCCGACCGTGGTGGTGGACGCCAACGGGTACGAAGTGGAGAGCTACATCCCTGGCGGCGACCGGCTCAAGTTCTCGGGCACCTCCATGGCCTCCCCCAACGTCGCCAATCTGGCGGCCAAGATCCTGGTCGTGAATCCGAAGCTTACCCCACCCCAGGTGATCGACATTATCCGTAAGACCGCCGAGAAGACGGCTGACGGCCGCCGCAATCTGATCGACCCGAAGAAAGCCATCGCCGCGGCCCAGACCATGTGATGCCGCGGCGCCTCATCTGCTGCGATCACTATACGCTCACGCTGTCGCCAACCCTGACAATCTTCCATTCATCGGCACAGCGATCGCACCGCACAGGAAGATGTCCGGCACACCACTGGCGCAGGATGGCGAGCTGGACCCGCTAGGATAGCTTCCGATATGGCCGCATAACGCTGTCGCGCCACTCAACGGTTTGGGGACTACGCGTCCGGGTGGATTTCGGACGCTAGCACGTTTCTCGGTACGAATCCGGATTACGGCTGTGCAGGCTCGTCCCCGATGAGTATATTGGATTTGAGGTGTCTCATGGGCCATCCTGACAGCGGAATCGGCAATGTCACGACGAACGCGGGGCTCGTCGAAATGGCAATGGCGTATTCCCGCAGCCGCGTACTTTGCACGGCTGCACGTCTCGGCGTTGCCGATGCACTCGGAGACGAAGTGCGCGGCGTCGATCACCTGGCCGAAGCTTGTCAGGCGGATGGCGATGCTCTGTATCGCCTGCTCCGCACCCTGGCCAGCATAGGCGTCACGGAGGAAACGACGCCGAGACATTTTCGGCTGACCCCGTTTGGAAGGCCTCTGCGGAGGGACGTTGCCCAGTCGGCATGGCCAGCCGTCGTTTTCTGGGCGGATCTGCTTGCCGACAGCTGGTCCCTGCTTACCGATTGCGTCCGAACGGGCAAGCCTGCCTCACAGGTGCGTGATCCGAATGTACCTTCTCGCTGGTCACAGGATCCTGAAGCTGACTCGATCTTTCGTGCCGTCATGGGCACGGCTCCCGCAGAAGACTACGCTCCCATCGCGAGTGCGTGGGACTTTTCACGCGCGAATGTGGTTGCCGATCTTGGCGGGGGCGGGGGCGCACTTATTCTTGCAGTGCTGGAGCTCCATCCCCATCTTCGAGGCATGCTCGTTGATCGTGAGGACAGTGTGGAGGCAGCGAAGGCGCGCTTCGCGGACGAAAAGGTCTCCTCCCGGTGCAAGCTGCTGGCGGCAGATATGACCCGGTCCATTCCAGCCGGCGCCGATGTGTACATGCTCAAACATGTTCTGCACGGGTATCGGGACGCGGAGGCAATCACGATTCTCAAGAACTGCCGCGCCGTGATTCCGGAGAACGGTACTCTGCTGGTCATGGAATTCATACTGCCTCCGCTGGTCTCTCAGGCAGACCCGAACCTGGAAGGCCGCCTGATGAGCGACCTCAACATGCTTGCTGTTACCGGCGGCAGAGAACGAAGTGAGCGTGAGTGGAGAACACTCCTTGAAACAGCAGGCTTTCGCTTGACCGGAGTCTACCCGGTTGAGAGTCATGTGGGCGTCCTCGAGGCAAAGCCAGCTCAGGCGTGATTGCCTCCTCCCACACCGATGCCGATTACAACCCGGAAGTCGGCTTCGCGGGTGTGGCCGTCTTGGCGAGGGCCAGCGAAGGATCGCTCCGCCAAAAAGAAGCGTATCGGCGAAGTAGTTGAACCCCTCTACCTTCACCGCGGTACGCGGGTCCGCCAGCGCCCCGATCAGGACTGGCCCGTAGATGACCACAACCAGGAACACAATCCAGGCGCCGAGATAGCTGGCCGCCATGCGCGTCTTCCGCGCCAGCAGAAAGCAGACGCCAAGGCAGCCGAACGGGTGGAACTTCCCATCGAACGGTCTCGTCTTCTATCCCATATGGCCAGCAGACGCTCGTTTCTCGCAACCGCTCTGTCCCTGCCCGCGGTGGGCTTCGCCGCCGGGATCCCCGACACCGCCAATACCAAGACACCGGCGCCGCGCTTCCGCGTGCTTGGCAAGACTGGCTTGAAGGTCACCGAGCTCGGATTCGGGGCCGAAGGCGTCTCCGACGTGTCCGTGATCCGGCAGGCGCTGGATCTGGGTTTGAACTTCTTCGACACCGCGCACGCGTACCAGGGCGGCAACAACGAGCGCACGCTCGGCGTTGCGCTCGGCGCGGACCGCAAGAAAGTGATCTTGTCGTCGCGCTCGTACGTCAAAGACAGGAAGATGCTGGAGGCCGAGCTCGACCTCTCGCTGCGCGAATTGAAGACCGATTACCTCGATATCTGGTACCTGGGGGCGAACGACAGGCCGCCCGCGGACGAACTGCTCAGCTTCCAACAGGCGGCGAAGAAAGCCGGCAAGATCCGTTTTGCCGGGTTCAGCACGCACGCCTGCTGGAAGCTGGTCGATTTCATCAAGAAGGCCAACTTCGACGTGGTCATGCTGCCCTACAACTTCACGATGGGGCGGGACCAATCCGCGCCGAGCCCGGTGAACGGAGCCCTGGAGGCCATGGCCGCCGCGGGGGTGGGCGTGGTGGCGATCAAAGTGATGGCGGGCGGCCACCGCGGTCCCCAGGGCCACACCCCGTTCCCCTCCGCGCTGCGGTGGACGCTGCGGCGGCCCGAGATCCACACCACCAGCATCAGCATGCACGACCACGACCAGCTGGAGGAGAACGTGCGGGCTGCGGAGACGCCGTTCTCTGAGGCGGACGAGAAGACGCTCGCGGCGCATCTGGAGCGCATCCGGCCGCTCTATTGCCGCATGTGCTATCAGTGCGACGGACAGTGCCCGCAAGGGTTGCCGGTCGCCGACGTGCTGCGCTACCTGATGTACGCCGACTCCTACCGGCAGTTCGACCACGGATACCAGAGCTTCCAGGCTCTGCCCGGGAACGTGCGCACGGTGCGTTGCCAAGACTGCGGGCGGTGCTCCGTTTCGTGCCCGAACGGCGTAGCGGTACGTGAGCGGCTGACGCTGGCGCAGGGAATGTTTGCCTAGGAGAGCGCTATGGAAGACGTGGCGATCGCCGCGGCCCAGACGGCCTCCATCGCGGGCGACATCGCGGCCAACGTGGCCGGGCACGTGCGCTTTGCGGCGGCGGCGGGCGAACTGGGCGTGAAGCTGCTGGTGCTTCCGGAACTCTCGCTGACCGGTCATCCTCCCCCCCGCGGATCGGGTGTATCCTTGATCGGACCCAGAACTCAAGAGTGGAGTCCAATTGCGGAGGGAACCGTGCAGAGAATCAACGGGCTGCGTGTGATCGCCGGAGGCTTGCTGGCCGGCGTGGTCATCAACATTTGTGAGTTCATCGTGAACGGCGTGATTCTGAAGAACAGATGGGCCGCCGCCATGAGGGCACTCGGCAAACCCGCCGGGTACGGTGCGACCGAAATGACAGCCTTCATCCTGTGGGGCTTTCTGGTGGGCATTTTTGCCATCTGGCTCTATGCGGCCATCCGGCCGCGTTACGGCCCGGGGCCAAAGACCGCCGCCGTTGCCGGCGTCGCGGTGTGGGTGCTGGGGTATCTGCTGCCGTCGATCCCCACCGTCGTCACGCATCTCTTTGGCAGGCGGCTGGTAGTGTATGGCGTAGCAGTGGGACTGGTGGAGGCGGTTGGAGGAACCATGCTCGGCGCGTGGCTTTACAGGGAACCGAAGGCCTCGACCGTCCCATCCTCCGCGGCGGCCGAGCAGTAATAGCTGGGGCGCCCGCCGCGTTTACCGAGGCAGGGCAGGCAGTTTACGGTCGATCTTCGTCGCGGGCACTACCGTACTGATGGAAGCCTTAAGGCGTTTCTCGTCAAGTTGAGGTGATCGGGACATCACAGGAGTAATGTCCCAGAACGCCGTATCTTGAGAGCTTCAGGCCGACGGCGCCGTCTACGGGACGCCGACGAACCCGCCAAGTGGTGCATGCGCCTGTTAGCCGGTAGCATTGTCTACCAGACGCCAGGAATAAGACGCTTCGTCCGTGCCGAGTACGCCGCGTATTCGTCGCCAAACTCCTCAATCATCATCCTCTCCTCCGCGCGGACGCGAAGCGCGCAGAGGATCGCGAACGCGATCAAGTTCGACGGACCTGCCACCCAATTCGGGATGACGAGCGCCTGGCCGATGGAATACAGCGCTAGCGCCGAGTACATCGGATGGCGGATGCGGCGATAAACGCCTTGTGTGACGAGTCGATGCTGCTCGCGTACCTCCAGGGTGATCGACCAATTTGTACCAAGGTCAGCGTGCGACCGGTAGAAGAGCCAGAGGCCGATCACCAAGCACATCAAACCGGCGACGAGCGGGCCGGTGCCCAGCGTGTACTCAGCGAACGAGAACGCTGGCGACGCGACCCAGATCAGAGGGACGAAGAAACCGACCCAGGAGAGAACCAAGAGGCCGGTATCTAGCGGAGTTTTATAGCTTGTGGCGACCTTGACAATTCGACTCCGGTGCCCGTGCGGCGCACGAATTGCGATCATCACCACTGTACCTGCGAGCACCAGCGCCTTCGCGATCCACGGACTCATGGCCAAGCACCGTCCCTTTCACACCGTACTGCGACGTAGTCAAAGTGCTTCTGCCAGGCTTAACTCGCTGTAATGCCGGACTCGCAGAACCTACATCACGCGGTCGTATGGTCTGGGAGTCGGCTGGGCCCGGAAAGCAACCCAACGGTGAGCCACGCTGTCAGGTCGAGTTGTTCATGACTGGGAACTCTTGAAGCCTATCATTTTACAAGCTCCGCCGGGCCGCGCAGCAGATCATCGTCTAACGCGTCGTGGTCGCTGATGGCGGGCAGGCGGTTATGGACCGTCGCGCTCAACTCTTCGACAGCGACACTTTCACCGAGAGAGAGGCGCCTGTGGGCAGCCCTGCGACCGCGCCGGAAGGAGTAGTCGTGGTGCTTGTCCCGTCCTTCTTCACCTCCACCCATTGAGCCTCGACGAGTGTCACCTGGACCTCGAAGGATCTCGCCTCGGCCGGGCTATAGAAATTGTTCAGTGCCAACTCGCCAGCCGTACCGGGGTCGATATTGACCGGGTAGGTGTACACCTTGTACTCAGGCACATCCTGGCCGTCGATCTTGACGTTGAACCTGAAATAGGAGGCGCTTCGGCTACCACTGTTCTTCAGGCGCACCTTGAGCTCGCAGAGGGCTGCCGGAACGGGACTCGCGGGCTTGACCACGATCGCGTCGACGTGAACGTCGGCGGCATCTGCGCGGGAGACAAACGCGCCGGCCAGGAGGGCCGCCAGGCACAAGGCGATTGAGAGTCTCGGGTTCATGGCAACGGATTGCATACTTGTCCTCCGTGGTGAGGGTCGGTTCGCTCTCCTACGATAGCAGGCTGACCCCGTCTGGTCGATTTCTGTTGCGAAATCATCAGGGGCCGCATAGGCAGTGCTCCGGCGAAAATCGGCCTTCTTAGCTTGCTGTCTTCGCCACCCCGAGGTAAGGTTCAGGTGACTACCGATATGGCCCATTAAGAGGACTGAAATGAACGAGTTAACCTTAGCGAACCGGGCTTCAGACTGGCGCCGGCTGAAGGCTCTGGTTCTGGATAGCGTTTCTTCCCCGATCACTCGGCGGGTCTACAATCTCGGGCTGGACGAGTTCATCGCCTGGTACGGCCGTGCACCGCGGCCCGGCTTCACGAAGGCCACCGTGAACGCGTGGCGAACGGAACTGGAGGCCCGCGGCCTCGGGTCGGTCTCCATCAACGTCCGGATCACCGCAGTCCGGAAACTGGCGGTCGAGGCGGCCGACAACGGGCTGCTGGCGCCGGAGCTGGCCGCCGGCATCACACGCGTCAAGGGCGCCAAGTCAACGGGCGTGCGGGTTGGCAACTGGCTCTCCGTGCCGCAGGCTCAGAAGCTCCTGAACGCGCCGGACGTGACGACCAAGAAAGGGCTGCGCGACCGAGCGATGCTCGCGGTGCTTCTCGGCTGCGGGCTACGGCGATCCGAAGTGGCGGCGCTCACGCTCAAGCACATTCAGCAGCGGGACAACCGTTGGTGCATCGTGGACCTCGTCGGCAAGCACGGGCGCGTGCGCACGATCCCGATGCCGACCTGGGTAAAGGTCGCCATCGATGCCTGGACTGCGGCGGCCGGGTTGACCGAGGGCCACGTGCTGCGCCCGGTAACGCGCGGGGACCAAGTCCAGGGGAGCGCATGACGGAGAAGGTTGTGTGGCAGCTCCTCCAACCGTACGCAGTGGCCGCGGGTGTCCCCGGAATTGCGCCCCACGACCTGCGCCGCAGTTGCGCGAAAATGTGCCGAGCCGCCGGCGGGGAGCTTGAACAGATCCAGTTGCTCCTGGGGCACGCGTCGGTACAGACGACCGAGCGTTACCTGGGGACCAAGCAGGACCTGGTGCACGCGCCAAACGATGGGATCAAGCTGCGCGTGGCGGTTTGACGGCGGAGGCTCCGGCTGTGCAGCGCCGCCCGCCGCCCACCGGGCGCACGACTGCCACCGACGGGGGCTGGCTGGGCGGTGGGCTAGGGGCCGAGTGGGGCGGGGCCTGAAGCCGGGCAGGCGGGGCGCGATTCTGTCAACTACAATACTCAAGTGGAAGGAGCATCCCGTGGCCGCACCCAGCGCTCCCACCCCCCGAACGACCCGGGCCGGCAGCGGATCCGTGGGAGTTGCTGAATCGGACTGCTGACGTGGTCGCGAACCTTGCGAAGCGGAAGTTCGTCCGTACCCGCATCGCGGGTGGAACTGGCTCGGCGCTATCGGAAAGAGCTGGGGCGGGAGTTGGCCGAAACATGACCCGATCCAAAAGGAAACCCCAATCGCACGTCACCGGCGAAGAGGCTGTGCGAATAGTTCGTGAATTGCTGCCAACGCACTGGACAGTCAGAGAGTACCACCCTGATTACGGGCTTGATCTCGCTGTGGAACTAACGGGAAGCACGTTGGTTAACTTGGTGAGCCGGGCGGGACTCGAACCCGCGACCCTCTGCTTAAAAGGCAGATGCTCTAACCACCTGAGCTACCGGCCCCCCGGGGAACTTCCGAGCGGACATCACCCACGATAGCATAGGGATCGCCCGGCGCCACCGCTTGCAGACGCGCGCGGTGCGAACGGCGCTCCCTGACGCCCCACCGCGACTGATGCCTGGAACATCGTGCGAGAATTGCGCGTAGCATAGTCTGAGTCATGCCACGCGATCCGCACGCCAACACAGCCCGGCTTCTGGAGTGGTGGCGCGAGGCCGATCCGGGGCCGCCCGGCTTCCTCCCTTCGTATTCCGCGCGCGACCAGGCGCGCCGCGAAGCGCACCTTGACCGCTATCTCGTCGCCGTCGAAACCGAGCTGCGGGCCGCTCCCAGGACGCGCCCGGAACAGGCCGCGGCGGAGGAGCGCCTTACCGCCGCCTTCCGCGTGTTCGCCCGCGAGGCGCTCGATTTCGAAGACCGCCATCTGGACCTGCTGCTCGCGGGCGGCTTCACCGGGACGGGCAGGGAACTGGCCCGCGCCGCGCGCCTCTTCGATCCGTCAATGAGCGCCGGCGATATCTTCCAGGCCAGCCGCAACGCGTGGACGGCGAACGGCCTCCAGATTCTGCTGGGCCTGCCGGCGCGGTTGACCCCGGCGATCTTCGGGTACAGCATGTTGTACCCCTGCACCGACAACTACCTCGACCAACCCGCGGTCTCGAAAGCCGACAAGCACGCCTTCAACCGGCGCTTCGGTGCGCGCCTGGCGGGAGACAACCTTCCGCCCGCCGGCCGCCACGAGGAGCAGGTCTGGGCGCTGGTCGGCTTGATCGAGAGCCAGTATTCCAGAGCCGACTACCCCGAGGTCTTTGCCAGCCTCTCGGCCATACAGCGCGCGCAGGAACGTAGCCTCCAACTGCACCACGCGGCAAGACAAGCTGAAGCTCGTCCTACGCTGCCGGTCATCGATCCACAGCCGCACGTAGGGCATGCTTCAGCTTGCCAAGGAAGCCCTCCAGGCGCGGACGACGTGATCGAGATCAGCTTCGAGAAGGGCGGGGCGTCGGTGGTCGCGGACGCCTGGCTGGCCGCGGGCGCGCTGGCCCCAAGCGAGGCCGACTTCGCTTTCGCCTGGGGAGTCGCGCTCCAGCTTGGCGACGATTTGCAGGACGTCGGCGCCGACGCTCGGGACGGCATTCGCACGGTATTCTCCGAGGCGGCCGCGCGCGAGCCGCTCGATGCCGTGACCAACCGCACCTTCGATTTCGGCGCCCGCGTGCTGGCGGGACTGGATGGGATCGGCGCGGCCGCTCCGCCGGCCATCAAGGAACTGATCCCGACGAGCTTCTTCATGCTTCTGACCGGTGCCGTGGGCGAGGCCCGGCAGCGCTACTCCGCGGCTTACGTCCGGGAATTGGAGCGCCGCTCGCCGTTCACGTTCGACTTCCTACAACGCCGCCGCCGGCGTTTCACACGCAAGCGGGGGATTCTGGAGCGACTGGCGGGCGCGTTCGCCGCGGGCGAGCCGATCGACGCCGGACCGCGTGAGGCGCGCGCTGCAAGCCTGCCCTGCTATACTTTCCAGTTCTAGGAATGAACTGGACCACCCTCAAAGTGCCCGCCTCGAGTGCGAACCTCGGTCCCGGCTTCGATGCCCTCGGACTGGCGCTCGGGATCTATCTCGAGTGCCGGTTCCGGCCGAGCACGGAGCTGATCCTGCGCGCTTCGGGACGCGACGCCGCCTCGATTCCGCTCGATGCGACCAACCTGATCTGGCAGACCGCCCAAACCGTGGCCGCGGACGTGGGCGGCGTGCTGCCGTCCGTCGAGCTCGAAATCCGCAACGACATTCCGATCGGCAAGGGGCTCGGATCGAGCGCGGCGGCCCTCACCGCGGGCGTCGTCATCGCCGATCAACTCCTCGGACTCAACTGGAAGCCACTGCGCGTTCTGAACGAGGCGGCGCGCATTGAGGGCCATCCGGACAATGTGGCAGCGTGCGTGCTAGGCTCGATCGTGGCGAGCGCCATCGATTCGGGCGGCTCCGCGCGCGCCGTACGGCTGGAGATTCCGGCCAAATTCGGCGTGGCCGTCGTCGTGCCGGATTTCGACCTGCCCACCACCAAGGCGCGCTCGGTGCTGCCCCAGTGCTACTCGCGCGAAGACGCGGTCTTCAACGTCCAGCGCGCCGCGCTGCTGGTGGCCGCCATCGCCGCCGGTTCCGCCAGCGCGTTCCCGACCGCGCTCGAAGACCGCTTTCACCAGTCCTACCGCGCCCCACTCGTGCCCGGCCTGGAGGAGATCCTGAAGCTGCGCGCGCCCGGCTTGCTCGGCTGCGTGCTGAGCGGCGCCGGCCCGTCGATTCTGGTCTTCTACGAGCGCGGCTGCGAACAGGTCTGCGACCTTCCGCGGCAGGTGTTCGCCCTGCATGGCCACGCTTCGGAGATCTACTGGACCGAGGTGGCGGCGCACGGGTACGAGCTGGCATTACAATAGTCCATCTTGTCCGTCACGATTTCCTTGGACGACGCACTCGAACAGGCGCGCGCGGGCGCGACGCTGGTCACCGCCAGCCGCCGTCTTGCGCGAGCGCTGCAGGAAAAGTCGAATGCGTTCCAGCGCGCGGCCGGGCTCGATGCCTGGGAGGCGCCCGCGATCCTGCCCTGGTCCGCATGGCTGGGCGAGTGGTGGAACGGGCTTCTGTACTCCGGCGAGCCGGCGCCGCTGCGGCTCGACGAGCGGCAGGAGGCGGTCGTCTGGGAACGGGCCATCGCGGGCTCGCCCGGCGGCGACGGATTGCTTCAACTCGCGGCCACGGCCCGCGCCGCGGCAAAAACGTGGGAGTTGGTGCGCGCCTGGCGGGTGGACGCAGCGGCCCTCGAAGCTGCCGCCACCGACGACACGAGGGCATTCCTTGGATGGGCGCGCGCGTTCGCCTCCGCCTGCGAGCGCGAAGACTGGATCGACGGGGCCAGCGCCACGGACTACCTGGCCGCCCGCCTGGCGAGCCTGCCCCTGCCGGAGCGGACCATCCTGGCGGGGTTCGACGAGTTCACGCCGCAGCAGCGGGAATTCTTCGCCGCCTGCCCCCCCACCGTTCTGGAAGTAGGACAGGCCTCCGGCCTGTCGCCGGCCGCGGTGCGCACTTCCTTCCCCGACAGCCGGCAGGAGATTGTGGCCGCGGCGCGTTGGGCGCGCGCGCTCCTCGATGACGGCGCAACCGGAATCGCGGTGGTGGTCCGGGACCTCGCCGAGGCGCGCGAGCGCGTCGAACGGACCTTCGCCGAGGTGCTCGATCGGCCGCTCTTCAACCTCTCGGCGGGCCCCGCGCTGGCCTCCTGTCCGCTGGTGCACGCGGCACTGCTGGCGCTCGAACTCGCCCCTGTTGGGAACGAGTTCGATCTGGCTAGCCGGCTCTTGCGGTCGCCGTTCCTGGGCGCCGCTCGGGGCGAATGGACCGAGCGCGCTTCGCTCGATGCCGCGTTGCGGCGGGGCGACAGCCGGGTTTCGGTGGCGCGGATCGAGAGGCTCGCCGTCACGCATGGATGTTCGGAACTCGGGGCGTTGCTCGGCGCCTGGCGGCGCGAGCGTGAATCGCTGCCTGCCGAGCAGAGCCCGCCCGAGTGGGCGCGCGCGTTTTCGAGCCTGCTCGCGCGTCTCGGCTGGCCGGGTGACGCGCCGCTTGCGAGTGCCGGCTATCAGACCGTCGAAGCGTGGCGCGACCTGCTTTCGGATTTCGCCCGGCTCGGCGCGGTGCTGCCGCGGACAACGTACGGCGACGCGCTCGCCCGATTGAAGAGCATGGCCGCGGCGAAGATTTTCCAGCCGGAGACCGAGCCCGCACCGATCCAGATCCTGGGCCTGCTCGATACGTTCGGGATGCGGTTCGAACACCTGTGGATCGCCGGCCTCGACGATGAGCATTGGCCCGGCCCGCCCCAGCCCGCTGCGTTCCTGCCACCGGCGCTCCAACGGGCGCGAGGATTGCCGGGCGCATCGCCCGAGCGCGAGCTCGCTTACGCACAGAGGATCACCGGCCGCCTGCTCGCGAGCGCGCCAGACGTGGTGGTGAGCCACGCCGAGCGCGAGGGCGACATCGAGCTCGGCCCGAGCCCGCTGGTCGCAGGCCTGCCGTTCGAAAGCAGGGAGCTGCCGAAGCCCGCCTTGCAAGGGGGCACGCTAGAGAGGATCCAGGACAGCACAGCGCCGCCGCACCAGGAGGAGACGGCGCCCGGAGGCACGCGCGTCTTCCAGTACCAGGCCCAGTGCCCGTTTCGCGCCTTCGCTGAATTGCGTCTGGGCGCCCGGCCGCTCGACGCGCCCGCGCCGGGGCTCGGCCCCATGGAACGCGGCACGCTGGTTCACAAAGCGCTCGAGACCGTTTGGGACCGGCTCGAGAGCCACGCGCAACTCTGCGCGGCCAGCGAGACCGAGTTGACCGCGGTTGTCGAGGCGGCGGTGTCGGATGCGCTCGCCGCGATCGCGGAGCGCCGCAGCGAAGCGCTTCCCGAGGCGTTCGCGGCGATCGAGCAGGCGCGTCTGGAGAGGCTTCTCGGCGACTGGCTCAAACTCGAGAAGCAGCGCGCGTCGTTCACGGTTCTTGCCTCGGAGAAGAGAGGCTACGCCGAGGCGGGCGGCGTCCGCTGCGAAGTGCGAGTCGATCGCGTGGACCGCTTGGACGACGGCCGCCAGGTGATCATCGACTACAAGTCGGGCCAGCCGTCGCCCAGTTCGTGGGCCGGCGAGAGGCCCGACGAGCCGCAGTTGCCGCTCTACGCCGTGAGCCAGCAGGGCCCGCTGGGTGCAGTGCTATTCGGGCAACTCCGTACGGGCGAGGCCGTTTTCAAGGGCTATGCGGCAGAGCAGGGCCTCGTTCCCGGCGCCAGGGTTCGGGATCTGGACCCAGAGATCGCGGAGTGGCGGCGCGTTCTCGACCGCCTCGGCACAGACTTCCGCGCCGGCGTTGCCACGGTAGACCCGAAGAAGCCGGCCACCTGCCGCCACTGCTCGCTGCTGGCGCTGTGCCGTTTCTCCGAATCCGAGGCGCCCGCCGCGGCCTTCGACACGGAGGACGGCGATGCCTGAGATCCGCGACGCCGCCCAGCGCGCGCGTGTGCTCGATTCCACGCGCTCCTTCATCGTCCAGGCGCCGGCCGGCTCGGGCAAGACCGAGCTGTTGATCCAGCGCTACCTGGCGCTGCTTTCCCGCGTCGAGGACCCGGAGTCCGTGGTCGCCATCACCTTCACGCGCAAAGCGGCGGGGGAGATGCGCCGGCGCGTGCTCGATGCGCTCGGGAGCGCCGCCGGGCCGGAGCCCACGGAGCCGCACAGGGCCGAGACCTGGCGTCTCTCCCGCGCCGTGTGCGAACACGATGCCGCGCGCGGCTGGGACCTGGTCCAAAACGCCAGCCGGCTCCGCGTTCGCACCATAGACTCGTTATGCGACTCGCTGGTGCGGCGGATGCCGTGGCTGTCACGTCTGGGCGCTCCGCCGGAGATCGTCGAGATTGCCGCCGGCCTGTATGAGGAGGCCGCGCGCCGGACCATCGATCTGGTCGAAGACAGCGCTCACGGGGCCGCGCTTGCGCGGGTCCTGATGCACCTCGATAACGACTACGCGGCGCTCACGGAATTCCTGACCACGATGCTCGCCCGGCGCGACCAGTGGCTGCGTCATCTGGCCGGCGTGGAGGACGCCACGGCCGCGCGTGCCGTCCTCGAGGGTGGAATGCAGCGCGTTATCCAGGAGGCGCTCTCGAAGGTCCGCGACGCCGCGCCGGCGGACTTCGCTGAAGAGCTTTGTTCGCTGGCCCGCTACGCCGCCGCCAATGTGGACGGAGACCACGCCATCGCGGCGTGCGCTGGATTGCATGATCTGCCGGGAGATCTGCCCGCCTGGCTCGGAATCGCCGAGCTGCTGCTCACCCAAAGTGAAACGTGGCGCAAGACCGTCGACAAGCGGCTCGGCTTTCCACCCGCCTCCCGCGCCGAGAAGAATCGCTTCCAGGAACTGCTGACGGCGATCCAACTGCACGACGCCTTCCGTCTGCGCCTGTCCGCCCTGCGCTCGCTGCCGCCGGCGGTTTTCGACGAAGCGCAGTGGGAAGTGCTCGCCGCGCTGATCCCCGTGCTCAAGCTCGCCGCCGCCCAGTTGCATCTCGTCTTCCAGGAGCGGGGCCAATCCGATTTCACCGGGATCGCCCTGGCAGCCCTCACGGCGCTGGGCGCCGAAGGCGAGCCGACGGACCTGGCGCTGGCACTCGACTATCGCATCCAACACCTGCTGGTCGACGAGTTCCAGGACACTTCCGTCACGCAGTTCGCGTTGATCGAGAGGCTCGTCGCGGGGTGGGAGCCGGGGGACGGGCGCACGCTGTTTCTGGTCGGCGATCCAATGCAGTCGATCTTCCGCTTCCGCGAGGCTGAGGTGGGGCTGTTCTTCGAGGCGGCGCGCAACGGCATGGGCCCGGTCCGGCTGGAGCGCGTGCAGCTCGAGATGAATTTCCGCTCAGAGCAGGGAATTGTGGCGTGGGTCAACGAGGTGTTCGAACATGTGATCGGCGCCGACGATGACATTGCGACTGGGGCGGTAGGCTTTGCGTCCTCGGCTGCCATGAAGCCGGCCGGAGCCGGACCCGCGATTTCCGTACACCCGTTCTTCGACAAGAACGACGAGGCCGAAGCCGCGCGGGTTGTCGAAATCGTGCGCGCCAGCCGCGCGGCCGAAGCGAAGGTCGCGGTTCTCGTCCGCGCCCGCACGCATCTGCCGTCCATTCTGCCCGCACTGCGCCGTGCCGGCCTGAAATGCCGCGCCGTCGAGATCGATGAGCTCGGCGAGGTCGCCATCATCCAGGATCTGCTGGCCCTCACCCGCGCGCTGCTACACCCGGCCGACCGCGTCGCCTGGCTCGCCATCCTGCGCGCGCCGTGGTGCGGCTTGACGCTGGCGGACCTGCACACGCTCGCCGCCGATGCTCACAAGGACGCCATTTGGGACCTGCTCCACGATTCCGCGCGCGTCGAGCGGCTGAGCGAGGACGGGCAGGCGCGGCTGGAACGGGTCCTGCCAGTGCTCGAGGAGGCCGTGGCCCGCCGCGGCGCCCGCCTGCGTCCCTGGATCGAGGGCTGCTGGACCGCTCTGGGCGGGCCCGCCTGTGCCAGCGAGCCCGGCGAACTCGAGAATGCGCTGGCGTTTCTCGACCTTCTCGAAAATCTCGACGAGGGCGGCGATACCAGCATCGAGGATCTGGCCGAAGAAGTGGGACGGATGTTCGCCGCCCCCGATCCCGAGGCGGACGACTCGCTCCAGGTG
>Ga0116114_1000204_pt1 | contig 42896 bp, 36 predicted proteins | sample June2015DPH_10_5_FD_89823 | JGI IMG/M metagenome (GOLD analysis project Ga0116114, IMG submission 89823) | Peatland microbial communities from SPRUCE experiment site at the Marcell Experimental Forest, Minnesota, USA - June2015DPH_10_40 | ecosystem: Environmental > Terrestrial > Soil > Wetlands... | reverse complement strand
TATCTGCCGAGGACGTAAACGACGGTGAAGACGACGACCCAGACGGCGTCGACGAAGTGCCAGTAGAGGGAGAGGACTTCAAGGCGGCCGGTGTGTTTGGCGGTCATGGAGCCGTTGAGGGAAAAGATCAATGCAAGCGAGAGCATGACGAGGCCGACCAGGACGTGGGTGGCGTGCAGGCCGACCAGCGAGTAGAAGGTGGTGCCGAAGAGGTTGGTCTGGAGGGTGAGGCCGTCGCGAACGATGAGTTTGTGCCATTCGCGCGCGGTGCCGCCGAGAAAGATGCCGCCGAGCAGGACGGTGACGGCGAGCCAGAGCGAGCAGAGGGTGCGATTGGCGCGATGCAGCGCGGAGACGGCGAGGTGGACGGTGAGGCTGCTGGAGAGAAGGCAGAGGGTGGTGAAGATGGGAAGGTCGAGGACCTGGCGCGGGGTGGGGCCGGAGGTGTCTTTGCCGAGGTAGTAGATGTAGGCGACGATGAAGATGGTGAAGATGGCGGACTCGGCGATGATGAGGCAGGCCATGCCGACGACTCCGCGCGAGGGCAGGACCCAGGGGATGGTTTGCGGGATGACGGCGGCCTGGCTCAAGGTTTGGGTTCCTTTTTATTCATAACGGCTGTCGGGATCGTCAGGATGCTTGAGGTCCCAGAGGGGACGGCGGCTCTCGACGGTGGGGATAACGGCGAAGTTATAGGCGGGCGGCGGCGATGGCGTGGACCACTCGAGGGTCCAGGCATCCCAGGGATCGGGGCCGGCGATGGGGCCTTTGAAGTACGACCAGACCATGTTGTAGACGAAGAGCAGAGTTCCGGCGGCCTGGAAGACGGCGCCGCTGGAGATGATGAGGTTCCAGATCATCCAACCGCGGTCGGCCTCGTAGGTGTAGATTCGGCGCGGCATTCCGAGCAGGCCGGGGACGTGCATGAAGTCGAAGGTGAGATGGAATCCGATGAGGAAGATCCAGAAGTGCCACTTGCCGAGGCGCTCGCTCAACATGCGGCCGGACATTTTTGGGAACCAGTAGTAGAAGGCGGAGAAGAGCATGAAAAGGATTGCGCCGACCAGGACGTAGTGGAAGTGGGCGACGACGAAGTAGGAGTTGCCGAGCTGCCAGTCGAAGGGCGCGACCGAGAGCATGATTCCGGAGAGGCCGGCGATGAGGAACTGGAAGAGGAACCCGATGGCGAACATCATGGAAGCGGTGAAGTGGATCTTGCCGCCCCAGAGCGTGGCCAGCCAGTTGAAGAGCTTGATGCCTGTGGGGACGGAGATGACCATGGTGGCGAGAGTGAAGAAGGTGTTGGCGCCGGGGCCGAGGCCGACGGTGAACATATGGTGGGCCCAGACGCTGAGGCTGATGAATCCGATGCCGACGGATGCGGCAACCATGGCGGGGTAGCCGAAGATGGCCTTGCGCGAGAAGACGGGGATGATCTCGTTGGCGAAGGCGAAGGCGGGCAGGATGAGGATGTAGACCTCGGGATGGCCGAAGATCCAGAAGAAGTGCATCCAGAGGACAGCGGAGCCACCGGCCTGCGTGTCGAAGAAATGGGAGCCGGCGTAGCGGTCGAGCAGGAGCATGATCTGGGCGGCGGTGAGCGGGCTGACGGCGACGAAGACCAGCGATGAGGTGACGAGATAGAGCCAGACGAGGAGCGGCATGCGGCTGAGCTTCATGCCGGGGCAGCGCATGCAAAGGGTGGTGGCGACGATGTTGAGCGCGGTGCCGATGCTGCCGATGCCGCTGAGCAGGATGGCGAGGGTCCAGTAGTCGGTGCTGTGGCCTGGCGAGAAGACGCGGGCGGTGAGTGGTGCGTAGGCAAACCAGCCGACGTCTGGCGCGCTGCCCGCGCCGTAGAGGCCGCTGGCGCCGAAGTAGCTGAAGTAGAGCAGAAGGCCGCCGAAGGCTGAGATCCAGAAGCTGAATGCGTTGAGGCGGGGGAAGGCCATGTCGCGCGCGCCGATCATGAGCGGGACGAGATAGTTGCCGAAGCCGAAGAGGATGGGCATGCCGACGAAGAAGACCATGGTGGTGCCGTGCATGGTGAAGAGGCTGTTGAAGGTCTGCGGGGAGACGAAGGTGTTGTTGGGCAGGGAGAGCTGGACGCGCATCAGGAGGGCCTGAAAGCCGGCGATGACGAGGAAGATGAGCGCGTAGCCGATGTACATGAGGCCGAGTTTTTTGTGGTCGACGGTGGTGACCCAGTCGTGCAGGACATCGAGCAGGAGGCGGCGGGGAGCGGCGTACGTGACCAGGCCTGCGGGCTGATTGATGTCTGCGGGGGCCGGGGTGTGGGTTGCCATGGAGGTTCTCTTCCGTACTTTCCTTCACTTCTGCAAACTTGATTTCATTCTCTGCGAACTTTACTTGAGCGTGGTGAGGTACGCGGTGAGGGCGTCGAGGTCGCGCTGGTTGAGGTGCATGGCTGGCATGAGAGCGCCGGGCTTGAAGGCGGCGGGGTTGTCGACGAAGGCGCGCAGGTTGGCGGGGGTGTTGGGAACGGAGCCGGAGGCGATGGTTTCGCGGCTGGCGAGGTGGGTGAGGTCGGGGCCGAAGCGGCCGGTGGCGACGGTTCCGGAGACAGTGTGGCAACTGATGCAGACGCTGCGCTGGAAGACGGCGCGGCCAGCGGCGGCCTGCGGATCGGGGCTGTTGACGGCGGGCTGCTGCTGGCGGACGACCCATGCACTGAAGTCGGCGGGGGTGTCGGCGTAGACGCGGAGAAGCATCTTGGCGTGCTGGACGCCGCAGTACTGCGCACACTGGCCGAGGTAGAGGCCGGGGGCCTGGGGATCGAGCCACATGGTGTTAATTTGATTCGGGATGAGGTCCATCTTGCCTGCGAGACGCGGGACCCAGAAGCTGTGGTCAGTGTCGGCGGAGGTCATGGTGAGGTAGGTGGGCGTGGGATGTTTGGGATCGCTGACGGGGATGTGCAGCTCGTTGGCGGTGACGATGCCGAGCTTGGGATAGGAGAACTCCCACCAGAACTGGTGGCCGACGACGGTGACATCGAGCGCGGCGGCGGGCCTGGGCGCGTTCTGGGTGGAGAGGATGATGCGGGCGGTGGCGAGGAAGAGCAAAACGACGATGAGGATGGGAATGACGGTCCAGGCGAGCTCGATCTGATTGCTGCCGTAGATCTGCGCGGGCTCCTGGGCGGCGTTGGCGTCGGAGGCGCGATGGCGGTAGCGGACGACGGCGTAGAGCAACAGGCCTGCGACGATGAGAAAGATGGCGGCGGTGATGCCGAGGACGAGCATCGAGAGGCTGAGGATGGAGTGGGCTGGGGTGCCCGCGGGGGCAAAGATGCTGGTGGAGCTATGAGGGAAGGCGGATCGTACGAGGGCCCAGAGATGACGCGCCAAGATGGTTCTCCGAAGGACTGCCTGGTGCAGCGGGGAAGGTGAGGCTGATGGCATGATAAACGTCGCAAGCGTGTGGGGGGATGTTAAAGATGGAGCATTCCTTCCGGGGCTGAAGCCCCCCGCTCCCTCCGCGAATGACAAACAAATACAGGGGTCCTTCGCTCCGCTCAGGATGACGAGCAAAACAAACAACCACAGGTCCTTCGACTGCGTTTGGCGCAAGTGTGCGCCAAACTCCGCTCAGGATGACAATTGTTTGTGGGGCTACGTACAGGATGACGACTTCAATGGCGCGGGCGCGGCCAACGGGCGGCGAGCTGGGTGATGGCGTAGGCGGCAAGGAGGGTGAGGAGCGGGTCGATGTTGAGGCGATAGCGGAACTCGGCGTGGGTGATGTAGTAGGGAAGCGGGAAGAGGAGCAGGGGGAGGGCCATGAGGAGGGCGAAGGCCTTCATGCGGTTGCGGAAGAGGAAGAAGAGGCCGGCGAATCCGAGCAGGGTGGTGAGCAGGGCGTGGAGTTCATAGATGCGCGGGCCGCCCACACTGCCCGTTCCCGCCCAGAAGCGGAAGATGCGGCGGAGGGTGAGACGGATAAAGATTGCGGGGTGGGAGCGGATGTATTGCAGGGCCTGGTCGGATTTATCGCGCATGTAGGCGACCTCACCCATGGAGACGTAGCTGGCCAGTTCGGTCTTGTTGTACATGGGGAAGAGCGACTCGTCGAGGAAGCCGGTTGCGCCGGGGCGGTTTCCCATCCAGAGCTCAAAGCCGGCAGTGGTGCGCAGGGGGATGAATGCGTGGAAGCGGCATGCGTTGCGGATGGGCCAGGGCGAAAAGAGCAGAAGCAGGGCGAGCAGGCCGGCGAGCGGAGCCAGGCGCGCGACGCGGCGCGTCTGCCAGGCAGCCCATGCAAGGATGGCCAGAAGCGAGGGCAGAAGAGCGGGATTGATGAGGGCGACGATGGCGGAAGACGCGCCAAGAAGGAGGAAGGACGCGATGGAGGGATGGCGGCGGCAGCGGAGCGCGAGCAGGATGATTGCAGGAAGAGCGCAGGCGGAGAGGCTGGTCTCCCAGAAGATGGCTGGAATCCAGAGCACGGGAACCGAGAGGGCCCAGAATACTCCGGCGAGGAGGGCGGTGGGGAAGTCGAGCACCTGGCGAGCGATGCGCATCATGAGCGCGATGGTGATGAGACCGACCAGGATCTGCAAGAGGATGATGGCGATGGCTGAGGCGAAGGTGTCGCTGCCGAAGAGGAAGAAGACGGCGGCGATGAGGATGGGGTAGCCGGGCGCGATCAATGCGGTGGGGCCGGAGGGAACGCCGAAGGGCGAGCTGAAGCCATGGCCATGGAGGAGCGAGTTGGCCAGCAGGCCCATCTCGTAGGGGTGGGAGAAGAGCCAGTCGTGGGGATGGCGGGTGAAGACGAAGCGCAGGACCACGAGGCGGCCAAGCAGGGCCATGATGAGAACCACGGCCAGGGAGGCGCGCCACGCAGGCGAATCCGCAGAGGAAGAAGAACCGTCGCGGAGATGCAAGGGTGGCTGCGTTGTCATGGTATGGAAGGATGCAGGCCTGACAGAGCGATGGTATCAGACAGAAACTCTCCCAGAACCGATGAATAAGTTCTGGGAGAGCGCTGAGGTTCGCCTGACTGATCCAGGCTGACGGCCGACGCGCAGGCTGGCGAGGTCTGCGCGATCCGGCGTTTAGGTGGTGCCGTTGGGGATCAGGCGGGCGACTGTGAGGTCGTTTCCGATGTACTGGAAGATCTGGTTCAGGTTGCTGGTGGGTTGGGAGGCCGAGATGCAGGTCTTATCAACGCCCGATACGCTGGAGGTGTAGTCGGAGAAGAAGTAAGACGGAGTGGATGCGATGCCCTCCATGGTCTGGCATGGGGTGATGGCTGGGCTGGTGTCGGTGGAGCAGCCCGAGGACGTGGCGCCGTAGGAGACGGAGAAGACCTTGGTTCCTGCGGTGGCCGCAGCCTGCGCCGCCGTGACTGCCTGGGCGCATTGCTGTTTTGTCCCTGGGTACGTCGCCTGAGATTTGGCCGAGCCCATGTTGGTGCTAGAGGCGTCGCCATCGCTGATGAGGATGAGCGCGTTCTGGGAGCCTGGATTGGCTGCCTGTTCGGCGACCAGCGCCGACTGCGCGGCATAGATAGCGCCCGCGTAGTAGGTGCCCGCGCCGCCCGGGTTCGACATCGGATACTTGCATGTGCTCCCCCCTGCCCCAAGCGCCTTGGAAACGTTGGAGGAGGTGTTCAAGGAAGTTGCGGTGTCGGATGTCCTGTAATCGCTGGAGAAGCCTACGATCTCGTAGGTAGCGACCGGCGATCCCAAGGGCGTGTAGGTGGATGCGCCAGCGGTGGGGAAGGTGTAGGCCTCGGTTGTGGGGTTCGTGCTGCTGCAGTCGTAATCATACTGGGCGCCGTAGACGGTAGGACTCGAGCTATTATTCTCGGCCACGTTTGGGAACGAGAAGAGAGCGATCCTGTCTACGGAGTCGGTCACGTTGTTGCTACCAAAGGGGCCGGCGGTGGGCGGCGTGCTACAGGAGGATAAGAGGGGGCTGCAGGGCGCGAGTATCTTCACCAGAGACTGGATGCCGTTTAGCGCGCAGGTAAATCTGGAGGAACTGCACTGACTATCGGAATCGGTATCGGACATGGATGCCGTGGCGTCGATGATGACGGCGATATTGTATGGTTGGGGGATGGAGCCCCTGCCGGAGGCGGTGGCGGTTGCGGTGAGGGTGATGGTGGAATGGCCGAAGAGCCCACCGAAGAACATGGGCACGGTGATCGACTGCTGCACCTGGACGGCGTTTGCGTTGGCAGGAGCTTCACAAGCAATCCCCTGGGCGGTAAGGGTGGTGAGGCACTCCACCTTGGGCCAGCCGGAGACCATGGTCGCGTTTTTCAGATATTGACTGCCGTTGAGATCTCCGGTTTGCGAGGCGTAGTTAGACGCGGCGGAGGTTGCAGCGGAAGCGCCCTGGGGCAGGGCCATGGCACCGGCCAGCGCGGCGGCGTTGGTGGCATTCTGGAGCTGGCTCTGGACTGCGAAGTTATTGCCAGCGCTGACCGTCAACGCGGCGATGCCCATACAGACAATCACCAGGAGCGCCATGATGGGGAGCATCTGCCCGCTTTGGTCCTTGAAGAATCGAGCTAGAAACGAATCGTTATTGATTTTCATTGGGCTGCCTCCGACGACGTGGTGGTGAGAGTACAGGTGGGAAAGTAGTTGGCTCCGTAGAACCTGAGGTTACATGGATAGGTGACGGTGATCGAGAGAGTTGCATTGGGCGCCCCCAGATTGCCAGCCGCCCCGGTCTGGTTGGAGGTACTGGGGCATGTTTGTGTTCCAGCTCCAACGGCAACGCCATTAAAGGTAAACGAGAAGACCATTTTGGACGTAATGAGGGCGGGCGCCAACGCTTCCACGTCCGCTGTGCCAACAGCGCATGGGTCGTAGGGCGACTTGAGCTGGCCGGCGACGGTGGCAAGCTGCATGGCGCCTCCGCTGACGGCATTGTTGAGCATCTCGTAGTGGGCGAGGGTGATGCCGGTGGCACAGATGCCGGTCAACAAGACCATGAGTACGGGCATACAGAAGGCCATCTCGAGGACCGCGGAGCCTCGCTCATGGCCTGAGCGAAGGCGCGCGCAGAGGCGTTTCCACCGGGAAGGGGATTCGCGATCCGCATCCGTGGAGGGTGCGGGATGGACGGTTAACAGCAAGCAGACCACCTCGTTAGGGGCATCATACGAGGGGGGTATGGGCCCGATAATCCCCATTTGGTGTTATTAACCAATCGGTCAACATGGTGATGCGCTACGCCATGCTTCTGAGCTCCACCTGCACAAACTCCAGCGGAGCTTCGAGCACGGCCACGGCAGCACAGGTGAACACGTATGTTGGGGGGCTTGGCTGGACGAACCTGGCAGGCGGAACGATGACCGTGAATACCACCTATAAGACACCCGCCGGCGGAGTTGGCACGAATATAGTGAGCGACTTTGTGGTGCAGATCACGTATGTATTTCCGATCACGATGCCGTTTGTGCCGAAGAGTTCAATCACCCTGAAAAGCACGTCTCAGATGCCCACTGTGCAATAGAGGCAGCCATTGCCGGGCCATCTGAATGCGGGATGCCGGGGATGACGGCAAGCAGAGCCAAGGGCCGCAAAGCTGCGTTGCTGCGCGGCACAAACAGCGAGCCCGCGTCGAGCGATCGGCGCGGGCCCATAAAGAAACAATCCCTTGAATCGTGGTTCCAATGCAAAGTTGCAGTTAAGCCTGCGCCCGCTTGCGGCGCATGAAGCCGACCGCGCCGAGCAGCCCGGTTCCCAGCAGGACCAGGCTGGTTGGCTCAGGGGTGATTGCAGGGGGAGGCGGATCGGTCATGAATAGCTGCGGCTCGCTGCCCGCGGTGTAGTTTGTGGGGACGAACACAACGTCATTGGCGAAGGTGCTGGCGGGCAGAATGGGGACCTCGGCGAGGGCCGCTGCGGCGAGATTAGCGGCATTTGTGTCGTAGCCGCTCTCAGCAGCGACGTCGGTGGGATCCATGATGTGCCAGATGGCGAACTGGATGTCGGAGGTCAGTTGGGCGTTTCCAGCGGCGGCGGCGTACTGGTTATAGAGGTACGCGTCGGCAATAATGTCGGTTCCCGACTCGTTGTCGACGGTGGAGGAGGGAGCGATGGTGGCGACGTCAACAGGGGTCGCGCTCCATGACTGCCCGATGCTGACTTCACGATTAAAGTTGAGGCAGGACATATCGACGAGGGTGTCTGTGCCCCCCGGGCCTGTAATCGTGAAGATATATGGGTAGACGTACACGCCATCGGTGTTTTGGCCGCCCACGCCGGACAGCGTGAGGGAATCTGCGAAGCTGACACGAGAGATTACGCAGACGAGGGAGAGGGTCAAGAAAGCTACGGCAGTCTTTAAGCGCATGGTGGAACTCCTGGGGATCGTAGAGCAATCAAATGCAGCAATCAGTGGTGAAACATTCTATCTATTAACTTGAACTGGCTTGTTGCGTCATTTCCGAGTTGAACTGCTGCGATTCACTTCAGATTCGCGGGCAGCTTGACCAGCATAGGGAATTGCTTTAATCCCGACGTACTGAATATAGAGAATTCCCAGCCGCAAGGGAAGCAGTAAATGGTAATCAAACCATTATGTTGTGGCCCTCGGGAACAGGTTACTCATGAGTACTGTCCCAAGTTACCTTTGATTTGCAAGGTTCATCGATCGGTGTCGTTTTAGTTGGATGGTGCGGAGCCGGAAGATAGGTTGGGTTCCGGGCTTCGGAATGGGAAAAGGAAAAGTGGGAGAGAGGCCTCCTGGAACTGCGACTCCGATGAAGGGGTAACGGAGGTAATCGCGCAGGTATCGCATGCCGGCAAGCCGCACCCGAGCGGGGCCCGAGTTGCGAGCTCGATGAGGCTGCCTGATTGGTTGGTTGATCGCAGATGCGGACGCGCGGCGCAGCGCTGTGGAACATTTTCACAAAATCAGAGATGCCGGAAACGGTATATGAGATGCGGGAAAGTTTGTGCGAGGCGGATCTGCGATGCGGACTTCTGTGAGAGAAAACCACGCAGGCTTCTTTTGCTTCTCGAACCACCGGCTGTGAACGCTCTGTTCGCCGCCCGATCCCTGCCGCATCCAGGACCATCTACGCAAAACAATCCGTCCAGAGTTCGCGGCCCATCTGACTGCGGGAAGGAAAGCCGGCGCGGGCGGTGCGTGCCGGTTGGGATAATTTGCACCAGGATGGAGGCACATTTGAGTTCCTTCTCGATGCGCTGGATAAATGCCCTAGATACAAAAAGATACGGAGGAACTTGGCGAACTTAAGTGTTATTTGATGACACTTCCTGGGGATTTCTAATCTTGCGCACCGGCCCTACTCTCGGCTTATCCCCAGGGACTCGCAAGGCCGGAGTGCCGTGGAAAACCGAACGAGGAGAAATCAATGATGAAGAACATGAAACAGCTTCTGAAGAACCTGGCGACAGAAGATTCGGGCCAGGACCTGATCGAGTACGCGTTGGTTGCGGCGCTGGTCGGACTGGGCGCAGTCGCCTCACTCAACCTGCTCAGGAACACCATTGCGAACACCCTTGGTGTTGTGGACAACCAGCTCATCAATGCCACTGCCTAACCGGACAAAGCTTATGTGAGCGTCAGACGTCAACGCTCACATAAGCTGCTTCGCACGCAAGGCCTGACGTCAGATTGGCGCAACGACCCTGTTCTGCGAGTCCGTCCTCGATGCCGCTCTCGCATGCCGAAAGTTGGATAAAAAAACAAACCGAAAGGAAAACATGAAACAGCTTCTGAAGAACCTGGTGACGGAAGATTCGGGTCAGGACCTGATCGAGTACGCGTTGGTTGCGGCCCTGGTCGGACTGGGCGCAGTCGCCTCACTCAACCTGCTCAGGAACACAATTGCGAACACCCTTGGCGTTGTGGACAACCAGCTCATCAATGCCACTGCCTAACCGGACAAAGCTTATGTGAGTGTCAGACGTCAACGCTCACATAAGCTGCTTCGCACGCAAGGCCTGACGCCAGATTGACACGACAATCTTGTTCTGCGAGTCCGTCCTTGATGTCGCTCTCGCATGCCGTAAGTTCGACGGACAAGCAAGCAGAAGGGGGAAAAAGATGAAAAACGTAGAGCAGCTTCTCAAGAACCTGGTGACGGAAGATTCGGGTCAAGACCTGATTGAGTACGCGTTGGTTGCGGCGCTGGTCGGACTCGGCTCAGTCGCCGGGCTGAGCCAACTCAGCAATACCATTACGAACACGCTTGGCGCCATAGACAACGGGCTCATCAATGCCACTGCCTAACCGGCAAAGCTTATGTGAGCGTCAGACGTCAGCGCTCACATAAGCTGCTTCGCACGCAAGGCCCGACGTCAGTGTGGAGCAATGATCTTGTTCTGCGAGTCCGTCCTCGATGACGCTCTCGCATGCTGGAAGTTTCGATGAAAAAAACAAACCGAAAGGAAAACATGAAACAGCTTCTGAAGAACCTGGTGACGGAAGATGCAGGTCAGGACCTGATTGAGTACGCATTGGTTGCGGCCCTGGTCGGACTCGGCTCAGTCGCCGCGCTGAGCAAACTCAGCAATACCATTGCGAACACTCTTGGCTCTATTGACAACGGGCTCATCAATGCCACTGCGTAAACCTGGACGCAGCTTATGTGAGCGGTCGATATCGACGCTCAGATAAGCTGCTTCCCACGCAGATGGGACTGGCGTCAGATTGGCACGACAAGATTGTTCTGCGAGTCCGTCCTCGATATCGCTGTGGCAAGCCATAAGTCCGATGGAACAACAAACCGAAAGGAAAAACATGGAACACGTAAAGCAGCTTGTGAAGAACCTGATGACGGAAGATTCAGGCCAGGACCTGATTGAGTACGCGTTGGTTGCGGCCCTGGTCGGACTCGGCTCGGTCGCCGCGCTGAGCCATCTCAGCAATACCCTCGCGAACACCTTTGGCGCGATCGACAACGGGCTCGTCAATTCCACCGCCTAACCCGGACCACGCTTCTGCACGCTTGGAGCGTGGCTTGGACGAAAGCAGCACCAGCAACAGGGACGCACGATGACAGTATTTCAATCGGCATGGACATATCCGGCAATCGCCACTGCAGTCGCCATCGTGGGCTCTGTCTCCGATGTGAAGAGCAGGCGGGTGCCCAATGTTGTGACCATCCCCGCATTCCTGATTGGACTGTTGCTGCATCTGGTGTTCGGGGGATGGAGGCAGATGCTGAGCGCGCTGGCCGCGGGAATAATTTGCGGCGTGGTGTTTCTGGTGTTCTATCTGGCCGGAGGCATGGGCGCCGGTGACGTGAAGCTGATCATGGCGGTCGGCTGCATGGCTGGCATGCCGCACATCGCATTCATTTTGTTGCTGACGGCCCTCTGCGGCGGAGTGATGGCGATTGGTCTGGCGCTGGTCCGCGGACGGCTGCAAGAGACGGTGATGAATGTGCTCGAACTGGTCTCGCACCACCGGCAGCATGGTCTGCAACCCCATCCCGACCTCAACATCGCGAATGGGCGAACACTCAGGCTTCCCTACGCATTGGCCATCGCCGGCGGATGCATTTTAACGCTCTACTTTCAGGTCGCATAAAAGGGGTGAAGTGAAATGAATCGTCGAGTCACCTCAGCTCTGATCGCCCTTGGGATCTCGGGCATATTCACGTACTGGCTCAGTACGAGGATGACGCAGACCCATGTGGTGGCGCCGATTGCGAAGAGCCAGTATGTGGCGGCCGCGGCGAACCTGGAGGCCGATCAGGTAATACGCGCGGAGAACCTGCGAGTGATCGATTGGCCGGCAACGGTACCTCTGTCGGGCGCATTCACCAACCCCGGAGCCCTGATTGGGCGCATCGTTCTGTATCCGCTGTCGGAAGGGGAACCGATTCTGGAGCGGCAACTGTCCGGGCCCGGGGCCGGCATCGGGATCACGGCGAAGATACCGAACGGCATGCGTCTGATCGCGCTGCGTACCGACGAGGTTGTGGGTGTCGCCGGCTTTCTACTTCCCGGCACACATGTTGACGTACTGGTGACTCTGCACACGAGCAGCTCCACGGGCAGCAGCATGGATCCAATGACATTCACGGTGCTGCAGGACGCGCAGGTATTGTCTGCCGGGCAGAAGACCGAGCCCGATCCTGAAGGCAAAGCCACTGTATCGACGGTGGTCACTCTGCTGGTAAAGCCGGAAGATGCGGAACGCGTGGTACTGGCAAGCAACCAGGGCTCAGTCCATTTTGTGCTGAGAAACGGGGCTGACCGAGAGGAGTACAAGGGGCCACCCGCGCTGCTGGCACAACTGTCGGGATACACACCGCCTGCACCGGTGGTGAAGGAAGTTCCCAAACTACCGGACCTGGTTGCAGTCAAGACTACATATACGGTTGAGACCATTCTGGGCAAAACACCGAGGATGGACGATTTCCAGTGAGAGCGCAAATGTTCAAGAAGACGAAAAAACCGGCAATCTTGATGGCGCGAGCGGGACTTGCGGCGGCGGCGGTCGCTCTCTGGACGGTGGCGATGAGTGCGGTGAGCCTCGCGCAAACAGCGACGGTCCCGGAGGAGGCAAATATCTCCGACCTGGCGGCGTCACCCATCCCTAGCGCATCGGCCAGCATCAGCCGGGTCACGTCTGGGGCGGAGATGCTACATGTGGTTGTGGGGCGCTCGTTGTTTCTCAATACGCGGTCTCGGCTGCGCCGGGTGTATGTGGCCGATCCCAACATACTCAACTCGGTGACTCTGAGTCCGAACCAGATTGTAGTGACTGCGATGGCCTCCGGGATCAGCTCACTGATTCTGCTGGACGAGGCTGGGCAGACACAGTCCTATGTGGTGTCGTCCGACCTGGATGTTGCGGGGCTGCGCACAGCCATGTACCAGGCGATGCACGGGGACATCGTCAACGTGGAGGGAAATGGGGACCGCGTAACCCTGAGCGGCAAGGTGAGCAGCGACGCGCAAGCCGATACGGCGGTAAAGCTGGCCGGGCTCTATACCAAAGACGTGGAGAATGTGCTGACCGTCGCGTCCGTCCATCCGAAACAAGTGAGGCTGAAGGTGCGGATTCTGGAAGTGGATCGCAGCAAGGCCAAGCAGTATGGCATCAATCTATTCAACCCCGGAGGCAACACCAGCTTCCTTGCGGCCACAACCACATCGGAGTACAACTCGACCGCGACGTATTCGCCGAATGGCACAGCCAGCGGCATGCTGACGACGACGAACCCGCTGAACTTCCTACTGTACAGCACGAAATTGAATCTGGGCGCGACCGTGCAGGACCTGGAAAGCAAACAGGTGCTGCAGATACTGGCCGAACCCACAATCACGACGATCAGCGGCGAGAAGGCCGATTTTCTCTCTGGCGGCGAGTTTCCCTTTCCCATGATTCAGCCTGGGGGCAATGGGGGCGCCCCAGTCGTCACAATCTCGTTCCGCGAGTATGGGGTCAAACTGGAGTTCACGCCGATCGTGAACGCCGATGGAACAATACGACTGAAAGTGGCCCCCGAAGTAAGTTCTCTGGACTATACCAACTCAGCCACGATCGGGGGATTTACCGTTCCCGCACTAGCCACTCGCCGGGCGCAGACCGAGGTGGAACTGCGCAGCGACCAGAGCTTTGCCATCTCGGGGTTGCTTGACCAGCGGACCACGGACATAATGAGCAAGACGCCGGGCGCTGCCGACATACCGATTCTGGGGGCGCTATTCAAATCGAAGAACGCCAGTCACTCAAATACTGAGCTGGTGGTGATTGTTACTCCGACTCTGGTCGATCCCCTGACCGAAACGGCGGAACCGAGTCAGCCCGACATGCCGATTTCACCCCTGAATTCAAAGAGCTTTGACAAGTCTCTGGGGGACAACCACAATCCGCAGCCAGCGGCCCCGCCGATCAATCCTCCGCCGCCCCCCGCGAGCAATCCGGTTCCCGCCGCTTCTCCGTCCCCCGCACCGGTGACGGCCCCCGTAGCCGAAGTGGCCAAGGATGTCACGCTAGCGCAGGCCGGACAGAGCACTGCGGCCTCTCCTGCGGCCAAGCCGGCGAAGGTGGCAGCCGCCCCGACGGCATCGACGATCGCTGCCTCGGGGCCGGCTTCGAGCGCACCTGGCGTTGGGCCATCGCGGTCCCCCAGCCTGCCTGGCGGAGCGGGCCCGATGGTCTCCAGCAATGTGGCTGCGCCGGCCGTCGCCAGCGCGCAGAGCCCTCGGAGATATGTGTTCGACAACCCCACTCCATCCTCCGCGGATACAAGCGGGAAACCGGCTGCGGAGGCGGACCCTGGGACGCGATCGATGGTCCAGATCATGGCGCTTTCGAACAAGGAAGACGCGGAGTCGATGGCTGTGGCTCTAAAGCGCCATGGATATAACGTTGCAGTAAGTCACGATCCTGTGGACTCGCTTCTCCACCTGGAAGTCGGACCCTTTGCAAGTAAGACCGATGCCGAAGCGATGCGTCAACGGCTACTTCACGACGGCTATAATGCGACCGTCAAATGATAATGCAGGGCAATACCTAGCGGCATATAGGAGAAAGAACAGAAATTGCAACTGGCAATGAGGAAATAGGCAGTGACTCCAATTCAATACAATTCCGGGCTAATAAGCGTTGCATTAATTACCGTCAGTCTCGACCCAAGGCAGGCCGATGAGATCGCCGACTCCGTTTTGAAGATGTCGTGGGCAGTCCATCGCGCCGATTGTGAAGGCTACATTTCGGCGGTTAAGCGCCCCCCCTTTTCACAGCCTGTAAAGTCCTCCCCTGCCTGCATCGCCGTGATCGATTTCGACAAGGACATCGAACAGGCCGTCACCGCCGCAACATATATCCAGGAAATATTTTCCGGCAGGGCGGCGATGGTTGCCCTGTCGGCAAGCCGGGACCCCGATCTACTGTTGCGAGCGATGCGCGCCGGATGCAGCGAATTCATTGGCGGGGAGTTCGATGAAGCTGCATTTTCCGAGATGCTGGTCCGGCTTTACCAGCAGTGGACTTCGAAGACCGCCCGGAACTCCATACTGGGAGACGTCGTGACATTTTTCGGCGCCAAGGGCGGAGTAGGCACCTCGACGCTCGCCGTGCATCTGGCCATGTATCTGGTGCAATGCCATAAGAAGAAGACATTATTGATCGACAACCATCCGCAACTGGGCCACGCGTGCATATATCTTGGCATCGATGGCAGCCGTTACCACTTTCAAGAGCTGGTACGGAACCTGAGCCGTCTGGACAGCGATCTTCTGCGCGGCTACATTGCGACCCATTCCAGCGGCCTCGAGGTTCTTGCATCGCCTGACGTATGCGGGGGGTCGAAGACGCTGGATGCCCAATCGATCGCACAAACGCTGGACTTTCTGCGCGGCGAATATGACTACGTCGTTGTGGATGGGCCGTCATCCCTGGACGAAACAAATCTCGCGGTCATTGACGCCTCCAACGCGCTATACCTCGTGGCCACCCCTGAGATCGCGGCGATCCGCGACCTGTCCCGCTATGTGGACAGCCTGTCGCAGGGCGAGCACGACGTTGAAAAAGTGAAAGTGGTGATCAACCGCTTTTCCGCGCAGCACGCACTCACGATTGAGCAGATCGAAAAAGCGATCCGTCTGCCGATTGCCATCAAGCTGCCAAACGGATATGCGGAGGTGACTCGCTCGGCAATTTTGGGCGAGCCGATCGACCCGAAGCAGAAGACAGACTTTTCGATGCAGATCATCAAGTGGGTGAATACATTGGTAGGCAGCGCCATGCCAGTTGAAGAAGCCGCGCCCAAGAAGTCGATGTTTTCTCTTTGGAAGTGATAGTGAACTAGCGTTTTTCGTAGAACCCGGGTGCAGCCGATATGTCCGAGCCAAATGCAGTTTCGTCAAGTTCCAGCCAATCCAATGAGCGTGCAGGGCGCGTTGTGCGCACGGTGGGCGACAGCGTACAGCAGCAGATCAAGACAGCCGTGCATAAGGAACTGATCAAGCGAGTCGATCTGGACAAGCTGGCCGGGATGCAGGAGACGCTGGCCGCGCAGCAACAGCTCTTCGTCGTCATCCAGCAGATCATCGGCGAGCAGGGAGTTCCGCTCAGCGCAGCGGAGCGGGACCGTCTTGCGCAAGAGGTGGTGGACGAAGTATTCGGACTTGGACCGCTGGAACCACTTCTGAAAGACGACAGCATAAACGATATTCTGGTGAACACCTATAACTCGATCTACGTGGAGCGACGCGGCGTGCTGGAGAAGACGGCGCTCTCATTCCAGGACGACCGGCATCTTTTACATATCATCGACAAAATTGTGTCCGCAGTTGGGCGCCGCGTCGATGAATCGTCTCCCATGGTGGATGCGCGTCTGCAGGACGGATCACGCGTCAATGCGATCATCCCTCCGTTGGCTGTCGATGGGCCGATCCTGTCCATCCGGCGTTTTGCCAGGATTCCCCTTGAAGTGGAGGACCTGCTGCGCAACCAGATGTTGACTCCGCCCATGATGGAAATGCTACGGGGCGCGGTAAAGGCCAGATTGAACATCGTGGTTTCGGGAGGCACCGGCGCCGGCAAGACGACGCTGCTCAACGTACTCTCCGGCTTCATCTCCGACCGGGAACGGATCATCACCATCGAAGACTCGGCTGAATTGCAGATGAAGCAAGACCATGTGGTGCGGCTGGAGACCAAGCCGCCCAATGTGGAGGGGAAAGGCGGGGTCAAACAGCGCGAGCTGGTGATCAACGCGTTGCGCATGCGTCCCGACCGGGTGGTGATTGGAGAGGTGCGCGGAGCGGAGGCGCTGGACATGCTGCAGGCCATGAATACCGGGCACGATGGATCGATCACAACGATCCACGCCAACACGCCGCGTGACGCGCTGGCCCGTCTTGAGACGATGGCTATGATGAGCGAAGTACGAATTGCGGAGAAGGCAGTGCGGTCTCAGATTGCCTCGGCTGTCCATATCATCGTGCAGGTCTCACGTATGAGCGATGGCTCACGACGGATCACGCATATTACGGAATTGACCGGCGCGTTTTCCGATGTTATCAGCATGCAGGACATCTTTCTGTTCGAGAAAAAAGGGATTGGCCCGAACGGAAAAGTCAAGGGACGGTTTATCTCTACGGGGATTGTTCCCAAATGCGTGGAGAAATTTACGGCGGCTGGAATTGTAGTTCCAGCGGGCATGGCCGATCACTTGGTTGAAGTATAGCCTGGAAGGAGGCCAACGATTCTATTATTCGCATTTATCGGAGTGCTGATAATTAATATTGGCATCATGGCCTTCTTCATGCGCGCGCCGCAAAGCCAAAAAACGGCCGACCGGAGGCTGGGGAGTCTGAGTGCGCCCAAGAACGATGCCGCTGCAATCCAGGTCGCAGTGGAACAAATACTCAAGGTGAATCCGGAGAACAAATTTGGACAGCTAGATACCGCTCTACACAAATACCGGATTGTGAACGTGCTGGAAACCAGGATCGCTCAATCGTGCACCAAGCTTTCCGTTTCCATGTTTCTGCTGGCCATCGTGGGCCTGGCCATCCTGGGCTATATCATCGGCTGCCTGTGTACCTCCATTCTGGCCTTTCAGCTGGTGATGGCAGGCGTGCTTGGCTACATCCCGTATGGGATCATTTCGTTTAAGCGCTCGCACCGGATTGCCGCATTCAATGCGGGGCTCGCCGATGCGATCGACATGATGGGCCGCGCCCTGCGCGCGGGACATTCGATGGTGGCATCCATCAACACGGTGGCCGAGCAAAGCGTGGAGCCGGTCAGCACCGAGTTTCGCGAGGTTTTTGCGCAGCAGAACTTTGGACTTCCACTACGCGATGCCTTGAACCAGATGCTGGACCGTGTTCCCTCACAAGATCTGCGGGTGCTGGTGACGGGGATTTTAGTGCAGAAGGAAACCGGAGGAAACCTGGCCGAAATACTTGACCGCACGGCAAATGTCATTCGCGAGCGGCTGCGCATCCAGGGTGAGATCAGGACGCATACCGCGCAAGGCCGTCTGACTGGATGGATACTGTGTTCGCTTCCCGTGGTGATGCTTTTGATGATCAATTTCATCAATCCCGGCTACTCGGACGTGCTATTGGACACGGCCATTGGCCATATGCTGATTTATGTGGGGATCGCACTGCTGGGGATAGGGGCCATGGCCATTCGACAGATCATCAACGGAATTGAGGTATAGGGACAATGTCTGTCATCGTCTTCGCGCTGCTGGCCCTGATCACATTTTGCGTGGTTGCTCTGCTTATGACGCCAGACCTGTTCCGGCCGTCGCCTGAGGCGCAGCGCATTCTGGATGTGGTGACGAGCACGCGTGTGGATCGACGCACGATCGGCGAAAAAGAGCGTATGCAGGACAAACTGGTGGGCATAGCGACCCGGTTGCGTGTCCGACTGGGGCTGGCCGAAGATCCGAACCTGAAGGCAAGATTGGTGGCGGCCGGCATCCACTCCACGAACAGTGTCGACATCTTCTTCGCGGCGCAGTTTCTGGTGCCGCTGGGGGGAGCGGTTTTAGGCAGCCTACTGCACTCTGCCTCGCTATTTTGGGTTGTGGCGCTCGGCGCCATCGGTTACCTGGCTCCAGACATGTGGTTAAAGCGGAAGACGGCCAACCGAAGGAACCGCATTCGGAAGAGCCTGCCGGATGCGCTCGATCTGATGGTGATCTGCGTGGATGCGGGTCTTGGATTGGACCAGGCGCTGCTTCGCATCGGAGACGAACTTGCGGTGAGCCATCCGGACATCAGTGAGGAGTTCATCCAGGTCAATCTAGAGCAGCGTGCCGGGCGGCCGAGGCTGGAAGCCTGGAAGAACCTGGCCGACCGGTCGGAGATCGAGGAGTTTACCTCGTTTGTGAGTATGCTTACGCAAACAGACCGATTCGGTACGCCGATCATCCGGGCGTTGAGCCGCTTCTCCGAAGACATACGAATGAAGAGGCGGCAACGGGCTGAGGAGCAGGCGGCCAAGACCAAGATCAAGATCATTTTTCCGCTTGTATTGTGCATTTTCCCATGCATATTCATCGTGCTGCTGGCTCCGGCGCTGTTGAATATCGCGACCGGATTGGGTGGGCTTGGCCAATAGCAGGGCATGAAACCACGCCGTCGATGCAGCGGGATGGGGCATTGACGGTGGGCGGGCGATTCCGATGCCGCGGAGCCGCTGCGGGAGCGTGCCAGCAACACGGACGTCCGGTGTTGCCAGACTAGTAAACATGATTGTGGTTGCCTGAAAGCACGGCAAGTCGTAGAGTTCAATTCAATAGGAACCAGCGGATTATTGCGGTGTCGAGATACGGCGATGCATGAGTAAGGAACGTCGCGGTTCGCTTGGGATGCCGAAGAATATCGGAAAGGAGGAGATTCATGCCGGATACAACAACTCTTGTTCGAATCGTGGCTGGAGTGCTGGCAGTCGTCGTACTGATAATCATTATCTACCGCAGGAAGCAGAAAACTAAGTAATTGAGGATCGGCCAGGCCGTTCGATTCCTATGCTCAGAGTCATCAATACAACTCGGAGCTGCATTGTGGGCGATAGGGTCGAGTTTGCCGACACATCCATGAAGCGGATGGTTGGCCTGCTTGGAAGGCGTGGGCTGGACGCTGGAGGAGGGTTGTGGATCAAACCCTCTTCCGGTGTTCATACATTTTTCATGGCCTTCAAAATCGATGTGGTGGGACTGGACAGCGATCTTCGGGTGATCAAGCTGTGGCGCTGCCTGGCGCCGTGGCGGGTGACTTCGGTGAGCTTCAAGATGAGAAGCGTTCTGGAGTTGCCGAGCGGAGTGATCGCGCAGTCGGGGATGGAAGTGGGAGATCGGCTGGAGATTTCTGACTCCTCCGAGGCTGGCCCTGCTGCGGCCAGCGAAGTGTCTTAGGGAAGACGTGAAGCTGAGCGATCGCGGAAGTCAAGATGACCTCAGCGGCTAAAGCCGCAATGTTGATGCAGCCTTTATGGCATCCTTCGGCTACGCTCAGGACAGGCGCGTAAACCCATGCCCTTAAGCGAAACGGGATTATTCCGCAGCATGTGAAGTGGGGTCTTTAAGCAAGACAAGACAGATACGGAGATTCTGGCTTGCGCCAGCATGACGACTCTCGGGGACTGCGTCAGAATGACGGTGTGAGAGGGACAACTGCATATAGATGCAGCGCGGAGCTGTATGAATATGCAACCTAGTAGCATGGAACGATGAGTTGGCCATTCATTTGGCTGCGACTGGTTCGCTGCCCGGCCAACAACGTTTGCGAAGGTGGTTGCGATGCTTCCCGCTGAACTGATTGCTCTAGAAGACCGATATGGCGCCCACAACTATGCCCCGCTGGACGTCGTTGTGGAGCGCGCCTCGGGGGCCTGGGTCTACGACAGCGAGGGCCGCCGCTATCTGGATTTTCTGGCGGCCTACTCGGCTGTGAACCAGGGGCACTGCCATCCCAAGATTTATGATGCGATGCTGGCGCAGGCGAAGAAGGTGACGCTGACCTCGCGCGCGTTCCGCAACGACCAGCTTCCGCTGCTCTATCGCGACCTGCACGAACTGACCGGCTACGCGATGGCGCTGCCGATGAACTCCGGGGCGGAGGCGGTGGAGACCGCGCTGAAGGCCGCGCGCAAGTGGGGCGAGGAAGTGAAGGGCATTGCGGCGGGCGAGGCGGAGATTGTGGTTGCGGCCAACAACTTTCATGGGCGCACGATCGCCATTGTGGGATTTTCATCGGAGGAGCAGTATCGCCGCGGCTTTGGGCCATTTCCGGCGGGCTTCCGCGAGGTTCCCTTCGGCGACATCGCGGCGCTGCGGGGCGCGATCACGGCGAAGACCTGCGCGTTTCTGGTGGAGCCGATCCAGGGCGAGGCGGGGATCATAGTGCCGCCTGAGGGCTACCTGAGGGAGGCGGCGGCGATCTGCCGCGAGCGGAATGTGCTGCTGATGGCCGACGAGATACAGTCCGGCCTGGGGCGCACCGGCAAGCTGTTCGCCAGCATGCACGAGGATGTAACGCCCGACGTTCTCATTATTGGCAAGGCCCTGTCCGGCGGCTTCTACCCGGTGTCGGCGGTGCTCAGCTCGCGCGCGGTGCTGAGCGTCTTCTCGCCCGGCGATCACGGCAGCACCTTCGGCGGCAATCCGCTGGCCTGCGCCATTGCCCGCGCCGCGCTGCGCGTGATTGTGGATGAGGACCTGGCGGCGCGGTCTGCGGAGCTGGGCGAGCACGCGCTGAAGTACATCAAAGGCATTCGCAGTCCGCACATTGTGGAAGTGCGCGGCAAGGGACTTTGGATCGGCATTGAACTGAATCGCCCGGCGCGATCGTTCTGCGAGGCGCTGAAGCAGCGCGGCGTGCTGTGCAAGGAGACGCACGAGCGCGTGATCCGGCTGGCTCCGCCGCTGATTATCTCCAAGGCCGACCTGGAGTGGGGCCTGGACCAGATCCGCGCGGTGCTGGAGGGAGCCGGCGATGACAGCAACGAAGCGGATGCTGAGATGGCCGGAACAGCGGCAGCGTGCAAGTAACGGTTTCACAGCGACGCCGCGACCGTTGACCCTGCGCATTCCGCCCAGTACACTCGAAAAGGCAGTCAGCGGACTCACCGTTGGCTCGTGCCGGGTGAGCGCCTCAACCGCCGCTGCCCCCTCGTTCAATGGTAGGACAGTCGGCTCTGAACCGATCAATCGGGGTTCGAATCCCTGGGGGGCAACCAATTCTGGTAATAATATACATGGCTGACTCACGGGATATGGCGGGAAATAGCGGTAAGTCGCGGGATGGACTACGTCGTGAATACCGTTAGAAAGTCAGACACTTCCTTGAAGCAAGGGCTGTCAATCGGAACTGGGTTGTCTTTTTCAGACCACATCCAAGCGGGAGACGCCCACGGATTGCCTTGGCAGTGAGCAGCCACAATGGCCGACATTTTCATTTTTACCTTTGCGTTTTCCGGAGCAGAGTTTATGTGACCGCCAGTGCATCTGCAAAAACGATCCACACACTTCTTCAGTTTTGGGTTTTGCGTGGTCGCTGCATCCCATAGAAGATGTTCCAACGTGCCAGTTCGTCCTTTGCCGGGCATGATGAAGACTGCCGTCCTCATTGGATTACCCTCTACGCTAAAGGGCTGTGATGGGATTGGAAACATAGCATCAGTCAGCGCAGTGCAGATATCGGAAAAACAATTTCCTGGATGTTTATCGGCATCGGGAATCACAAGAAGTCCGCTCAGATTCGCCGTGCCAATTTGAATCACTCCTCGCACCGCGTTTAGATAATTCGGAATGGCAGTAATGCCCGTTCCATGCCCCCCTGTCATACTTGGACACCCCACATTGCAGTTCCTGATTTTTAGATGGCCGAGAAGTTTGACAATAAAACGCGCGTCTCCATAGCCCTCACAGACCACCAGAAACGGGTGTGGGATTGTTTTGACAACATGATCGAGCAATATGCTCATCGATGGTCAAAACCCTCGTCGAGTCCGGCTTCAAAATACTTTCCATCGACGGAGTGAATGAGTGAGATACCGTTTTTCTTATCAGCCCGCAGCAGCCTAAAATCTTCCTCGTGTTCGTGCATTGTTGGCAACATGGCTTTCAGGCACTCATTGCTGTGTGATGAAATAAACAACTGGGTATCGCATTGCACAGACAGTCCATATAGCGTTTTCCATACTTCCGCGTACTGCTCGTAGTAGATTCCAGTCTCTACTTCGTCAATTAAGACAACCCCCCCTTGGAAGCTCACTGCCGCTAGAATCAGAGTGAATAATCTGTTGATTCCCCCTGAGACCAATGACAGAGGAACTTTTCGAGGAAGTGTTGGTATATCGGCAAACACCATGTTCAAACCCATGCTCATAGTCTCAGGCGTAACGTCGTTGATAAATGGGAAATGCCGCCGAAGTGCCTCAACTACAGTTTTGTCACGCTTTTCCACTCTTAGTTTTGACAGCCATCCTGCGGTTTCCTGAGGACCGCCACTGGCGCTGCCCGAAAAAAATCCAGATACCGGGCCGAGCGGTTTACCTGGCTGCATTTGTAGCTGACCGTTAGGGTTCATGGTCACAAACAATGTACTGTGCTGACCCTTAAAGTCGATTCTTTGAAATGCCAGCGGTACGATCGTTGTCGCTGGGGAGTTCGATGGGGCAGTTATAGCTCCAGAACCTGCTGGGACTTTAAAGCCTATCGAGGGCTGAATCGTGACTGCCGCTGAGGGGTCGAAACAGACACGAACGTGGGCGGTCTTATCGGCGGAATCTGTCGCTGCGGTAGAAATTGTACTTTGCGAATCAAAGTCATGGAAAAAATCCAGAAATGCGCCTTGGAATTGATCGTTGGTCGTATTCGGGGGGATGATGAAAGGAATTCCACGAATGCCATCGAGCCAAGGCACGACGTTTGGCGTCCCGTCTAGTCCTAGCTTCAAAGCCTCAAGTAGAGACGTTTTTCCAGCGGCGTTCTTTCCAACCACTACGTTGATTCGTCGCAGGTCGGAAATCTCGATCTTTTTGAAGCAGCGAAAATTCTCTGTTTTGAAAGACTTAATCATAAGGTACTCGCCATTCTCTACGGCAGTTTCGGAAACGTCAAGAACATTTGATTGACTTCGGTCGCACATCGGCTGTACACTCTTTTCTATGAGCGTAGAGCCGACTCACCCTTCGAGTCCCGCCAAGAATCCTGAGGGTGATTTCGACCAGTTCAAATGCTTCATGCGTCGGCTTGTAGCCGTTCCGCATTCAAAGATCAAAGCCACACTAGACGCTGAGAAAGTGGAGAAGCGAACGCGATCTAAGCATTCCGCTTCCCACGCCCCTCGCGCTTTCTAGAAGGCCGTTTCTCCCACCTTGCCAGTCAGATCGGCGTATGTCAAACGACGCCCTGCCAACTGCCCTACAACTTTGCGAAACCGCTGCTCATCGCTTGTGTTGATGCGGTTATTGAAGCGAAACAACTGCTCATCCAAGTAGCGGTCAAGGTGGAACGGTTCAACTGCAACGTATGTGCCCGACAGGTTCCGTTTCATCAGGCTCCAGAAGTTTTCCAGCGAGTTTGTATGTACCTGCCCGTTGACGTATGTCTCAGCGTGGTTGACGGTTTCATGGACGTACCGCCGTCGCAACAGATCGTAGCCGACTGCTGAATCAGTATAGACCTTGGAACCATACTTCACATTGCTCAGAATCTCGCGCTGTAAAGTTTCGCGCTTGGTATTCGGAATCACCTTGGCGCGAACCTGACGGCTCTCCCGGTCGAACATGCCGACCACGATTGCTTTGTTGTCGTAGCGGGGAGACTCGTAGCCCTCTTCCACAGCGACCGGAGCCTGAGCGCGCATAGCCTTCACGCGGCCCTTGTGCATGTTGCCGACCTTCCCTCCAACGAATGCCTCGTCAACCTCGACAGGGCCGCTCTCAGGGCCGCCAATCTTGCTAGGGCGGTTCATGTCCTTCATGGCTGTCCGAATACGATGCAGCATGAACCATGCGCTCTTTTGGGTCACGCCAAGATCGCGGGCCAGTTCGTAACTGCTGATACCGTTTTTGCAGTTCGACAATAGCCATGCAGCGGGGAGCCACTTCTCAAGGCCGATGGCAGAGTCCTCGAACACAGTGCCGACCTTGAGCGAAAACTTCTGCTTGGGGTGATCGCCGTAGCAGCGGTAGACCTTCGCGTTTTCGAGGTATGTGACTTTCTCAGAGCCGCAATGGGGGCATTTCACAATGCCGTCCGGCCATCGAACGTCTATCATGAACTTGCGGCAGTTCTCAGCGTCGCTAAAGTATTGAACCGCTTCGAGTAATGTTTTTGGGCTTTCCATACTTCATAAGGTAGCACACTGACTATAGTCTGTCAAGTATATTATTACCCCAATTCTGTTGCGAACGGTGTGAATGGCCTGTCGCGGCTGCGGCAGAAGAGCGACCCCACGCGGGGAGATTCCAACTACGCCAGAATGAAGGCGCGAGGAATCCGGAACTAATTCAGAAATTTCTGGTGAGCGAATACGAAAATGCCCTCAACTTCTGGATGAGAAGGAGGGCAGGAAGATGTATTGGTTGCGGGGGAAGGATTTGAACCTCCGACCTTTGGGTTATGAGCCCAACGAGCTACCGGGCTGCTCCACCCCGCAGTGCAAGTATACTGCCGGAGAGAGGGCTGGTCAATCCATCTGCGCGCCCGCGAGTTGCGCAGCGGCATCGGACGAAACAGGCGAAGGGAATGATGCGAAGGGCGGCACACGAGGCTGGGAATGTAGCGAAGGACGGCAGAAATCGGTGGCGCGAGCGTAACTTTTTGCTGAATTATGAGTCTGCAAGAGTGAGGGGTTGCGGGCAAAACTGCCGGGCCCAGGACGATTTGGAGGAACGCATGGAACGTTGCATGAATCCCGGTTTGAAGCATGAAATTTCAGCTCGGTTAATCAAGGGCGCAGCTCCCATGTTGCTGGCGGCGCTGCTGGGATGGAGCGCGATGGCAACGGCCCAGAGTACGGCGCAGGCACCGGCGCAGGCACCGGACCAGACACAGGCGCAGATACCGGCAACGGCATCGACGCAGGCACCGTCGCCGGCGGCCAAGACGATGACGGACGCACAGGTGGAGGCGAATGTTCTGAAGGCGTTGGCCGGAGCGCCCGACCTGGCCAACCAGCCGATGACGACCACCACGGTGTATGGTGTGGTGACGCTGAGCGGCACAGTGGAGACCGAGGCGCTGCGGGTTGAGGCCGAGACGATCGTGTCGACGACCAAGGGCGTGCAGAAGGTGGTGGACGAGATGACGCTGGGCGGCGAGAACGCGAGCGCGCAAACAACGCAGCCAGCGCAGACGCCGGTGGCGGAGGGGTCGCCGGACTCGGACAACACCGGGGCGCCAAATCAGGTTGCAAATCAGTCACAAAATCCGATTCCAAATCAGACTCCAAACCAGGCGGGCGGGCCGAGCTACACACCAAGTACTCCAAACTATGGGCCGGGCGCGCCGGAGTATCGACAGCCATACGGCGGGCAGCAAGGGCCGCCTGCAGGCTATCCGCAGCAGGGATATGGACAGCCGCAACAGGGATACGCAGCGCAGCCGGGATACGCGCCTCAGCCGGTGTATGGCGGGCAGGAGGCCGGCATCGCGGTGACGGTGCCAGCGGGCGCGTTGCTGCGGATGCGCATCAACCAAACGCTGACCAGCGCGAGCGCGAAGGCGGGCGACCGCTTCGACGGCATTGTGGTGAACGATGTTGTAGCGGGCGGCGCGGTGGCGATCCCGCGCGGCGCGGCGGTGCAGGGAACGGTGGTGGATGCGAAGAAGTCTGGCGCACTGGCCGGGCGCGGCGAGCTTACGCTGCAACTGACGCAGGTGACACTGGGCGGCAAGAGCTACGCGATCGTCTCCGACGTGTGGGGCCAGAACACAGGCGACAAGGCCGTGCATTCGGTGAACAGCACTGCGGCGGGGGCCGTGCTTGGCGCGCTGGTTGGCGCAGCGGCGGGCGGCGGACAGGGCGCTGCGATCGGCGCAGGCGTGGGCGGCGCGCTGGGACTGGGATCGGCGGCGGCGTCGCCCAACGGACAGGTGTATGTGCCGTCGGAGGGGCTGCTGACCTTCCATCTGGCGCAGGCGGCAACCGTCGCGACGGTGTCGCAGGCGGAGATGGACCGGCTGGCGCAAGGGGTCCGGGTCAATGGACCGCAGCAGCTACAGCGGCGCTATCCGCCGGTGTACTACGGGCCGTATGGGCCGGTTTACTATCGGCCTTATCCGTATGGCTATCCCTATCCCTACTAAAGCGAGCTGACTTGGTGGAGTGAAGAGGGCCTTTGGGCCCTCTTTTTTGTTGGGGCGATGGACTTCCACCACTCGTTTCGCAACGAACGCGGAATGAATGGGGCACCCGGCGACAGCCGGTCGTTCGCTGCCGCGAACGATACCCCACCCTGGCGCGATAAGACCGCGCCGAGGATGGGGCACCCAGCGAAGGATGGGGCACCCAGCGAAGGATGGGGCACCCAGCGAAGGATGGGGCACCCAGCGAAGGATGGGGCACCCAGCGAAGGATGGGGCACCCAGCGAAGGATGGGGCACCCAGCGAAGGATAGGGCACCCGGCAGGCAGGGTTTTGTATTTAATCTCCAAGAATGCAGCACGAAGGTAGAATCGAGAGATGCGCTCTGCGATTCTGCTCATCATTGTGATCTTCATTGTGATCGGCTTGTCCGGCCCCATAACCCGGCTAGTCAAGCGACTCTGGCGCAAAAAATAAACCAAAATCCAAACTGCACCACAACCGGTTGGTGAACGGATGGGCGGAGGTTGGGGTGGGTGATTTATACTGGTCGCTTGCCCTGCTAACGGCTTGGTGCGCGGGAGTTTCGCGGGCCGGGACGCGCAAAATCAACGGGCAGATGCGCTGTCTGCGATCCGGTTTGAGACTGGGACTGGGCCCTGCGGTTGGAGGGTTTCAGGACGGTTGCGGGCCGGGGTTGGGGGCGGCGCGCGCAGTCAAGGACGCCGGTCTAGCATGATTCGTTTTCTTCAGCAGGACAACAAGGCAATCAAGATAATGTTTGTGGTGATCATTGGCGCCGCGTGCATCTCGATGGTGATCTACCTGGTTCCGGGGTTGATGTCGGACAACTCGGCGGGGTCGAATGCGGCGGTGTACGCGACGGTGCACGAGCCCGGGATGTGGGGGCGGATCTTCGGGGCGAGCACGGAGATCCAGACGGAAGATGTGGCGAAGCTGGCGCAGCGGCAGATGCAACAGCAGCACTATCCGGACTTTCTGCTGTCGTACATGATGGACCGAGCGGGACAGATGCTGGTGCAGCGGGCGATGCTGAAGCAGGCGGCGGACCGGCTACACCTGGAGGTGAGTGACGAGGACCTGCGGCGCGAGCTGCGGACAGGGCCGTTTGCCGAGTACCTGTTCCCCAATGGGGAGTACGTGGGCGACGACGCGTACATCAACTTTGTGCAGACGGAGTTCAACACATCGCGCTCGGACTTCGAGACGCAGGTGAAGGACGACATGGAGTTGCAACGGTTGCAGGCGCTGGTGACGGGCGGCGCGACGGTGTCGGACGCGGCGGTGCGCGAGGCCTACCGGGTGCAGGGAATGAAGGTGCAGTTCGACTACGCGGTGGTATCGCTGGCGGACCTGAAGAAGACGATCAACCCGACAGATGCGGAGCTGCAGAGCTACTTCAAGCAGAGCGCGGCGAAGTATGCGACGGCGATTCCGGAGACGCGGAAGATCGAATATGTGGCGTTCGACGCGACCAAGCTGCCCGGCGGCAAGGCGACGGTGAGCGATGCCGAGGCGCAGGCGTACTACAACGCGCACCTGGCGCAGTACAAGACCGAGGAGCAGGTGAAGACGCGGCACATCCTGATTGCGGTGAAGGCAGGCTCGGATGCGGCAACCGATGCGGCGGCCAAGGCCAAGGCCGAGGACGTGCTGAAGCAGGTGAAGGCGGGCGGGAACTTTGCGGAGCTGTCGAAGAAGTACTCGGATGACCCGGGGAGCAAGGACACGGGCGGCGAGCTGGCGATGATTCCGACGGCGAGCCTGGACCCTGCCTACGCGAAGGCGGCGATGGCCCTGAATCCGGGGCAGACATCTGGGCTGGTGCGGTCTGCGTTCGGGTACCACATCATCCAGACCGAGCAGAAGCAGGCGGCTGGGGTGAAGCCGCTGAGCGAGGTGAAGGAGACGATCGATAAGACGCTGGAGCAGGAGAAGCAGGGCGCGGCGGAGTCGACGTTTGCGGACCAGCTTGCGGCCGAGGCGAAGAAGAATGGACTGGAGAAGACGGCGGCGGCGCATGGACTGAAGTTGGTGACGACGGATTACCTGGCGAAGAACGCGATCATCGGGGGCTTGTCGGATGGCATGCTAATGCTGAGCCAAGCATTTGCGGCGGACAAGGGAGCGGCGCCGCAGGCGGTGTCGACCGGCGACGGCTATGCGGTGTTCACGGTGCTGGATGTGAAGGCGGCGCACGCCCCGGAGTTCGATGCGTACAAGTCGCATGTGCTGGATGACTATCGCGACCAGAAGGCCCCGGAGCTGTTGCAGACCGAGACCACCAAGCTGGATGCGCGGGCCAAGGTGTTGAACGACCTGAAGAAGGCGGCGGCGGAGATGAAGCTGCCGATCAAGTCGAGCGGACTGGTGGGCGAGGACGGGCAGGTGACGGACCTGGGCGCGATGAGCGGGCCAGGAGCGGCGGCGTTTACGCTGGCCAAGGGAGCGATCTCGGATGCGATAAACGCCGGGCAGACGGGCGTGGTGCTGACGGTGACCGACAAGCAGGAGCCCACAGCGGACGAGACTGCGAAGAACTTCGACGCGACGCGGGAGCAGATGCTGAGCCAGCAGCGGGAGGAGATATTCCGCGTATTCATGGGGACGCTGGCGGACACCTACGAGAAGGGCAGCGGCATTCGGCTGACCAAGAAGGCCGCGACGCCGTCAGGGATCCCGTTGGGCAGATAGGCGCGTCGTGAGGCGACAAGGAAGCCTGTTTCTATCCTGCGAATGGTCTACGGCGGGTTGGGAACGGGCCTTTTTGTTGCAGGTTGCAGGTTGCCAGTTGCAGGTTGCAGGTTTCACGATCAGCTATGAGCTGTGAGCAATGAGCGATGGGCTTGAGCAAGGCAAGGGATGAAGGGTGAGGGATGAATCGGGAGCGGATGAGCGGCGTGCTGCTGCATGTGACGAGCCTGCCGTCGCGGGGCGGGGTGGGAGACTTTGGGCCGGCGGCGTACGGGTTTGTGGACTTTCTGGCGGCGGCGAAGCAGCGGCTGTGGCAGGTGCTGCCGCTGAACCCGCCGGGGCATGGGAGTTCGCCCTACTCGGCGCTGTCGGCGTTTGCGGGCAATCCGGCGCTGATCAGCGTGGAGCGGCTGGCAGAGGAGGGATGGATTGCGAAAGAGCGCGTGGAGGCGTTCTGCGCAGAGGATGCGGCGGGGGGACTGACAGCGGCGGCAGAACGGAAGCTGCCGCTGATCGAAGAGGCGGCGGGAAACTTTCTGGATCGCGCGGGGGATGAGGCGCGGGCGCGGTTCGCGAAATTTTGCGAGGCGAACGCAGGCTGGCTGCCGGAGTACGCGGCGTTCAATGTGTTGCGGCGCAGGTTTGGCGATGTGGGCTGGAACCAGTGGCCGGAGGAGTTTGCGCTGCGCAAGGACGGCGCGCTGGCGGCGTTTGAGACCGAACACGGGCGGGAGCTGGCGGTGCAGCAGGCGGTCCAGTTCTTCTTCGACGAGCAGTGGCACGCGCTTCGGGCGTACTGCGCCAAGCGCGGAATTAAAATTCTGGGCGATGTGGCGATCTTTGTGAACTACGACAGCGCGGACGTGTGGACGCACCCGGAGCTGTTCGAGCTGGACGAGAAGGGCAGGATGGTGCGGGTGTCGGGCGTGCCGCCGGATTACTACTCGGCGACGGGGCAGCGCTGGGGCAATCCGCTGTACCGCTGGGACGTGCTGAAGAAGCGCGGCTTCGACTGGTGGGTGGCGCGGGTGCGGCGGTCGCTGGCGCTGTACGACATGGTCCGGCTGGACCACTTCCGCGGCTACGAGGCGTACTGGTCGATTGCGGCGGAGGAGAAGACGGCGGCCAACGGGCAGTGGGTGAAGGCGCCGGGGATCGAACTGTTCGAGCGGCTGAAGGAGGTCTTCGGCGAGCTGCCGTTTATCGCGGAGGACCTGGGGCTGATTACGCCGGAGGTGGTGGAGCTGCGCGAGCACTTTGGAATGCCGGGGATGCGGGTGCTGCAGTTCGGGTTTTCAGACCGCGGAGCGCACATCTACCTGCCGCACAAATATGTGCCCAATACGGTTGCATATACGGGGACGCACGACAACGACACCACGCTGGGATGGTGGAAGAGCGGGGCGACTGCGCAGGAGCGCGCGCACGCGCAGCGCTACCTGCAGCCGGTCCGGCAGGACGAGGAGATTGTGGGCGCGATGATGCGGGCGGCGGCGCGGTCTGTGGCGCGGCTGTGCATCTTTCCGATGCAGGACGTTCTGAAGCTGGGCAGCGAGGCGAGGATGAATACTCCGGCCAACCGGCTGGGCAACTGGACCTGGCGGTTCGAGCAGGGCGCGCTGAAACCGGAGATTGCCAAGGAGCTTGCGGCGTTGATGGAGCTGACGGACCGGGATGGGGTGAAGGCGGAGTAAAACAGACAACCGCAGATGCGAAATGCGGGGATCCTTCGCTTTGCTCAGGATGACAGCGAAAAACAAACAACCGCAGGTCCTTCGACTACGCACGTCGCAGAGTGCGCGACGTGCTGCGCTCAGGATGACAGGGTTTTGGGTGGGCGCGGTAGACTGGTGGGAGCGAAGTTCAAATGACAGGAGCGACAATGCCTCTCTCTGGCGAAGCAATACGGACGATGAATTATGTGGACGATATTTCGGTGACGCTGCGGCGGATACTGACGGTGCTGCCGTCGCTGACCGACGAGGAGCGGCAGCGCGTGGCGGAGCACATCAAGGGCGCGGAGCCGAGCTACGAGACCGTGATCCTGGCTGTGCAAGCGAAGAAGTGAGCGCGGACGAGCTGGGGCGTTGCGGCGGGGGTGGGGCGATTCGCACGGTGGCGGTGATTGGGGCGGGTCGCGTGGGGCGGAGCTTCGCGCTGGCATGTGCGGCGGCGGGATTCGACGTGGTGCTGGAAGACGTGATGCCGGCGCGGCTGCGGCGGGCGCAGGAGGAGTACGCCGATCTGGCGGCAGAGAACGCTGGGGCGCGTGGAAGGCTTGCGGTTGCGGCGACGGTTGAGGACGCGGTGCGCGAGGCGGACGTTGTGGTGGACTTTGTGCCGGATGAGCTGGAGTCGAAGCTGGAGATCTTTTGCCTGATCGACCGCATGGCTCCGCCACGGACGATATTGCTGACGCCAAGCGAGGCGCAGAGCATTACGGACCTGGCGTCGTGTACTTACCGGGGCGAGCGATGCTTCGCGGTGCGCGGGGGATTTGGGGCTGCGGGGTCGGGGCCGGTGCGGCTGGTGCATCCGGCGGGCGTGGAGCGGGCGGCGATGGAGGCGGCGAGCGGGTTTCTGCGCGCGTTGGGCTGCGAGGTGCGGGTGGAGGCGGATAGCGACGCGCCGAAGCTGGTGAAGAAGCTGGGGTGATTGGCTGAGTTGGATAAAGACGGTTCGCGCACAGCGCGAATACCCCACCCTGGCGCGATAAGACCGCGCCGAGGATGGGGCACCCGGCTAGTCTTCGGTTTTTTTGCGGAGGGCGGTGAGCTGGGGGTGGAGGAGCTTGGCGGTGAGGGAGCGGGTGAGGGCTTCGACGGCGGACTGCTGCGCGGGAGTGAGGGCTGCGCCGGTGGCGGCGAGGCGGGCGGCGGTGCGTTCGAGCTCGGACTGGCGGATGGATTCGGCGGAGTTTTGCAGGGCGACGATGGCGGGGACTGCGTCGCGCGAGTTGATGCGCTCGAGGTAGAGCTCGACCTCGCGGCTGACGATGGCTTCGGCGGCGGCGGACTCTCGGCCGCGGTCGGCGAGGTGGGCGGCGGCGACCTGCTGGAGGTCGTCGATGTCGTAGACGAAGCAGCCTTCGACCTGGTCCATGCTCGGATCGACGTCGCGGGGAACGGCGATGTCGATGAAGAACATGGGGCGGTTGCGGCGGCGTTCCATGAAGCGCTGGCCGTGGGCGCGGAGGAAGATGGGTTGCGCGGAGCCGGTGGAGGTGATGACGATGTCGGCGCGTGCGGCCTGGGCGTGGAGCTGATCGAAGGGAATGACTTCGGTGGTGCAGGCGAGGCCGGCGCCGTGGATGGCAATGGGGCCGTCGGCGAGCTGCATGGAGATCTGATCGGCGATCTGGCCGGCGAGCTGCGCGGCGCGCTCGGGAGTGCGGTTGGCGATGAGGATGGAGGTTGCGCCCTGCTGGATGAGATGGCGGGCGGCGAGGTCGGACATCTTGCCCGCTCCGACGATAAGGACGGTCTTACCGCGCAGACTGCCGAAGATCTTGCGGGCGAGATCGACGGCGACGGAGGCGATGGAGACGGAGGAGCTGCCGATGCGGGTCTCGGTGCGGACACGCTTGGCCACCGCGAAGGCGCGTTGCAGGAGCGGCTCGAGCGCGGAGGAGATGGCGCCGGCCTGGCGCGCGACAGCGTAGGACTCCTTGACTTGGCCGAGAATTTGAGGCTCGCCGACGACCATGGAGTCGAGCGAGGAAGCGACGCGGAAGAGATGGCGGACGGCCTCGCGCTCGCGGAACTCGTAGAGGTGCGGCTCGAGGGTGGCGGCGGAGACGGCGAGGTACTCGTGCAGGAAGCGCAGGAGGTCTGGCGGATTGCTGTCGCGGGGGTGGTCCTGGATGGTGAGGAACTCGACGCGGTTGCAGGTGGAGAGGATGAGGGCTTCTCGGACGCCGGGCTGTTGGGCGAGTGTGCGCGTAGCGTCGGCGAGGCGGGCGGAGGGGATGGCGAGGCGCTCGCGGACTTCGACCGGCGCGGTGGTGTGGTTGATGCCGACGAGGACCAGTGTCATGGGGCACCAAACCCGCGCACATGGCTGACGAGGTTTGCCACCCACACGACGAGCGTTGCGACCAGAACTGCCCCGGAGAGATAGGCTGCCTTGCGCCCGCGCAACCCAGTGCGGTGCCTGAGATACAGGAGCAGGACATAGACGCACCACATGGCAAAGGAGGCAATCACCTTGGGATCGAGAAAGTATGCGGCGCCGAGGGGTGTCTCCTGGACCAGGACAGCGCCGAGGAGAAGGCCAATCGTCATGCAGGGAAAGCCGAAGAGGAGCATGATGTGGGCGATGCGATCGATGGGGTCCAGAGGGGGCAGCCAATCGAGCGGCGCACGCCAGGAGTTTTCGCTAGCTTTCATTTTTTGCTTGATGCGGCGCTCCTGCGCGAGGTAGAGGATGGAGGCGATCAGGCTGAAACAGAGCGCGGCCGAGGCGGCGAGCAAAGCGGTAATGTGGGCGATTAGCCAACCGGAGCGTACTCCCTCTGAGGGGAAGGTATAGCTTGTGAGTCCCAGCGCCGGCACAAAGACCAGAAAAAACGTAACCGGCAAGGCAAAGATGCCAAGGGAGATGGCGTCGTAGAGCCACCAGGCGAGGAAGAAAAGTCCGGCCAGGAGAAAGCCCAGCAGCGACTCGGCTTCGCGCAGGCCAACCGGCATCCAGCGATGGGCCTGGGCGAGCATTTCGACCACGGAGACGAAGTGGAAGAAGAAGCCCATGCCGGCCAGATGCAAACAGATGCTGCGCCAGCGCTCGTTCTTATAGAGCACGGCGGGAAAGACAGCGACACTGCCGGCCGCGTAAAGAACTGCCGCGACTTGGAGCCAGAGGAGAGCCATGGGCCAGGTTGCAGTATACGAGGTTCGAGGTTCGAGGATGGGATGCCAGTTACGGAGGATAGGATTCTGTGTGCGGACGATCTTGCGGCGAGAGGAAGTTCGGAGATCGGGCAATGCGAGCGACGTACGCGGGGGCGAGTGCGGTATTCTGGCGATTCAGCTATGACGAATGAGAAGACGAGCGACGCAGGCGCGCAGACCCCGGTGATGCGGCAGTACTTTGCCGCCAAGGAGGCGCACCCCGACTGCCTGATGATGTGCCGCATCGGGGACTTCTACGAGCTGTTTTATGAGGACGCGATTGTGGCGTCGCGCGAACTGCAACTGACCCTGACGGCGCGCGACCGCGAAAAGAAACAGCCGATGTGCGGGGTGCCGTACCATGCGGCCGAGCAGTACATCCAGAGGCTGCTGCGCAAGGGCTACCGCGTGGCGCTGTGCGACCAGATGGAAGACCCCAAGCTGACCAAGAAGATTGTGCGGCGCGAGGTGACACGGGTGCTGACGCCGGGGACGGCGGTGGATGCGGCGCTGGGGGCGGAGCAGAGCAACTGGCTGGCCAGCGTGGCGGCGAACGGCGCGGGGGCGGAGACGCGCGTGGGGCTGGCTCTGCTGGACCTGTCGACCGGTGAGTTTCGCGCGACGGAGTTTACGGGAGTGACGGCGTGGGCGCAACTGGCCGACGAGCTGGGACAGGCGAGGCCGGCGGAGCTGCTGGTTGCCGAGGGCGGACTGGCTGGGATGCGCGAGGGAAGGCAACCCACCCTTACCGATAGAGACGGAAAGGATGGGCCACCCAGTTCAACTAAGGATGGTCCACCCGATTCAACTAAGGATGGGGTACCCGATGCATCGGCGGAGGGAATGTTCGAGGGGGTGCGGACGAGGACGGGGCTGGAGGATTGGGTGTTTACGGCGGAGTACGCGGCGCCGCTGCTGAAGAAACAGCTTGGCGTGCTGTCGCTGGAGGGGATGGGGCTGGGCGGGCATGAGACGGCGGCAATTGCGGCTGGGGCGCTGGTGCATTATTTGCAAAAGACGATGCAGGGAGGGCTGGAGCATATTGATGCAATCCGGTTCCACGCGCACGATGAGGGGCTGACGCTGGATGCGGTGAGCGTGAGGAACCTGGAGTTGGTGGAACCGCTGTTCAGCGGCGAGTCGGCGCAGACGACGCTGTTTCATACGCTGGACGCCTGTGCCACGCCGATGGGCAAACGGCTGCTGCGGGCGACTCTGCTGCGGCCGGCGGCGGAGCTGGGAGAGATTGAGGCGAGGCTGGATGCGGTGGGCGAGGCGGTGGGCGACCTGCGCGGGCGCGAAGGGGTGCGGCGGGCGATGAACGGGCTGCTCGATATGGAGCGGCTGCTGGGGCGGGTGGCCCTGGATGCAGCTGGGCCGCGGGAGGTGATGGCGCTGGCGGGGACTCTGGGCTGCCTGCCGGGGTTGAGGGACGCAGTCGCGGGATTCAAGGCGAAGCGGTGGAAAGAACTCGGTGGTGGGAATCCCACTCATGGGGATCTCACCCCATCGAGCAAAGACCGCTCGCCGGGGACCCCGGATGAAACCGCCATGAATGGGGCACCCAGTTCTGAGGTTGACCAGTCTTCCACAGAGATTTCCACAGGAGAATCCACAAGGCGATCCACAGGGATTTGCACAGGATTTGATGCGATGGAGGACCTGCATGAGCGGATTGTGAAGACGATTGTGGAGGAACCTCCGGTGAGCTTTGCGGAGGGGGGGGTGATCCGCGCAGGGGTGGATGCGGAGCTGGATGAGCTGCGCGAGCTGGGGCGGAGCGGGCGGCAGGCGCTGGCGGCGATTGAGGAGCGGGAGCGGCAGCGGACGGGAATCGGGAGCTTGAAGGTAAGATTCAACTCTGTCTTTGGGTATTACCTGGAAGTGACTAAGACAAATAGTAGATCGGTCCCGGTAGACTACGAGAGGAAGCAGACGCTGGTGAACGCGGAGCGCTTCACGACGCCGGAGCTGAAGGAGTACGAGGCGAAGATTCTGACCGCGCAGGAGCGGTCGGGCGAGATCGAGCGGAGGATCTTTGCCGAGCTGCGGAGGCAGTTGCTGGACGCGGCGGGACGGATGCGGGAGACGGCGCGGCGGGTGGCGGAGATCGACCTGCTGGCGTGTTTTGCACATCTTGCCGCGCTGCGGGGATGGGTGCGGCCGGAGGTTGAGGAGTCGTGGGTGCTGGAGTTTGTGGCGGGGCGGCATCCGGTTGTGGAGCGAAGGATGGAGGAGTCGGGCGGGGGACGGTTTGTGCCGAATTCGCTCTCGCTCACGGCTTGGATTGGAGGGAGTGCCGGAAGACCCACTCATGGCGATGAGACCGCCATGAATGGGGCACCTGGCGAAAGGCAACCCACCCTTCACGATGAGACTGTGAAGGATGGGGCACCCAATTCTGTGGAGGGTTCGGATGCACCGGGAGCGTCGATTGCGCTGATTACGGGGCCGAATATGGGGGGGAAGAGCACGTATCTGCGGCAGGCGGCGCTGCTGGTGGTGATGGCGCAGGCGGGATGTTTTGTGCCGGCGGAGAGGATGCGGCTGGGGCTGGTGGACCGGATCTATACGCGGATTGGGGCGAGCGACAATGTAGCACGGGGGCGGTCGACGTTCATGGTGGAGATGACGGAGACGGCAGCGATCCTGAACACGGCGACGGCGCGGAGCCTTGTACTGCTGGATGAGATGGGGCGTGGAACTGCTACATACGATGGACTTTCGTTGGCGTGGGCGACGGTGGAACATCTGCATGAGAAGATTGGGGCGAGAACGCTGTTTGCGACCCACTATCACGAGCTGACGCTGCTGGAGGAGCGGCTGGCGCGGCTGAAGAACCTGCGGGTGACGGCGAAGGAGACGGCGGGCGGGATCGTGTTTATGCATACGGTGGAGGCGGGAGCGGCGAGCAAGAGCTACGGGATCGATGTGGCAAAGCTGGCTGGGCTGCCGGGGAGCGTTCTTGCGCGTGCGCGGGAGGTGCTGAAGCTGCACGAGCGGGCAGAGACGCAGCAGGTGGGTGCGGCGCTACCGCGGGGAGTGGGGGAGATGGCGGCGCCGGCGATGCAAATGACGATGTTTACGCCGCTGTCGCAGAAGATTGTGGACCGGCTGGCGGAGGTTGATCTGGATGGGCTGACGCCGCGCGAGGCGCTGAACCTGCTGGCGGAGTTGCAGCGGGAGTTGGGGGCGGGATCGTGATTCCATCGAAAAGCAGATTTCCTTCGGGAATGACAACCAAAAAAACGGCGATGGTGGTGGCGGGAGTGATGAGCGGGACGTCGGCGGATGGGGTCGATGTGGCTCTGTGCAGGATTCGGCCGGGGGCGCGGGAGGGAGATTGGCCGCGAGTGAGGCTGATTGGGCTGCTGGAGACGGCGTATCCCAGGGCGGTGCGGGCGGCGGTGCTGCGGGTGATGGAGGGCGAGGCGGTGACTGCGACCCAGATGAGCCGGCTGAACTGGCGGCTTGGAGAGATCTACGCGGATTGTGTGGAAACGGCGGCGCAGATCTTTGGCGTGAAGGTGGGGCTGGTGGGATGCCATGGGCAGACGGTGCAGCATGAGACGCGGGCGCGGCGGGTGCTGGGCGGGCGGGTTCGGTCGACGTGGCAGATGGGTGAGGCGGCGGTGATCGCCGAGCGGATGAGGTGCCCGGTGGTGAGCGACTTTCGTCCGGCGGATGTGGCGGCGGGCGGCGAGGGCGCGCCATTGGTGCCGATGCTGGATTGGTGCATGTTCCGGTCGGCGAAGGAGAATAGGGTGCTGCTGAATGTGGGCGGGATTGCGAATTTGACGGCGATTGCGGCGGGGGCGGGGTTGGAGGATGTAATTGCGTTCGATACGGGGCCGGGGAATATGGTGATCGACCGGTGCATGGCCACGTTGTATGGGAGGAAGTTCGACAGGGATGGGACGGTGGCGCGGCGGGGTCGGGTGCTGCGGGGGGTGGTGGAGCGGGTGATGCGGGAGGGGTACTTTGCTGCGGCGGCGCCGAAGTCGTGCGGGCGGGAGGAGTTTGGGGCGGGGTTTGCGGAGCGGCTGATTGGGATGTGCCGGAAGGCGGGCGGGACGGATGCGGATTGCATGGCGACGGCTACGACTCTGACGGCGGAGTCGGTGGTGGGGGCTTACAGAGATTTCGTGGTTCCACATTTTGAGGCGATGGGTTCTGAACCCATGTCTCAGAATCGAGACATAGGGCACCCAGTTCCGAGGAAGGTGGAGATTATTGTGGCGGGGGGTGGGGCGAAGAATGGAACGCTGATGGGGATGCTGCGCGAAGGGTTTGCGAAGATGGGGGTGAGGGTGCGAGCGATGGAGGAGTTGGGTGTTCCGGCGCAGGCCAAGGAGGGGATGGCGTTTGCGCTGCTGGCATGGCTGACGTGGAATGGGCGGGCGGGGAATGTTCCGGCGGCGACGGGAGCGAAAAGGGCGGTGGTGCTGGGGAAGGTGAGCTGGCCGGGATGAGAGTTTTGGCTGCTTGCAGAAAAACGGTTCGCGCATTCGCGCGAATAACCCACCCTTTCGCAAAGAGCGCGAAAGGATGGGGCACCCGCAAATACAGAGATTCTGGCTTCGCCAGAATGACGACGTGTGTGGCGTTGGCAATCTTGCTCGGAGCGATGAGCGGATGCCACGGGGGGGCGGGGCGGGAGGCGGGGACGGTGGTGGTGGTGCTGGAGAGCAGCCCGAACAACCTCGACCCGCGGCAGGGGACGGACGCGCAGTCGGAGCGGGTGGGTGGGCTGATCTTCGACGCGCTGGTGAAGAAGGACGAGAACTACAACCTGAGGCCGTGGCTGGCGACGAGCTGGGAGCAGCCGAACGCGCTGACGTGGGTCTTCCACCTGAGGGATGGGGTGCGGTTCCAGGATGGGCGGCCGCTGGAGGCGGAGGACGTGGTGTGGACGATCGAGAGCCTGATCGAGCCGAAGCTGGCGGGGCTGATTACGGCGAAGAGCGGGGCGTTTGCGGCTGTGGAGCGGGCGGAGGCGCGCGACCGGCTGACCGTGGTGGTGCGGATGAAACGGCCCGACGCGGGGCTGCTGTTCAATATGAGCGATGGACTGTTTGGCGTGGTGCCAAGGGGGGCGGGAGCAGACTTCGGGCTGCACCCGGTAGGGTCGGGGCCGTTCCGGTTTGTGAGCCAGGTGCAGGACAAGGAGGTGGTGCTGGAGCGGTTTGATGGGAGTTGGAGTAACAGTGGTCAGGGAACAGGGAACAGGGATCAGGGAACAGAAAGCAGGGAACAGGGAACAGGGACCAGAGAACAGAACAACGGAGAGAGGATTCAGCGGGTGCGGTTTGAGGTGGTTCCGGACACGATTACCAGCGCGCTGGAGTTGCAGAAGGGGTCGGCGGACGCGGCCAGCAATGTGCTGACGCCAGACATGGTGTATGCGCTGCGCGATGCGCCGGGGCTGGAGACGACGAGTGGGCCGGGGTCGAATGTGTGGTACCTGAACTTTAATGTGACGGACCCGGCGTTGCGGGACAAGCGGGTGCGGCAGGCTGTGGCGCTGGCGATGGACCGGGGGGCGATTGTGGCGGCGTTGTGGCGCGGACACGCGCGGCTGGCGGACACGCTGCTGCCAGAGGGGCAGTGGGCGGCGGCGACGGACGCGGAGCTGGCGCACTATTCGCACGATCCGGCGCGGGCGGCGAAGTTGTTGGAGGAGGCTGGATTTGCGGCGGGGCGGGACGGAGTGCGGCTGCGGCTGTCGCTGAAGATCAGCAGCGACGAGACAACGCGGCTGCTGGCGGCGGTGCTGCAGCAGCAACTGAGGGCGGCGGGGATTGAGCTGAAGATTCGGTCGACGGAGTTTGGGACTTTCTACGCGGACGTGACGCATGGGGCGTTCCAGATGTACATCCTGAAGTGGATTGGGTCGAACGAGGACCCGGACATCTATCGCTACATGGACTCGTCGGGGAGCTTTCCTCCAAAGGGAGCGAACCGCGGGCACTACGTGAATGCAAGAGTGGATGAACTGCTGGCGAAGGCTGCGGGGGAGACGGGGCCGGCGGCTGAGGTGCAAGCACGGCGGCGGGCGGAGTATGTGGAGGTGCAGCAGATTCTGGCCGATGAGCTGCCAGCGATTCCGCTGTGGGTTCCGGAGAACGAGGTGGTGCATACGCGGCGGTTGCAGGGGGTGGTGTCGCGGGGCGACGGGAACTTCGATTTTCTGCGCGATGCGTGGCTGCGGTAGGGAAGGTCTGTACAAGTGTTCGAGATTCCCTCGGCGGCTAGCGCCGCATTAGAAGAGAGGCCGCTTGCGGCGCGGCTAAAGCCGCGCCCTTTCAAAACCCGCTTTATGCAACCAGATTGCGGCACTTCGTGCCGGTGAGGGGCAGCGGCTACTGACTGGGAAGGCACTGGCGAGTGGGGGAGGGTCGCGCGATGGGCCGGAATCGGCAACAATAGAAGAGAGAGCTGTTTGGCGGGGAGTGGGGACGGGACGGTTGAGGCGGCGACGGCGCAGGGAATCGAGGAAGATGAGATGAGAGTCAGAGGGTTGAAGGACCGGGATTTGAAGGGCGTGGAGTTGAAGGAACCGGAGTTGAAGCCAGAGGGAGGGGACGGGCCGGCGACTGGCGCGCCGCAGACGACCTGCACCGGGGCCGAGGGAGCGGCTATGCAGGTTGCGCCGATGGATGCGGCGGCGTTGAAGACCGAGTTGGAGCAGGTGCGCGGAGAGCGCGACCAGTTGATGGACCGGCTGGCGCGGATGCAGGCGGAGTTCGAGAACTCGCGGCGGCGCGAGGTGAAGGAGCGGGCCGACGCGCGGGACTACGCGGTGCAGCGTGCGGTTGAGCCGTTTCTTGCGGTGATGGACAACTTCCATCTGGCGCTGAAGGCGGATGGGACGCTGGAGCAGTTGCGCGCCGGAGTGGAGCTGATCCTGAAGCAGATGGAGGAGGCGCTGAAGGGGCTGCATGTGCAGCCGGTGGAGACGGTGGGCAAGCAGTTCGACCCGCGCGTCCACGAGGCGCTGGGAAGCATTGAGACTGCGGAGTTCCCCGATCACCAGGTGATGGAGGAGATACGGCGTGGGTACAAGATTCGCGAGAAGCTGCTGCGGCCGGCGCTGGTGCGGATTGCGAGCAATAAGGCAGTGGTGAGTGATTAGTGGTCAGTGGTCAGCGAGGACAAAGGCAAGTACAAAAAGCAGATTCCCTGCGGGAATGACAAAAAGAAATGAGTGCGACGGCAAACGTGATTAAGGCTGATTTTTACGAGGTGTTGCAGGTATCGCGGGACGCGAGCGACCAGGAGCTGAAGGCCAGCTACCGGCGGCTGGCGATGCAGTACCATCCGGACCGGAACCCGAACAATCCGGAGGCGGAGGAGAAGTTCAAGGCGTGCAGCGAGGCGTACCAGGTGCTGAGCGACCCGGAGAAGCGCGCGGCGTACGACCGGTACGGACATGCGGCGTTCCAGGGCGGCGGGCCGGGCGGCAATCCATTTGCGGGCGCGGGATTTCAGGGCGATCTGGGAGACATCTTCGGCGACCTGTTCGGCGAGATGTTCAACATGGGCGGCGGCGGACGGCGGGCCTCGCGGGCGCAGCGTGGGCGCGACCTGCGCTACGACCTGACGGTGGAGTTCGAAGAGGCGGCGTTCGGCGTAGAGAAGCAGATCGAGATCCGGCGGCTGGAGGCGTGCGAGGAGTGCCGCGGGACAGGCAGCGCGAAGGGCAAGGCCCCGGCGACCTGCTCGCAGTGCGGCGGGCACGGACAGGTGCGGTTCCAGCAGGGGTTCTTCTCGGTGGCGAAGACATGCGGGCGATGCAACGGGACGGGGACGACGATCAGCGATCCGTGCACGTCGTGCCGCGGCGAGGGACTGCAGACGAAGAAGCACGAGATCCTGGTGAAGGTACCGGCGGGCGTGGAGCAGGACACGCGCATCCGCTACCAGGGCGAGGGCGAGGCGGGACGGTTCGGCGGGCCGTCGGGCGATCTGTATGTGGTGCTGAGCGTGAAGGCGCACAAATTTTTCGAGCGCGATGGGGACGACCTGCACTGCGTTCTGCCAATCTCGTTTCCGCAGGCGGCGCTGGGGACGGAGTTGCAGATCGAGACGTTGGAGGGGATGGCGACGATCAAGGTTCCCGAGGGAACGCAGAACGGGCGCGCGTTCAAGCTGAAGGGGAAGGGCGTGCCGCACCTGAACTCGCACGGCAAGGGCGATCTGGTGGTGGAGGTGCGGGTGACGACGCCGTCGAAGCTGAACAAGGCGCAGCGGGATTTGTTGAAACAGCTTAGCGAGACGATGACGGTGGAGAATACGCCGACCAATCGGGGGCTGTTCGAGAAGATGAAGGAGATGTTTAGCTAGGTTCGAGGTGCAAGGTACGAGGTTCGAGGGCGGCGGGGCGGAATGCTCGGTCGCCCTTTTGCTTTTGGGACGATACGGAGAAAAGCAGATTCCTCCGCGGCGCTGCGGAATGACAAGCAAATGGGCGCTACGGAATGACAATCAAAATGCGGAGTCAGGAGAGGTGGGCGCTGGCGATGGCG
>Ga0116114_1000183_pt1 | contig 45329 bp, 44 predicted proteins | sample June2015DPH_10_5_FD_89823 | JGI IMG/M metagenome (GOLD analysis project Ga0116114, IMG submission 89823) | Peatland microbial communities from SPRUCE experiment site at the Marcell Experimental Forest, Minnesota, USA - June2015DPH_10_40 | ecosystem: Environmental > Terrestrial > Soil > Wetlands... | reverse complement strand
TGCTGCCCGCGGCGATGGGCTCGAACGTCGCCCTGGCGGGCCAGATCAAACGCCTCGTCCAGCCGGCCGTCGGCTAGCGCCCGCTCGCATTGTTTGAGTCGCAGGATCAGCACGGCTTCATTCCTCGGCCGGGGTTACCGATGCCACAGAACCGATGGACCCATCGCGCCGCGCGGAAAGAAAAGAGATGCGTCTTCCCTCACGCGGGCAGGCAAGCTCGGCGCGGAGAAACAACTCCAATTCCTGCACCATTTGCCGGCCGCGCCGCCGGTATTCTACCTCGCCGCGGTCGCCTTCGGTAGACGCTCCATCGCTGTAACCGTTCGGTATCATGGCACTGCTCCTGAAGTTCACTTGCCGTTGGCCGCTTCGTTCACGGCCAGCGTCGACGTGCCGGACAAACAACCGTCCACCTGCTTGAGCAAATCCTGCTCATTGACCGCGTCGGCCGGAACCGCGTGCGCGAATCTGGCTTCCTCGGCCAACATGCGCTCGGAAACAGCCAGTTGCCGCCGCACGTCGCCGATCACTTTCTGCGCCTGGGCGAGCTTGGTGCTGTCCACCTGCACGTCCGTTCCCACCGCGGTGGCCTGCACCAGCCGATATCGCGCCTCCAACGCATCGATTTCAGACTGCAACCCCGCCCGCTGATCGCTGGCGGTCTGCATCGCCTCATTGGCCGCGGCCAGTGCGCTTTGGCGGTTCTCCAGCAACTGCTGCTTTTGCTGCAGGGAGATCTCCGCCTCCTTGTAGTTGGCGAATTGCTGGCCCAACTCCTGCGCCAACTGCGGGCGGCTGTAGGAAAACTCGCCGATCGTGAACGCGGACTGACTCGTCGCCAGATCGTCTCGAAGCGCCTGCATGCGCGTTTTCTCGCCGGCCAGGGATTGGTTGGCCTGTGCGATGTCGCCGCGCAGCGAAGCGATGTCCACTTCCTCCTCGGCGATCAGGCGGATGTTCTTCTGCATTTCCGGCCCAGTATCGTCGAGCAGATCGCGCGCCCGGCGGATTTGGAATTCGACCGGGATGTTCTCCTTCACCGCCAGGGAAATGGAATGGAACGAACTGCCTACGTAGCTGACCAGGTCGGCGCCGAACAGCACCCCACCCAAAACGCCCGCCGCCGCCGCCGTCAGCACGCCTAACTTGATTGTTCTCCAGAGCATACGCATCTCCTTTCGTTAGCTATTGCCGGGGCGACAATCGCCCCGATAGCCCGGTAGATGCGCGGCGTGGGGATTTATTTCAGGGAATAGCAGGGGGGTGCGTGACTCAATCGGCGGCCTATTTCTTTCCCCCTCTCCCTGTACTCAGGGGGAGGGTTGGGGTGGGGGTTGAACGTCGATTGGCCTCGGAAACCCCCACCCTGACCCTCCCCCTGAGTACAGGGAGAGGGAACAGAAGACCGCCCGCCGATTGTGTCACGCACCCATAGCCGGGAGTTCGGGCGCGGCCGGTGACATGGAATTCAACCCCGCAAAATCCATCTCAGCACGGCCGCATAGTTGGCGCCCTTTCCCTGCATGAGGATCCCAACCCGGAAGATTCGCCCCGCCGCCCAGACGAATGCGACCGTCGCCGCCAGCGCCGACGCCGCCGCGACAATCGGTTGCCATGCCGGCACGCCCGGCGGAATCGTCATGCGCAGCATCATTACCATCGGCGCCGACATCGGGAAGAACGACAGAGTCATCCCCACCGCCCCCGACGGGTTCTGGAGCACCGGGCCCAGCACGAACATCGGCAGGGCGATGAACAACATCACCGGCATGATAAAACTCTGCACTTCCTTGATGTTCGAGCAAGCCGCGCCGGCCGCCGCGAACAGCGATCCGTACATGAACGTTCCCACGACGGTGAAAAAGAAAAACCAGCCGATCGACTGCCCGGAGACATACCCGGACATTCCAAATGAATACGCCAGATAGTACGCGCCGCCGAAGAAAATCGCCGCCAGCGTCAGCGACACCGCCACGCCGCCCAGCAGCTTTCCAATCATCAGCTCAAACGGCGTCACGCTGCCGAGCAACACCTCGGCGATGCGGAGTTGCTTCTCCTCCACGACGTTTCCGGCGATCGGACTGGTTCCCATCAACGTCACGATGAACATCAGCATGATCATCACGATCGGAACCGCGACGTTGACGATCTGGCCCGTTTGCGACTGATACTTGATTTTTCCGTTGCTGCTCTCGGCCAGCCCGCATTCCACCACCGGCGGGGGGGTGAGCAGGGGTTGAAGCTTTTGATATTCCACGCCGGCGTTGGCGATTCTTTTTTGGATGACGGCCGAGGGCAGGGCGCGCTGCAGAAGGGAGAAGAAATCCGAGTAGGTCGGCCGGTTGGTGGAATACCTGATCGTCGCCGCATCGCCGCCGGACTTTGAAGGACTCAGCACCGCCGGGCCAATTTCCACGAACGCCAGCAGTTGGCCCCCGCGGACGCGGTCCGACAAGCTCAGACGCACGCGGTCCAGCGCCGCCGGATCACGCCAATCCACCGGTTCAACCGTCTCCAATACGAATTTTCCGCGCACCTGCCGGCCGGAGCTATCGAAAATGTCGCGATCATTGTGCCGCCGAACCGCGTCGGCCACCGTGCCGTAAAAAGACTTCCCGGGCGAACAGTCCATCACCCCGACGTGGTAGGTCGACGTGTCCCCGATCTTTTGCCCGACCTTTTGCGCGATCAGTCCGCCTCCCATCATGACCGGCAGAAGCACCAGGGTGATGAGGAACGACTTGCTCCGCACGGCGGCGGAATATTCGCGGGTGGCGATGATCCGCGTCTTGCGGCCGTTCACGATTCACCCCCGGAGGGCGAAGCCCTGGCCGGCCCGCCGGCGATTTGAAGGAAAATATCCCTCAGGCTGGAGTGCGCCAGCTCGAAATGCTCGACTTTCCCCCGTTGCATCAACATTTCCAGAATCCGCTGCCGATCGGCGCCGGCCGACAGGCCAAGCTCCTGCATGTTTCCCAAGTCCGTCACCTTCGCAACGCCGGGCAGGTCACGAAGCTGCCGGTCCGATCCGTTCGGCCAGTCGAGCCGCACCCGCAGCACGTCGCCGCCATGTTCCTCCTGAATCTGTCGCAGCGTCCCGTCCAGCACCTTCCGGCCCTTGTGAATCATCAGGATCCAATCGCACATTGACTCAGCCACGGCCATGTCGTGCGTCGAGAAAAGCACCGTGGTCCCCGCTCGCACCAGTTCCAGCAGAATCTCCCGCACCACCTCCGCGTTGATCGGGTCCAGCCCGCTGAACGGTTCGTCCAGCAGCAGCAATTGCGGCCGCGCGATCACCGTCGCGATGAACTGCACCTTTTGGCTCATCCCCTTGGACAGGGCCTCCACTTTCCGATCGCCCCATTCCAAAAGCTGCATCCGCTCCAGCCAGCCGTTGATTTCCGCGCGCGTGGCCGAGTGGCCTTTCAGTTGTGAATGAAAGCGAAGCAGGTCGGCGACTTTCATCTGCCGATAAAGCCCCCGCTCCTCCGGCAGATAACCCACGCGATCGTTGGCGGCGGCATGGGTTTGCTCGCCAAGCACGACCAATCGCCCCCGGTCCGCGTGGATGATGTGCATGATCATCCTCAGCGTAGTCGTTTTCCCCGAGCCATTCGGGCCTATGAATCCATAAACGCTTCCCACCGGCACGCACAGCGACAATCCGTCGACGGCCGTTTGCTCGCCGAAAGTCTTGGTCACGTTCTCCAACTCGATCGCGTGCATAGCCCGTTTCCCGATTCGACGACCGACCCGTACTTATGTAAACAGCCGGCCGAGCGCTAAAGGTAACATAATTTGGAGACAACTATTACTGGGCAGGGTTTGTCGCGCAAGAGGGTAGTGTCTTAATCCTACAACGCTATGGTTGTCATTAACTCCCGATTTGGGAACAGCCTACATGCGAATTGTGGCCTCAAATCCGGGACGTAGCGTTGTAGGATTAAGTTGGGGTTCCTTTGCCTAGTCGCCGATGTCGGTGTGCTTGTTGTATTCCTTTAGGATTTCAATAGCCCTCCTCACAATTTCCGCAGAGAGAGTTTCTGTTCTGCCAGAAATGTTGCTTTCTTTCGAGATTAAAAGCGCGATTTGGGTAGCCGAAGTAATCGCTGCCGCCTGAATTTCGGGTCGGAAATCGCTCAATTTTGTGGACATGATTTTTCCTTTCTTTCGGGGGTCGGGGCATTTTACCACCCGCGCACGAAAAAGCCGCCCGGAGGCGGCTGATCTGATTATCCCGCTAGCTTACTTGGCTTATGGGAATTGTACCCTCAAGAAGTTCACAATAATCAACGCAATTCCAAGGCAAATACCTAGTAATACCAGCCAACGGAACCATTTCGGCTCTTCTTTCACAGTTGCCATTATACACCTCGCGTTCAAATCGCCGCCAGCAATTCATCCAATTCCCAAACGTGGTCCGTGACGCCAGCGGCCATCGCCGGAGTGATCCGCGTGCTGCCGTGGACGCGGCAGAAGTTGTAGTGGGCGATGTGCACGAATGGAACCGACGAATGGAACCGGGACGTGAGCGCTTGACCAACGAATGGAACCGGGACGTGAGCGCTTGACCAGACCGGACGATGAGGAGAATGGCTTTAGCGCGAAGATTCCCCCGCCATCAACCGCCGAAAAAAATATTTCCAAAAAATCCGCCGAATTCCAAAAACACGTCCAATTCTTTCACCTCCCGGCTATAGAGATAGAGGGACCTTCATTTTTTGTTGTCGATCCGCCATCCGCCATCGCGGCCCGAATGCATCCATCGGGACCAGCGACAAAATGGCTGACCGCTGCGCTTTCAAGTAACACCCCGCGGTAACGGTAACGAAACCCCGCGCCACGCTATCGAAATCGGGGGTTTTGTAACCACCGCACCAAGGCCGATTCTTCAACCGTAGTTTTAGGATGGCCATTAAAGCGGGAAAACCCAGACGGACCACGGATCACGCGGATTGACACGGATGGGAAGCATGAACTTATCTCCTCTCCTATCCGCGTTATCCGTGAAATCCGCGGTTCGATTTCCTTTCAAACGGCCACAAAATGACCGACCGATGCTTTTTCAAGTGGGTCCCTCGTGTGACGGTGACAAAACCCCCCGCGGCGCTGTCGAAAACAGTGGTTTTGTCACCACCGCACCAAGGCCGATCCTGCAACCGTAGTTTTAGGATGGCCATTAACCCGGATCATTTACCACGGATGACACGGATACCACGGATACTCAATGCTGGAAATTACTTATGATCGATTCCATGTTTTTCTGCGGCGCGCACACTGCGCGCATCGCGGTTTCGGAACGGTTCTGATTCATCCGTGTTATCCGTGAAATCCGTGGTTCCTCCGAATTATCCAGGTTAAAGCGGGGAAACCCAGACGGACCACGGATCACGCGGATTGACACGCATGGGAAGCATGAACTTATCCCCTCTCCTATCCGTGTCATCCGTGAAATCCGTGGTTGGACTCCCTTTTTCTCCTCAGCGTTTTCCGCGATCTCAAGCGAAGCGGGCGGTGAATCCGTGCTTTTCCATCATCCGATTCGGGCCCGTTTCCCATTTTCCGACGCCTAGCCGCGCGGCGTTCGGCTCGCCCGCCGAATTTTTGTCTGTTTTGGGGCGCCGACATCGACACTGTGGCCCCTCGCGATATCGAAAACCGCGTCATTGTCAGCGCCCCGGAGAATTGTTTTGTAGTTTTGTGTTGTCCACAAATTCGACGTGCAAATTCCCGAAATGCGACATCCCGCCGAGGGAGGCCCAAGTAGACCTCACTGCGAAGACGCCCAGCGCGGCATGGCCGCAACGAGAAAACCTTACCGCGAAGGCGCGAAGGACGCGAAGTTGCGCGAAGAAAAAACAAGATTTGATTTAACTTCGCGCATCTTCGCGTCCTTCGCGCCTTCGCGGTAAAACTCTTTTGGGTGCGGGCATCGCTCGCGCTGTGCTCCTTCGCGGTAACGCATTTGAGAATAACCGGTGGAGCGGCGGAATGCGGCACGGTCCCGCCGGTTGGAAATTCCAAACCTTGACGGCATAATCTCTATGCCGTCGCCCGCGGCATCGGAGAACGCCGAAATGCCAACCAGCAATCCGTTGGAAATTCAGCTCGAACATGACAGATGGGCCACGCGGCAGATTTTATTGGCGTGCGAAAAGCTCACCACCGATCAATTCGCCCGGAAATTCGAGATCGGATCCGGCTCGCTACAAACGACGATCACCCACGTGCTGGCCGCGATGAATACCTGGACCGACACGCTGGCCGAGCGGCCCCCTCGTCCGCGGATCGATCAGGGCGGCGTTGGACGTTCACCCGCCCAATTGCTTCAAATGCTCGATGAATCAACCGCTGAATTCATCGCGATCGCGAAAAGCCGTCCCCTTGACCAAATCGTCAAACGCACGCGTGCCGGAAAGGAATACTGCTTCACCCGCGGCTCCGTCATCACGCACGTCACGACGCACGGCATGCACCACCGAGCCCAATGCCTCAATATGCTCCGGCATCTTGGCGTCAGCCCGCTGCCCCCTTCCAGCGTCACTGAATGGGCGCGCATGGTGGATTTCCCGCAGTAGTCCTCTGCTGTTCTATTGTTCTACTATCTCGCGCAGCGTCTCAACTCGTCAGGGCCGTTTCCAGCGCGAACGCGGTCAGGCGATGCCTGGCGATCTCCTGCCCATCGACGTGCACCACCGGAATGAACGAGCCGAATTGCTCCTGAAGCGCGGGGTCTTCCAGGACGTTCTTTTTCTCGAAGCGAAATCGCCTGCGGGTGGCCACTTGCTGGATGACCGCCTCCGCTTCGCGGCACAGATCGCAATCCGGCTTGGAATAAATCGTCACCACTCGCATCGTCGCGCCTCTGGCTATAAATAGCCGCCAAAGCTCGTCCACACGCGAAAAATCTACCCGTCTTCGCCGGGCCAACGCAAGCCCTCTTCTTCCCCTCCCCTAGTACTCCGGGGGAGGGTCAGGGTGGGGGTTTCGTGGGCCAATCGATGTTCGACGGTGGAGGGCAAGCCCTCCACCCCCACCCCAACCCTCCCCCTGAGTACAAGGGGAGGGGGGAATTCTTTGCAGCAAGTGTCACGCAGCCGCCAGGCCAGGCCAAGCTTGGCAGATTGGAGCTTGACACCGCTACGGGCCGATCTAAGATGAGTATAGATCGCGGGGTAGAGCAGCCTGGTAGCTCGTCGGGCTCATAACCCGGAGGTCGGAGGTTCGAATCCTCCCCCCGCTACTTAATGTGAGAAAAGGACTTGCGGTCACGCAAGTCCTTTTCTGTTTGGTGTCCGTTTGCCAGCGCGTACACTGGCGCGTACACTATCAACATCAAAGCGACTTGCCGGAACGATTTGTTCTCCTTCTCAGGAGATCGCCGTGGCAAGTCTTATCAAACGCACATGGAAGAACGGACCCGCGTGGTACATCCAGTATTACGTCGGCAATCAGCAGCGCCGCATCCGCGCATCGGATAACTTTCAGATCGCCAAGGAAAAGCTTCGCCGATTCGATGCGGCCCAGGCGGCGGGCGACGACCTACCGCTTCCGACGCGAACGCCCATTCCCGATATCGTCGCCGCTTACGTCCAGCACATCCGTCAGGTCAAGACGGCCAAGAGCGCGCAGACCGACACCTATTATCTGCGCGACATGTTCGGACCCGTCTGCGATGAGTTGAAGATCAACAGCCGCAAGCCATCCGCGAAGGCGAAGAAGAAGCCGGTGAAGGCGGGCGTAAACGCGCGGACTAAAGCGCCGGTGATCGAGGCGGACTGCATGGAAGCGATCCGCACCGCCGACATCACGACGTTCATTTCCGCGCAAGTTTCCTGCCGCGGGCTGGCGCCCAAGACCGCCAACCGCTACCGCGAAATCTTGATGCGGTTGTTCAACTGGGCGATGGAGCAGAAAAACCTGCGCATGCCCAACGACAAGAATCCCGCTGCCAAGGTCGAGCGGTACAGGGAGCCGGCGCCGACGATCCACTTCCTCACGCTCAAACAAATCGAGGAGCAGCTTGATGCGCTGGCCGATCAGATGAAGTTCCAGGCCATGGTTGCAACGCTGATTTATGCCGGCCTGCGCCGGGAGGAATTGCTATGGCTCACGCCCGACGACCTCGACTGGTCCGCCGGCACGTTCGGATTGATCCGCGTGCGGGCCAAAACCATTGGCAACGAGTCCTGGCAGCCAAAGACGAATGTCAACCGCGCTGTGCCGATCAGTTCGTCTTTGCGCCACTATCTCGACAAATGGAAGCTCAAAAGCGGCAAGAGTGTTTGGTTTTTTCCAAACTCCGCCAACGGGCGTTACGACCCGGATAACTTCAGTTCAGACCTGCGGGCCTTCAACGAGAACAAGGAGCTTCACTGGACCTGCCTCCACTATCGTCACACCTTCGGCAGCCAACTCGCGATGAAGGGCGAGAGCCTTTACAAAATCAGCAAGATGATGGGCAATTCACCGGAAATCTGTCGCCGGCATTATGCGGCGCTGATTCCGGAGGAAATGGGCGACGCAGTGGAATTTCGGCCACATCAGCCGGCGCTTGTCGCTCAATCCCGTGGCGAATCCGCATAGTCGGCGATTGCTCGGACATGGAAAAGCGAACGGCCATTCCGGCGGACTTGCATCACCGGAACGGCCGTATCGAGAAACCGATTTAAGAAGACAGGTTCTACGCCTGCCGTTTGATTTCAAATTCTTCCACCTCCTTTCGGTTGTACCGCACAATCCCGTTGCGCCCTTCGCCAAGGCAAAGACGAGTCAGGCCGGCGCGGCGAACAATTCGGTCAACGCTTGAACGGGAGCAGCGCCATCGTTCCTGAAGCTCCTTGGGCGACACATACGGCGAGACCGCCGGAGCGTGCAATTCAATTGTTTTCATGGCTTCACCGTCCGTACGACCAGCCGCAATCCATATCTGTTCGGTATATGTTAGTATCGCAACCAAAAAAGTCAACGGTATGCTCAATACCAAGAGCGCGGCGAGGTCGCCGTTGCATCAGGAGGTGGCGGCCTCGGCAGGCCATCGTCCAATGATCTTTCCGATGCGGACGATGTTCACCGGGTCCAGCTCATGCCGCAGTCCATCGGAGGTTACGACGACCGCTTTAAGCGGAGTCAGTTGAACCCGACCGAACCACCCCCGCGCTTCCCATCCATTCCAGCAATAGACCGCAGCCGGTCCTTCGCGAAATTCCCAGGGCGGAATGTTGCGGAACACGATGGATTGGCCAACCCCTTCGATTTCCAGAGCATAGATGTCGTAGCCCTTGCCGAATCGCGCGGGAAGGTGTCGCCCCCATTCCGCTTGCCAATCCTCATCCGCTTCGGCCGTCCCGCTCGACTTGATCCGGCCTAAAAGCGGCGTTCCCCGGTCTTCCGGACGGGTCTCTTTCGGAATCCAATACGCGGGATCGTCCTCTTGCCACGGAAGCGCGCGGCCGCGAACGTCGGGATCGAAAACGTGCGTATCCTCGATCCAGTCAATGTCGTGGTCGTTGAGCTGTTCCAGCTTGCGAAGCGACACGCGAAGCGCGCCGGCGAACACACGCCGCTCGGAACGATTTAACACGTTCAGCGTTTGGCGCGCTCGCACATCGCGGAGCGATTGCAGGGGCAAGCCGGAGTAATCCGCCAGATCCTTCCACTTTTCAAATCCCACCACTTCCTTGCGATGGTCGAGCCATTGGATAAGCCTCGACATCGTTTTACCTTTGTTGGAGACATCATTTCGTCAAAGTCAGCACTCCCACGCAGTGGGCCACTCGCTCAATTTCGCGGCGATGAACCATTCGGTCGGGGAATCGACTACGGTCCGGGTTGAGTTTTCTCAGCACCAGCAGGTCACGGTCATCATCACTTTCAAACACTCGACTGAAATAACATTCATCGTTGGTGAACCAGATGATGTAATCCTTGCCGAAAACGAATTCATGGCCCTCGACGTTCTCGAATAGCGCCGTCGCCCGATCGGGGTACGTCGGAATCATCGATTCGCCGTCCACGCGCACGCAAAAGTCGCATAAACCAACCGGAACCTTTACGTTGCCAGTCTCGATTCCCAAACGCTCGCTGCGGGCGCCCGCGCTAATGCTGTGATAGCTTGGCACATGGGACAACGCGTGCGCTGGCCCCGACACACCGCACGGAGAACGAGATTCATCGTCGGTTCCGAAAGCATCGGGCGCGACCCGGCAATGCAAATCGTCGGGCGTCGTCTTCAAAACTTCCGCAATTTTGCGAAAGTTGTCCGCGAACATTCCGTGCACGCCAGGGCGCATCAGACGAAATACGCCCGAGCGCTTCATGCCGGCGGCTTGCGCAAATGACTCCTTGGACATCATGCTGCCGCGCCAGAGCTCGGCGAGGCGCTCGCCGGAAATCTTCACCGTGCGCGATTCGTTTCGCATATCAGTTGTTCAACCTCCGTGCGTCTGTGCCGGGTCTGTTTTGCACCCTCAAATCCAAAATGAGGTCAAAATGGAATAGTTCTTGACTCCGGCACTTCTGTTAGGGTAATGTTCGCACAGCCAGAATGCAAGCAGAAAAATAGGAGGTGGTTCGTGCGTCCAGACCAGTTTACTCGATTCAGTGCAACGCACATTGCAGGCTCAATGGCCGATTGCCTGTGCTTCGGTGATCCAATCCGCTGCCAGTTGGGTCGGGACGGACGTGCTGTTCACTATTTCCGACCCGGCCAGATATTTGCGGTGGTCTGGTGGCGCCGATATTCGCCCGACCGCCAACATCGCACCTTGGCAATCGTCGAGGCGCTGCCCGTTAACAACGCCGGCCGCGTTCTGCCGGGCATCCATCCAGGTGCGGCGGTCCATGTACTTGTCCGACAGTGTGGGCCCGCCGGACAAGATGAGGCCGTGGATCAATTGCTCGATCTCATCGAGGACTTGAAACACCGTGGACGAAATCCTGCGGAAATGCCTGCCGCCTTCTGGACCGACGCCGCCCAGGAATTACTCCTTTGCCAAGCGCCCTTGGAATCGTTCGACCTGGAGGGCGTGGTATGTCGCGCCTGATGCTTTGCGGCGGTCATGTTCCCTCCGGTCGCGAGCGCCGCCGTCGCGTTTTGTCGCGCGTTGCGGTGATCCTTTTGGTGTTCGCAATTATCCCGGAATTGGGCGCTCATCGTTTTCTGGTCATCAACACGTCCCCGAGCGTTGCTCCCGGCCTGTACCTGCGCTCTTCGGAAGAACCAGCCGTCGGGAAGCTCGTCGATTTTTGTATTCCGCCGGCGGCACGGGCCTATGTGCTCGGACGTACCGGAAACAGCGGCGACAACTGGTACATCCTCAAACCGATAGTCGCCGGCCCAGGAGATCGTATTGATACGACTGGCGACTGGCTCGTAATCAACGGCCAACGGATCGCGCCGATGCCGCCGCCAGAAGACAGCAGCGGCCGTCCGCTTCCCGTTTGGCGCGCCTGCCGAATCCTCGCACCGGATGAATTCTTCGTTTTCTCCAATCGCATTCCCAACAGCTTCGATAGTCGTTGCTATGGCCCGATCCATCGGAGACAGATCGAAGCGGTCAGAAATCCCGCGATAATTTGGTGAGGTGAACACCGGACACCGCTGTCTCAATTCCTGTTCGTCATCAAACGGGATTTGACCTCACCGTTCATTCAGGCATACTCCAGAGGCCCTCGAACGTGGGTTGTTGCTTGGGTGGAGCAATTTATATCTGAACTTATTCAAGCAGGAGAACGCACGATGTGGAAAACTCTCGCAATCGCAATGCTGATGCTCGGGATGCTAGTTGCTGTATTTGTTGGCGATTCCAAAGAAGCCGGAGCACAGACACAGCCGGCCGATTCCGACGCGCCCAAGAAACTGACCGTGGACCTTGGAAACGGCGTGACGCTGCAACTGATGCGAATCCCGGCGGGCAAGTTCCTCATGGGCAGCCCCGAAACCGAGAACGACCGCAAGACGGATGAAACCCAGCACGAGGTAACATTAAGCAAGCCGTTCTACATGGGTGTGACCCATGTGACAGTGGAACAGTTCGCCGCGTTCGTGAAGGACAAAGCCTACACGACCGACGCCGAGGCCGATGGCTCGTCGACCGGAATTGAAATCATAGGCGGCAGGGTCCAGGGCGGAAACATGGCTGGCTGCTCATGGCGCAATCCGAGTTTCGATCAGAAGAGGGATTATCCTGTCGTGCAAGTTAGCTGGAAGGATGCCAAGGCATTTTGTGCTTGGCTGTCGAGAAAGAGTGGCAAGACGGCCGCCTTGCCAACGGAAGCGCAGTGGGAGTACGCCTGCCGGGCCGGCACGACTACCACCTACCCGTGGGGCGACAACCCTGACGATGGCAATGGTTGGGCCAACTGTGCCGACCAAAGCATCAAGAAGAATGTTCCAAACGCGCCGGCCAGTTGGACGTTCTTCAATTGGGACGACGGCTTCGTTTTCACCTCGCCGGTAGCCAACTTCAAGGCCAATGCCTTCGGGTTACATGACATGATCGGCAATGCGTGGGAGTGGTGCTCGGACGGCTACGGGGATTACGACAACTCAGCAGTGACGGACCCGACGGGAGCAAACTTGGGCACCGACCGCCTCGTGCTGCGTGGTGGTTCCTGGGAATGGGGACCGGCGAGTTGTCGATCGGCGTCGCGCAGTTGGGAGGGTCCTTCCAGCCGTGGTCCCGACATCGGCTTCCGGGTGGTAGTCGCGGCGGGCGTGAACTAATGAACTAATCTTAGTTACCCTTTGCACTTTGCCGTTTGCCGTTCCTGGGTTAGGCCGCGTATTGCACTCCCCGCATGCAAGACAAGTATCAATTCACTCATGAACCAACAACCATTGCTTGGCACTCCGACTTTTTTCGACGGCCGTCGATTCACCATCAACCGACATCTTGTCGCGACATCTGGCGGACTCTCGATCGAGCTATTCATCCACCTAGTTGTTTAAGATGTTCCTTCGCCTCGTCGCTGCCGTGAGCAGCGGCCTTACGTAACCAGGCCAAGGCCTGTTGGTCATCCTGGGTTACGCCGTCGCCGTTGTGGTACGAAACACCAATGTTTTCCATCGCATCCGCATCGCCGGCGTTGGCACCCTTCAGATACCAAGCCATGGCCTGCTGATAGTCAATGGGCACGCCTTCGCCGTCATGGTAAAGATTTCCAATTTTTCCCATCGCCATCCCATCTCCCGCGTCGGCGGCCTTTCGCCACCAAACCATGGCCTGCTGATAGTCTTGAGGCACACCGTGGCCGCTATGGTATAGGACACCGATCGTTCTCATTGCCTCCGCATCTCCAGCGTCGGCGGCCTTTCGCCACCACACCATGGCCTGCTGGTAGTCCTGAGGTACCCCATCACCGTTGGCGTATTGGAGACCAATAGTGAACATCGCCTGAGAGTCTCCTCCGTCAGCAGCCTTACGCCATAATTCTGTCGCCTTAACATCGTCTTTATCGACGCCCGTACCATTTGCATACATTGTCCCAAGGTTGTTCATCGCACCAGCATCGCCCAAATCGACCGCTCTCTGATACCATCCCAACGCTTGTCTCATGTCTTGCGCGGTACCCTCGCCTCTTCTACACATATCGCCTAGTTGTTTCATCGCTTGCGAATTTCCTCTGTCCGCGGCCTTCTGATACCAGATAAATGCTTGCGGTAAATCCTGATCCACGCCGTCCCCATGTTGGTACATTACTCCTATGTTGTAGTCAGCATCAAGATTACCCGCGGCAGCCGCGTTGCGCATCCACACCATCGTTGCAGACAAATCGCGCGACACACCTAGGCCCGAAAAATAGAGCGACGCAACATTGAACTTTGCGTCGGAGCTTCCTGCGTCGGCCGCCTTACGATACCACGTCATCGCTTGAACATAGTCCTTCTCTACACCCATACCATCCTCAAACATGATTCCCAGCACGTCCATCGCCTCAACATCTCCCGCCTGCGAAGCCTTTTGCGCAGACTGCATTGCCTGAAGATATAATTGGGTCGCTCGTTGGCTGTTCTTGTCTATTCCCCATCCGCTCTCACAACACTTACCAAGGCCCATTATGCCCCTCGGCGAATTGGCACCCGTTGCGAGTTGATACCAATGCACCGCACTTGAATAGTTCTTAACCACACCGCCATTCCCATGCAGATACATGTCCCCTAGGCAACTCATAGCGGCTGCATTGCCCGCGTTAGCGGCTTTCTCAATCCATTGCTGGCCTTGGACCAGATCCAAAGGAGTCTGTACGCCACGCTGATAATCGATTCCTAATCCATACATTGCATTCGGATCCCCAGCTTTCGCTTTCGCGATCAACTCCGCGGTTGCCCCGTCTTTGTCGATTTGAGCTGACAAAGAAACTGGGGCGACAAACTGTGCAAGGCAGACGAGTGTCATCGCCGTATGCTTCACCCAAAAGCCGTTCGTCGTTTTGTCATTCCACATAACGGTTGCCTTTGCTCGACAACACCAATATTCATCATTCAGTCATGCCCATAGCATGTATCGGAGCACCTGCATCTACAATAGATGCTATTTATTCGACGAGTTATTGAGTATATCGTGTGCTTGCTTGTTTTCGGTGGCGTCCAAATAATCGAGTAATGTCATCCCTCCGCTCGCGGCGGGCACCACATAGCCAGAGCTTCCAAAATCGGTCCTGCCGGCGCCATTATTACCGATTGGCACCACAGATGGCGCTTGAAATCCGGAAATGCGGATTAGCGAGGGATCAGCACCGCTTTCGACCAACTGACGAAACTCCGCCAATTTTTCCGGGTCAGGCGACGCGCCACTTTCAAAATGAGGATGCCAACCCCACTGATTACCCGTCAGCGATCCAGTCCCAGCCATCTCAATGGCAAGTTCGCCGAGGCGTGCCGCTTTCGCAATTGGGCTGAACTCATCACTGTCTGGCCCAGTGGGATAAAGGGAAAGAAAATTCTCATATGCTTTAATAGTTCCCGCCTGTTTCGCCTCTTGAAATCTTTCTTGGCGAACGTGAGCGTCCACTTCCTTAAGGCGAGCGGCCACCTCGGGCACGTGACTACTTCTTGGAAACCGCTCGAGAAATCGCCCCAATGTATATGACGAAGTATCGCGCCTTATTCGATCATACGTTAAGGCTTCGTCGATGCTCTCCGCCTCGGTCCTATGCGTGCCGGACGGGAAATCCTTAAGGTACCCTTCAATTGCTTCGACCGTTCTCGCATCCTTAGCCATCTGGAATGCTGCCTCATCTTTCTGAGCTAGTTCAATCTGTTGTATTTTTTCGCGAGCTTCGTTCGCCTGTGGCGCATCAGAATTGCGGTCAATAAACGCCTGATATGCGCCGACGACGTTTTTCTGTTGCGCTTCTTGCCACTGCGATTCGACAGAAGCGCACCCAGCAATCATACCACAACACACGGCAAGCGAAATAAAGCTCATCCTCATCTTTGGACTCCTCTCATTGTCGCTGCTGTAACACATCCGTCCTTACCTCGGCGGATAGTAACGTTCCATAACCTGCGATGAATAATGGATAGCAGTTACTCAATCCATCATACTGATGTTCGATTCGACGAATGCCACCTTGGTAATTTGTCGTCATGTCGTAAAACTCAGTTAGCCCGATGATTTGCCAGCCAGTCCTTGGCGCTAGAGTCTCCGTGGCCAGCCGCCTGCCGATACCAAGTTGCAGCGTGAGACTCGTCTTGCTGAACTCCCCAACCTCTTTCATATAGCAATCCGATATTGCACATTGCACTGCTGCTTCCAAGGTCGGCGGCCTTATGAAACCAATGCATTGCCTCCGTGTAGTCCCTTTCAACGCCGAAGCCGTTCATATACATGAAACCTATGCTATTCATTGCCCCGGCCTGTCCATTAGGAGAAACCCCATCGGGTACTGCCACTTCAGAAGCTTGGCGGAACCATTTCATTGCTTCTTCGTAGTCTTTCATCACACCCGCACCAGTCGCGTATAACGAGCCGATATTGTTCATAGCGACCGCGTCGCCTGCGCCCGCAGCCTTTCGATAGCAGTCCATCGCTTTTGAGTAGTTCTGGTCGACCCCCAGGCCTTTGTCATAAAGCATGCCGATGTTGCTCATTACACCAACCATGCCCGCATCAAATGCCTTGTGATACCAAAGCATTGCGGTCGCATAGTCTTGAGGTACGCCGTCGCCGTGTTCATACAGCAAACCGATGTTGCACATTGCATCGGCGTCGCCAGCATCAGCAGCCTTCTTGTACCAGATAAGAGATTGGGCGAAATCCTGATCCGCGCCATCTCCGATTTGGAATTGGTAACCAAGGTTGAACATGGCGGTTACGTCTCCGGCGCCTGCCGCCTTTCTGTACCACGCAATCGCCTGGTGAATATCGGTACCTGCACCAAAGCCCTTCTGGTAGCACACGCCAACGCCAAACATTCCCCTAGCGTTGCCCGCATCGGCAGCCCTGCGATACCATCGCAAGGCCTCGTCTTCATTCTTGGGTAGGCCTACGTTGCCATCACGATAACTTTCCGCCACCAGAATCATCGCATCAACATCTCCGTCGTCTGCTGCCTTGCACCACCAACGCACTTCCTCAGGTGTGCCCTTAACCAAGTCACTTTTGCCATTAGCACCTGGCATTTCGTCACTCGGCAGCGCCAAAAATGTATCGCCAAACAAGAACTCCCAACTAATCGAATCTGGCTTTGGGCGCATTTTAGAAACCGCTTCCGTGAGTGCGGTTATGTCACCATTTCTCAATCTCATCGCGAGATTTCTCAACTGAACGCCCCCTCGCACAGTTTGACGCAATGACCGATCTTCGTTGTGCAGGACATCTACCTCCGAGGGGGTCTCTACGGTCGCCACCTTGTATTCCTGGAGGAAGAATTTGAAGTCATCGACCCATTTGCCCACGACAACTCCCTTCGCGAGGCCGGCTAGGCGCGCGAGCCCGCGAAGACGCTCAAAGACTGGTCGGTCACGTGCAGCTTCGTCATAGTGATCCGTAAATGCACTGGCAAAGTTCTTGCCTGCTACATCAAGAGCATTGAGCTCATTCGGATCCTGAATGGCTTGCCCATCGCGCTCTGCAAAAAGGGTCTGCCTATTTACAACGATGCGCGATTCCTGAATGAAAACGGCCTTCTGGCTGCTCAGCACTGGCACGTCACTTAGAACAGGACAGAGCCAAAAACGCGATACTATTGTCGTCGGACCCTGCAACTGATTAACGCCACCGGAATCAAAAAAGCTGGGGATGGGTGCATTAGGAAGTTTTTCCAATCCCAAATCCATTCGTTTCATCAGCCAATCGGCTTCATAGCAGGTCAGGCCAAATCGCGTATCTTTCAACGAACCACGGAATTCGACTTGTTGTCGCGTGGCTAGATTCCAATCTTTTGGACTTGTCTCAGCATTCTCTTCACCAGGAGCGATGGGCTCAATCGTGACGCCGGGGTCAATGGTGGGATTTTCAACGCGTGTTCGCAATGCCACAGCAAGATCGTCTAATGTCAAATCTCCAGCGTCTCCGGATCGCTCACCGAGAAGAATCCAGTCGTTTGTTTGCGAATCGAAAAACAACGCCTTCGGCTTGCTCATTCCACCCAAGCCAAATAGCACGCGATCTTGCCTAAAATCAGTATGATCTTGCTGCGCTTTACGGACGAGCGCTTCCGCTGTTTTCAGTGAGAACGCAACAAAATGCCGTTGTTCGGTCACGGTGCCGCTAGCATTTTGTTGTAAATCACCCGTCCCAGCGTTACCGAATGACACAAGAAACAATTGCACCATCGCGCATATTGCGAAGGTTGCGGCGCACGACACCAGCGATTTGGATGCCTTTCCGCAAAGCACATTAATCCCCAAGGAATTTCTGAACATCCACCGGTCGTGTGGTCACATTTGCCGGCATCAGTACGCCTTTGACTTGCGGAGGTGAATCGCCTTCTCGATTGTCATTGCTGAAGGTGTTTGGCTCCGGACGTAGAGGTGATGGAGGCGGAATAAAAGTAGATGGTGGACGCTTCAATATATCCTGGTCGTAAAGCTGGGACGCGGACGGCATGACCTGGATGGAAATGCTCGGAGGAGGATTAAACTCAGCGGCCCGCTGAATGTTCTGGTTGACCATCGCTCCGTTGAATGTGTCGTGGATCGTTTCGTTCCGCCACGTCGTTTCGTTTGTGTTCATGGACTCGTTGGGATTGAAAATATTCAAGGTGTTCAAAATCGGGTCAAACTGGAATGGATCGTGCTGCTCTTTACGTTCGCGGAAGACGGTACCGATACCGGTGAGCACATGGCCGGAGGGAGAATCGAGGCCGTTGAAACGGTAGGAACTGCGGGTGTCGAACTTGTCGCTGGTGATGCCGTCAACGGATGACCAGTTTGTCGAGACGAACAGAGGGGCGTTGGGGGAGCCGATTGAGTTTGAGCCATAGTGATCGTGGAATTCGCCAGCGTGCGCGTAGTTTTGCAGGTCCCCCAGGTTGAGATGGGATAGCGAGCCGCCAAAAGCGAGATTGACGGACTCATTTTGGTGTTCAAACGCATTATAGTTTGTTCTGACACTATTCACGGCACCATCGAATCCGACGGCCAACGGCACGGTTGTTTCCGCCCAGAATGCATTACGCCCCAAGTAGCTCATGGCATTCAGAGTTAGGTCAATTGTTCGAGAACCTGCATCGGCGGTTTGGACGCCATTAACGGGATTCGTCATCAAGTCGTAGGCTTCGCGCCCCATAAACAAGAGCGGCAAATGCTCTGACGTGAAGTCGATGGTGGAGTTGTACCGGGGAGCCACCTCGTTGAAGTAAAACAGGCCGCGTCGGGCGCTGCCCATATTGGCCTCCGCCTGCTGCAAATCGGATTTCGCGATGACAAGCCGGAATTCCAGATAGCTCTTATCAACCGTTGCCTGTGAGAGTGTCGAGTTGACTTGTTTCAGGTTGGATTCAATTTCACCAATGCGTGCCGACCCAGATTGCGGCGCGCCAATTGTAGCCCGCGCTTGCGCCAACTGGCTTTGGAGGTCGATCGCTTTCGCACGAGCCGATTCAATCGCAGCCTCGGTATCACTCAACTGATTTGCATAAAACCAGGCCGACGAGGCGCTGTAATCGCGCTGCCAGGTTGCAGTTTGGAGGTTGTCGGTATTGATCGTGTTGCCCCACGCGATATAGCTCGGGGTCAGCGCGAGATGATCGAATGAAAACTGAATAGCGTTTTGCGTTGCGTCGTCCCGCGCGTCTTGAACCCAATCGTTCAGCGACGTGGACTGTTCGTTGGAGTTGGGAACTTGCGCCAGAATCGGCGTTGCCAAGCCAAATGGCACGGCCAAGACGCAGAAGATGAGGAACAGCCTTTTGGCCCGGACGGACGGGCCGCAAAGGCCCCGCCTTTTGCAAATGCGTACGGTTGACATGCCCGCACCGCCTCTCCGCTCGACGTGCGCGGAATCGAGCCGAGGGCCAAACGGCCCTGTAAGCTCGACCCTGACAAAATTGTCCCAAACCAGCGACCGTTTCGCAAGCGCTTGAGATCGCCATGTTTGGCTCGCCAACAGGCTGCCGACACGTTGAACTCAAACGCGGGCGTCTCCGGTCGCCGCAATAGCGCTCCCAAGACAGGAGCGCCGAAAGCCGAAGATAACCTGCTCCCCAAATGGGTTCAAGGGCGCAGCACACAATGGGCTATCGGCGGCTGTGCGGACTCCTGCGGAAATGGAGAAATGACGCCGGCATGACGCAGCGCACACTAGCGAAAAAGTTGCGCAAGCCGCCTTCTTACGTTCACAAGACGGAAATTGGTGATCGGCGCATGGACCCGCTTGAGTTCATCGCGTGGTGCCGTGCCTGCAAAATCGAACCGTCAGCATCCATCTCGGCGGTCGAAAAGTGACGACCCGCGCTCGCGCCGCGTTGATTGGCTTATGTCTCATCGAATTCACACCGCGTACGAAGCTCCCGCCGGAGAACGTACCGCCGGCCTCCAACGGTTGATGCTTCGGGTTGGCGTACAACTCCTGCCGCAACAGCCCCGCGAATCGCCGTCCATCCGGGTGTGCGTTGCGCTCGCCGCCCTCATCACATGGCGTCTTCACGATCCGACGGGCTTCTGCCCCTCATTCTCGGGCGGTGCGGCGATGGTTTCGCTGACACGCGGCGCGCCTTCAAATGCGCTCCAGTTTTGGGTTTGACGCCGCGACGCGAATCTCGACCCGATAGCGTTGTTCCGTGTCTTTCGCCAAGCCTCCTACGGGTTCGTCGCCCGCTTTGGTCGTCCCCAGGGCTGCGCCCTTGCGGCATTGCAACGGCTTGCGCCGTCCGGATTTTTCGCTTGCGCCCCGCGAGGGGTTTGCTGCGCAAAGAAAAATCCCTCCGTCACGGCGCCCTCGCTAGCCTTCGACTCCCACCGCGGCCGCCGTCCCCTCCGGCCGTTGCTCCTAAAGGCTTCATGTTGGTCCGTCGCTGCGCTGTCCAATGAACGGACCAACACAAACCCTTTTTGAAAGGAGCAACTGTCATGGCGAAGAAACAGAACAAAGTTCAACCGGTCGAGGAAGTCCGCATCGGCAGCATCAAGGCCGCAATCTGGAGGAACGAAGGCGAAAGCGGGCCGCGATTCAACGTCACCTTCCAACGTCTTTACCGCACCGAGGACGGCAAGTGGCAGAGCACAGCCGGCTTCAACCGCGACGACCTCCTGGTGCTGATGAAGGTCGCGGACGCAACGCACACCCGCCTGATGGAACTCATCGGCGAACAGCGCGGTCAACAGCGGCAGGAGCAGCCCGCCGCCTGATCGAATCACAACAGCATTTTAAGCCCGGCCGGGCACCGTTCACCGGCCGGGCCATTTCGTTTCTGCGGCGCAAATGCGCCATTGAAGCGGTTTGAGAAACTCGACGATAAAGTAGACGTGCAGATCGCCAAGAAACTTCCCCTCTGGTCCTTTCAAGCGCCAGACTTTTCGCTTCTCGACGGTCGAGTAAAGCCCAACCTGTCTGGCTACTGTGATGAATCTCAGATTATGGCGGCGTATGCAGAACTCAAATCTCGGCTTGGCACCGATCAGATCATTTGGTGTTACACCCGAAAGGAGGATTTTCGAGAAACATCGCGCCAGATGGTAGAATGGGCGCTACAGGTTCCGATACAGAACATTCTTGCATTTTACGATAGTGTCGTCTGGGCGCGAATCATTGGGAAGACGCCATGCACGTTGCCCGAGGATCAGCGGCGTCAACTGCGCAACGACGCGCTCCACCATTTTCCAAATGATCCCCAAAGGAGACGTGACTTTGAAGATGCGAGAACCGCGGAAATCTGGAACGAGCCTGCACCCGCCGAAGGGTGGTGGAGCAAACTGTTCATTGACCGCCCCGACCGTGATGGCATTGACGCTTTAATCTCTCACCCCATCGACAATTCCTGGCTGCTGGGCAAAACACTTCGGGGATTCAAATCGCTTTCCTTCGACAATCAGTGATGCGCCGTTCTTGGTGCGCGCAGCAAATGCCGAAAACGCAATGCAGAAGAGAGGGCCTACAGGACCGGCCCTCTCTCCCGCACCCACTCTCCCGTCCTCAATCCGGTGTGATTGACTGTCGGAAACAATAAGGATGGCGCCGGGAACACTGGGGGAAGGTAGGCCCGCTGTTTTTGAAAGGCCGCACGCGGCCAGAAGCAGCGGGCCTACAGCACATCTGGCTCGACTGCGCTCTCGAAAGGTCACCAGCCGAGTACGGCCTTGCCATGCTCGCCTCCTCACCACGAGTACATGGCTCCGGGCCTGCGCGTGGCATGCCCTTCGTCCGCTGCGCTCGCGTTCCCGTCACCAGCAGGAAGGATTTCTCTTTTTTAGACCTCCCGGCGTGCTTCTTTCGAAGCCGGGAGGTCAAAAAATTGCTTGGGCCTTTGTGGGCCTAAGCCATCCCGGTTTGGAGTTTTCTTCCTTTTCGGGAGGTGCTTTGTGGCACACGAGATCGACCAGACAACGGGACGAGCGGCAGTATTCGTGACCGGCGAGCCTGCTTGGCATCGCTTGGGCACGGTGATCGAACAGGCGACCACCAGCGCCGAGGCTATCGGCCTCGCGGGATTGGATTGGCGCGTCGAGCAATGGCCGGTCCGGGCTTTCGACCCGGACAACAACACGACGGAGGCGGGAATCCCCGATACGGTGGCGAATGTCCGCACCGATACGAAAGCGGTGTTGGGCGTGGTTGGGCGGCGCTATCGGGTCTTCCAGAACCATGAAGCTTTCGACTTCATGGACTCACTTGTAGGCGACAAACTCGCTATGTACGAGACGGCGGGCAGTCTGCACGGCGGCAAGCGCGTGTGGATGATGGCCAGCATTCCCAAAGAATACCGGGCCGGACCGGACGACCTGATTAAGCCTTACGTTCTCTTGACCAATACCCACGACGGAAGCCAGGCGCTTCGGATGATCCCCACGACGGTGCGCGTGGTCTGCCAGAACACTTTGAATCTGGCCCTGCGGGAAGCGGGCGTTGAGGGGTTGACCATTTCCCACCATCCCCGGTTGGAGAGCCGGATTGCCGAGGCGCGGGCGAAGCTCGGCATCATCGCGGCACGGTTCGACAAGTTTGACGACGAGTTACACGCGATGCTTGCCAAGGAACTGACCGTCACCGAGGCGGGCGGTTACTTCCGAGGATTGACCGGGGCGGACCTGCCCCACGGCACGGACCGGCAGAAGAAAACCCGCGAGAAGGTGCTCGGGCAGATGCTCGACAACTTCGATAACGAGCGCAACACGCTTCCCGGTGTGAAGCACACCGCATGGGGCGCGTACAACGCGGTGAGCGAATGGGCAGACCATCAGCGGAAGTACCGGGGCGCGTCAGCAGCCGACAAGCTGGACCGGCAATTGGATTCGGTTTGGTTCGGCCAATCCCATCAACTCAAACAGGCCGCGTATCGCGGAGCGCTTGAACTGGCGGGCGTTCTGTAGGCGACCCCTCCCCGAACCCGTCCCGGCGCTGGAGAGCCGGGGCGGGCTGGGGAGCGGTTGTCAATGTGACGCCGCCCAATCATCAGTGGCCATCTACACAAAGGAGATTCATCATGGCCAGCTACAACAGAGTGATCCTCATGGGCAACCTCACCCGCGACCCGGAGCTTAAGACGCTTCCGAGTCAGACGGTGGTGTGCGATTTTGCACTGGCGGTCAACCGCCGGTGGAAAGACACCGACGGGGCCGACCGCGAGGAAGTCTTGTTCATCGACTGCGCGGCATTCGGCAAGACCGGACAGACGATCGGGGAGAGTTTGACCAAGGGCCGCCCCATCCACATCGAAGGCCGGTTACGGCTGGAACAGTGGGAACAGGAGGACGGCCAGCGGCGCAGCAAGATTCGCGTGGTCGTCGAGCAGTTCCGATTCGTGGACCGCAAGCCGGGCAGCGAACCCGCCCAACGCAACGGGCGCGGCAAGCGCGGCGGGAACGGCAGGACTGCCAAACCCGGACGGCCTGCCGCCCAAGGCGAGCTTGTGGGCGCGGGTCAGGAGATTCCGATCTAGCCCGACCGAGGCGACGTGTTTGATTCAATCCAATTACCTAGAAAGTGAGCGTGTCTTATGAATCGCAGTTTTTCCCAATCTCGTGACGTTCAAATTACCGTGTCCCTGTCCAAGCTGATTTCCAGCAAACGGAATCCCCGGCGCGTCAAGCCTGAACGGGATGCCCACCGCCGCATGGTGGCATCCATCCGGGCGCATGGACTGCTGGCCCCACTGGTGGTCCGGGCCGACGACACCAGCGCTGGCGATTTCAAAGTGATCGCGGGCAACCGCCGGCTGGCGGCGCTGCGCGACGTGTACAAGGATTCGGTCCGACCGCCCAAAGTGCCGTGCGTTCTGCGCTCCGTGGACGACGACACCGCCGACGCCTTGGCGCTGGCGGAAAACTTTGTCCGCGAGCCAATGCACCCATTGGACGAAGCCGAAGCCTTTGCCAAGCTGGCCCGTGAGGAAGCCAAACGCGTTGAAGCCATCGCCGCTGAATTTGGCGTCAGCCAGCCCTATGTGCGCCAGCGCATGAAGCTGGCAACGCTGGCCGAGCCGGTGAAGGCAGCGTACCGCCAGGGCGGAATCGACACCGCGACCGCAGAGGCGTTCGCGTCCGTTCCGCCGGATCGGCAATTGGAAGTCTGGCAGGAATTGGCCGGGAATCCGCAGCATGCGCAGCACGTCCGCAACGTGATTGCCCATGCGTGGATCGACGCCGCATCCGCGACGTTCGATGTATCCAAACTTCCGGATACCGCCGTCAGCCGGGATTTGTTCGCCGAGCGCGTGTTGGTGGAGCGCAGCGCGTTCATGGAGGCGCAGGCCGAGGCGCTTTTGGCGCAGCGCCAAGCGCTGATCGAGGATGGTTGGGCCGAGGTCGTTGTCGGCCCGCAAGCCGACGTGCAGGATCGGCTATACGCGATGACCGATGCTCCGCAGGAGTATGACGAGCAGACGACGGCCAAGCTCAAAAAGCTGGCCGACAAGCGTGTCAAGTTGGAATCGAAGCTAGAGGAATTGGACGAGTCCGATCAAGGCGCGGTCGAGGCGATCCAGACGAAGCTGGAAGCGCTGGACGACGAGGAACGAACCTTGAGCGAGGATGCCGAGGTTCACTATTCCGAAGCGACCAAGGCGGTTGGCACGACCTTCCTCTTGCTCGACCCCGATGGACGGGTCCGGCGAGAGTATCGCGTACCGCGAAACCGTCAGGGCGCATCCGGCAATGGACATGATGGGGGCAACGGTCAAGCCGGGCACGGCTCGACCGAAGCGCCAAAGCCGCCCACGTCGGACGATCTTAAAGACGGGCAGCTTGCCACGACTTTCACCCATCAAGCCTTGGCAGTGCGCGAAGCCGTGTTGAAAGATGCCGCAGCCCGCAGGCGGATTCTGGCCATTGTCCTACATGAGAAGGTGCGCAGCGAAGCGCTGGCCATCCGGCATGATGCCAACGGCAGCACGGTTCATGCCGACAATGCCGAAGGGTTCACGTCCGCCGCATTGGATGGAATCCGCAAGCGCCGAGCCGAGTTGGACCCGCTGCACGACAAGCATTACGTCGAAGATCATGCCGCATACGATGCCTTCCAGGCGCTATCGGACAAGAAGCTGGATGCACTGATCGACCTGCTGACGGTCGAGTGCATCACCGCCCACCTGCAACGCCGCACCGAATTGGTCTGGCGTCTGGCAACGGAGTTGGGCGTGGAGGTACGTCGCTACTGGCGTCCCGACGAGCGTTGGCTGTCGGGATACCAAAAGATTCAGTTGGCGCACCTGATTCAAGAGTTGCGTGGTCCGGTGTATGCCAAAGCCGCCGAGTTGAAGAAGAAGTCAGAGTTGGTTGCTGACTTGGCCAAGTTGTTCACCGAGGCAGCCGAAGGCCGCATGGAGGATGCCAAGGTTGCCGCCAAGTTCAACGCTTGGTTGCCGTTCAACATGCGGGAAGAGCCGCAGACGGACAGCAAGAAGCAGGCGTCAGCGGCATAGTTCACCGCGTCCAATGACAGATGAAGAAGCCGGATCGGGCATTCCTGATCCGGCTTCTTTGTTGGCCATCGCCCATCCACGATCATTCCCAAGGGTGAGGCGTGCGCACCACAGGATAGCGCACGACCGCCGAGAACCACTCCGCCAGCGCTCGCCATTTGCCTCCACGTTGCGCAAGCCGCAGCCAGGTGAATTGCCAAAGGGCAACTTGGACGGCCACAAGAAACGTCGCTCCAATGGGCAGCAGGAGGAACAAATAGCTGTCGTGCTTCTGGCCTTCGTAGAAGCCCACAGGCCAAAGTACGAGCACGCCGAAGACTTCGACAATGCAGAACAGCACCACGGCCAAGCGTGCCAATTGCAGTAGGCCGAGCCAGTACAGGAACCTCACACTATCGCCTATCCACCGCAGCATATCCGTCAATCTCCCTTGCGAGTGTGCATCTGCCAGAGCTTCGCTCTGCCATCTGATGACACAAGCTCCATTATATCGTTGCCGGCAATCACGTCACGGAATCTCTTCGATCTTCACCATTTTTTCGGAACTCGTTTGAGTCCAGCCCGACAGATTTCTGTCTGGCTGAACTCAAATCTGTCTGGCTCAACTTGACGTTCGGTATCTGTTTGGTATAATCGGTATGATGCAATCGTATGGGTTGCATCATAATTTTGGGATTAAGAAAGGAAGGCAAGGTAAAAGAGAGCCAGTGGGTGTTTTTGTAAGTCTCAGTCCCACGAAGGGTTGGCGCAACCTATGCCCGTTTGATGACAGTGGGTTTCCAATGGGTCGTTTTTCAGAGCTTTGGAGGCTCGAATGAAGCTTGGAGGTGCGTATGCCGCGGAGATTCAGAAGGCAGCCGGATGGCGTTGATTCCGATCAGATCGGCCGAATGGGCGCACGGCGACCGCGGGAGCGGAGCGTCAACAGCGAACTCGCCAGGCGCCTGCGCGGCTTCAAAGGACGCACCCGAAAGTACCTGTCGGGGGGTTCCGCTGGGCGGGGAATGCGCCAGCGGGTGGTCGTCAAGGCGCACGTCAGCCGGCACAAGCCCGGCAAGGCGCGGGGAACCTTGGCGCGGCATGTCTCCTACCTGGGACGGGAAAGCGCCAGCGCCGACGGCAAGCATGGTGTGTTCTATGACGCCGCGCGCGAGGGAGTGAACGCGAAGCAGGAGGCCGTGCAATGGGCGCAGGACCGGCACCATTTCCGGCTGATCGTATCCCCGGAACGCGGCGGCGACATCCCCGACATGACGGCCTATGTGCGCGAAGTCATGCGCCGGGTGGAGCGGGATCTGGACACCAAGCTCACATGGATCGCCGTCAATCACCACAACACCGACAATCCCCATGCGCACATTCTGCTGCGCGGGAAGCAAGCCAACGGGGCCGATCTGGTCATCCCCAGGCAATATATATCGTATGGAATCCGGGACCGAGCATCGGAGGTGGCGACCGAACTGCTGGGAGAACGGACGCCCCAAGAGGTCCAATTGGCCAAGTCCAAAGAGGTCGAAGCGGAGCGATTCACCTCACTAGACCGGATGATCGAGCGAGCCTTGGACAATGGCAAGATCGACGTTTCACCGTCGAAGCACATCGGCTTTGGCACTGATGATCGGCGGTTGGTGCTGGGCCGCTTGCAGTTTCTTGAGCAGATGGATTTGGCGCGCAAGGGACAGGGGGGGCGGGGAACGACCTGGCATGTCGAGGGGGATTTCAAGCAGGCCCTGCGCGAACTGGGGAACCGCAACGACATCATTCACCAGCTCTACAGCCAGTTGGGCAATGAGTCGGGACGAGTTTTGCCGATGGCGGGCGGCATCGAACCGTCACCATCGGTCGCCGGTGTGGTCATTGCCAGGGGCAGCACCGATGAACTTGGGGAAGATCGGTTTGTGGTACTCCGTGACGGCAGCGGGCAAGCGCACTACGGCCGGGTCAGAGATAGCGCGCCTTACCGGGACCTGGACATCGGGTCGGTCGCCGAACTGGGCGCTGGCGCACAGCGTCGGCGAGAGGTGGCCGAGCAGATCGTGGCGGTCACGAACGCCAATGAAGGAATCTATTCGCCGCAGATGCACGAAGCGTATTTGCGGGGGACCGCACCAGACTCGACCGACCGGGAGATTGCATCAAACGTGCGCTCGGCAGCGTGGCGATTGGGCTTTGTTGCCGGCTTCGACGGGTCTGGGGTGCGCGTAATGCAGAACGGTGAGTACGCCGTCGATGCCAATTCGTTTGCGCAATTCAACCAGCGAGGAAGCCAGCGTACGGATGTTCGGGTAATCACCGAGCATTCATTGACGGAGCAAGTTGAGGCGCACGCGGCGACGTGGCTGGACCGCCAGGCGTTCGGACGGCACCCAGATGCGCGCACCGACGGCAATCCGATCATTCGGGAAGCGATGCAGCATCGGCAGGAATGGCTCGTGCGAAACGGCTATGCCGAGCGATCCGCTAGCGACGCCGGAACGGTTGAATTACTTCCCGGCGCGCTGGAGCAACTTGCCGCCGAGGAACGCACCGACGTCGCCCAACGGCTTGCCGGTAAGTACGGCCTGCCGGTGAACGAACTGCCCCAGGGCGGCACGGTCAGCGGCGAATACCGCGGCACGGAACACCTCCACTCTGGCAAGCTGGCGGTAGTCGTCGCGGAGGAGAGCGTGTTCGTCTCTCCCATCAGCCGCGATCCCGACGTTGGCACGGGTAGCGAAGTCAGTCTGCAGCGCACCTCGGCGAAAGATGCGACGCTTGAACTGGCGGCCGGACAAACGCTGGACTTGGATGCTGGACTGTCTCTGGACGGACCGGGAGGTGACGAATGAACGCGCGACGGCTCTTCATCGCATACCTGATCGTATTGCTGGCCGGCTTGGTTGTTGCCACTCAATGGGTCGCCTATCGGTTGAATTACCATCCGGCCCTGGGCGGAATGCGCATCGGTGCGCACATGGTCTACGCCCCTTGGGCGATGTTTATCTGGGCTCGCGAGTTCGGTGACCGCATCCCCAACACGCTCAATGAGGGTTATGTGTTCATCGGCGGCACCTTCATTTTGGCGACGCTCATGCTGGTTGGAGCGCGCCAGTTGCGCCGCCACATTCCCGTCCGGGAGATCGGCAAGGATCGTTGGGCCACCAAGCGCGACATGAAACGCGCCGGTTTACTCACCGGCCAGGGGACCGTTCTCGGACATGCCTTTGGTCAATATCTCACCTATGACGGCCCGGAGCATCAGCTTGTCTCCGGGGCCAGCCGATCCGGCAAAGGCGTCGGCCACGTCATTCCCACGCTGCTGAACTGGAATGGCAGCATCCTGGCCTACGACATCAAGAACGAACTGTGGGACGTCACGGCGGGGATGCGCACAAAACGCGGCTACTGCCTGTCCTTCAACCCGACCAGGCCCGACAGCGCCCGATTCAATCCGCTATTTGAGATTCGCAAGGGCGCCAACGAGGTGCGCGATACGCAGAACATCGTCGAGATGTTGGTCAACCCGACTGGCGCAAAGCACACGATGGACATTTGGGACCAGCAGGCCAGTCAGTTTCTTGTCGCGCTGATCCTGCACGTGTTGTACACCGAGCCGGACCCGTACAAAAATCTGGCGACGGTCCGATCGCGTCTGCTGGATTTCAAGAACACCGCCAAGGCGATGATCCGCACGCCGCACCGCTTCAATCCGCAGACCGGCGCGCCGGAGGTTCACCCGGAAGTGGCGCTGGTGGCCAACGAGCTGCGCCGCCAGCCGGCCAAGTTCCAATCCAGCGTGTGCGGCACGGCGGCGGCGTATCTCACGCTTTGGGCGGACGACATCATTGCCCGCAATACCGCTGCCAGCGATTTTCGACTCAGCGATTTGGTATGTGCAGATCGTCCCATGACGCTCTACCTTCAGCCGCCACCATCCGATGCGCCGCGTTTACGTCCTTTGGTCCGGCTGATGATCAATCAGACATGCCGGGCGCTCATGGAATATCTGGACCGCGACAGCGCTGGCCGTCCGAAGAACCATCGCCTGCTGCTGTCGCTGGATGAGTTTCCGACACTGGGACGATTGGACTTTTTCACGACGAACCTGCGCCAGATGGCCGGATACGGAATCAAGGCGCACCTGATCGTCCAATCCTTCAACGACATCATCGAGCAGTATGGCACGAACAATACGATCCTCGACAACTGCCACATCCTGAGCACTTTCGCCGCAGCCGATACCGTCACCTGCCAGCGCATCAGCCAGATGGTCGGCACTGTGACCGAGTACCGGGAAAGTTATTCCCAGGCCGCGCGGAACCTTGGCGCCAGAACCATCAGCCACAGCGAACAGGTCAGGCCGCTCCTGTCGCCCGGAGACATTCGGGAATTGCCGGTGGACGACCAACTCATGTTTGTGACCGGCTACAAGCCAATGCGCGTGAAGAAGGTGCGATATTTCAGCGATCCGATCTTCATGAAACGGATTCTGCCAGCGCCGGATCAATCGGCGCATCTAAACGTACCCGCCAAACCCAAAATCGACTGGCTGCACGAGCGGCCCAAGGGGCCGGAATTGGCGTTGCCCGCACCGAGTCACAACGGCTTATCGGCCAGCAGCGGTCCCTCTGCGGAATCCGACGAGGACACGGAACAAGATGCGGCAGACCAGAACCTCCATTCTGAAAGTGAATACACGTGAGCGAACGCAAGACCCAACTTTCGGTCTTTTTAGAGCAACAAGTGCTGCTGGCTGCCAGGCAGCGCGCCAAAGAAATGAAGCTCTCGATGTCGGCGGTCGTGGCCGAGGCGGCTAAGGAATCGCTCTTGTCCGCATACCGGACCGAGCGCGAACAGGAAATCCTCAAGGCAGTCGAGCGAAATTTTCATGCGCTCCGCCGGCTGGACCAGCGGTTGGTGCTGGAGATTCAGATCCTCAAGGAGATGGTCGGGCTGGGGATGCGCTCCTTTTTCAATCACACCACTCCGATTCCAGACGCCACCAAGACAGCCGCAATCCTCAGTGGGAAGCAGCGATTTCATGGATATCTGGACATGCTGGCCAAGAATCTGCGTAAGGGCGAATCAATCCTCAGCGATCTTCCGTTGCCAGAACTTGATCCGCCGAAGGAAGCAACGCAGCCATCGCAAAATGTTGAGGAGGCGGCCCCGGCCAATCATGCGCAAAACGCAGCTAGGGCCAAGGACCGTGCAACAAAACAAACTGTGCCGACTAGCGCGCCGAACGGCGCTCGTGACTGGGCGTTGTTCGAGTCAATTGGAGAAAAGTAATTCAAAAACAAGGGAACTCAATCATGGCTGCTAACACAAATTCCGTTCACCACCGGCAACAGGAAAGCCTCTATCACGCCCTGGGGCCGTTGATCGCCGAGGCGCTCGGCCGTCCCGACGTGGTGGAGATCATGGCAAACCCGGATGGAAGTCTTTGGGTGGACCGAGCCGGCGTCGGACGCGAAAAAGTGGGCCGAATTGAGCAGGCGGCCGCTGAAACCACGATCCGGCTTCTCGCGAGTCACATGGGCGAGACGGTTACGCCGGATCGTCCTGCCGTCGCCGGCGTTCTGCCGCGCAGCGGCGAACGCTTTCAAGGACTATTGCCGCCGTTGGCCGAGAGGCCCGTATTCACCATACGAAAGCGGGCATCCATCGTCTTCACGCTTGACGATTATGTTGCCAAGGGAATTCTGCCGGCGGTCGGTGCCGACGTCATTCGCCGTGGTGTCGATGACCGGAAAAACATTCTTGTGGCGGGTGGCACCGGATCGGGAAAGACCACGCTGGTCAACGCGATCCTGGCCGAACCGCCATTCAGGAGCGATCGCATCGTCCTCATCGAGGACACCAAAGAGCTTCAATGCCCCGCGGAGGACAAGGTGGAATTGCTCACGAAGAACACCGAACCGCGGGTAACGATGACCGACTTGCTCCGGATGACGCTGCGCCTCCGTCCCGATCGAATTATCATCGGCGAAGTTCGCGGACCTGAGGCGTTGGCGATGCTAAAGGCATGGAACACCGGCCATCCGGGAGGAGTAGCCACCATTCACGCCAACTCGGCGGCCGACGCTCTGCGGCGTATCGAAGACCTTGTGGGGGAAGCATCACAACTCGTTCCCCGCCGATCCATTGCTAGCGCCATCAATTTGATCGTTTTTGTCGAACGCATTTCAATCCCTCCAGGACGACGCGTATCGGCAGTGTTCGAGGTAATAGGATTCGATGATGGCGATTACCAAACTCGCAATTTGCTTCCAAACGACTGACATCAGATGTAAATTCTCTACGCCCTAAGTCGCTATGGCCGATAGAATTAAAGTGAAAAGGACAGTCTTGGATACATATTACGGGCATTTCGGCGTTCATCCGCTCCACCCATTTCCTGCGCGCATGGCACCGTCAATCGCGTTCAATCACTTACATTTAGCAAAAAAGAAACGATTGACCGTGCTGGATCCTATGGCCGGCTCCGGCACTACTTTGATCGCCGCGAGACGTCAGGGTCATACAGCTATCGGCTTTGATACTGATCCTATCGCCGAACTCATCACACGTGTCTCGGTGATGAACCTCAACACCGACCTTCTCTCAACGCGGGCTGAAGCTGTGCATGCAAAAGCGTTGCGTCTCCTTCCCGGCATCAGTCGAGGGGATGCCTATCCGCTTGGTGCCGACGAAGAAACGAGGGAGTTTGTCCGCTATTGGTTTGACGCTTCAAGCCGCCGACAATTGACAGCTCTAAGCCACGCCATCGATTGCGTTGGCGGCGGCCTGAAACCATTGCTCTGGTGTGGTTTCTCTCGCCTTATTATCGCAAAGGATTCTGGCGCATCTCTCGCCCGCGACTTGTCGCACAGTCGGCCGCACAAAGTCTATAGCCAAAGCCTAATCCGACCGATTGACGAGTTTCTTAACGAAATCAGATTCATCACGAAGAACTCAGTGTTTCTGGGACCAGAAGCCCGCGAACGACCGCGCGCTGTAACGCGTATCTCTGACGCTCGCTCACTGCCAATTGAAAGCGAATCAGTTGATATCGTCATTACTTCGCCGCCGTATCTCAATGCCATTGACTATATACGGTGCAGCAAATTCACGCTCGTCTGGCTCGGGCACACCATTTCGGAGCTTCGTCGGCTGCGATCCAGCAATGTTGGAGCGGAGGTGTCACAAAAAGAATCCGAACAGGCCCAATTTGTCCTCAAAATCTGCAACGAGCTCGATTCAGAAGAAAAGCTAACAACACGACACCGCGCGATTGTCGCCCGCTATGTTCACGACATGGGATCAGTGGTCAATGAGATTTCCCGAACCCTGCGTCCCGGCGGTAAGGCCGTAATTGTTATCGGCAACTCGACGGTGGGCGGACACTTCGTTAAGAACTCGGTCGCCCTGCGACGACTTTTTGAGGTTGCGGGAATGGACCACATGCGCTCCTGGCACCGCGATTTGCCGCCCAATCGGCGTTACCTACCTCCTCCACTGCGAGCGAGAAGCAAAAACGCAATTCACGCGCGCATGCGGGAAGAAGTTGTGATGACATTTCGTAAGGCGGCGTAGAAATCCAGCATGAGGATGGTTTGGCCGAGCAAGATTTCAAGGCGCGCAGTAACCACCTTCATGAACTTCTGGTTCACGGCGATCCCACGGCCACGGCGTTGATCGCGGAAGAGATCTTGCCAGAGGTGATGTCCCAGCTTCGGCGCCGAAAGGAAGCGAAGGGGTGCGACGAACAGGTTCTGTTTGACGCGATGTACGATGGATTCTTTGAGTACACCAATAAGCCGGATCAGTTTCAGGTAACAAAGTCCAGCTTGCTTGCCTTCTTAACGTTTGCGGCACATCGGAATCTTCTCAATTCCCAGCGATCCGCCAGAACGCGCCTCAAATACGAGAAATCTGTCGAAGTTCTGCCCGCAGCGGGGAACTCCTCATTAGGAGAGGAGAATGTTGACCGTCGCGATGAACAGCAGTGGCTATTGTCGCTTGTTCCTGGCAATTCTCTGGATGAAAAGATCGCCAACCTCCTTGCGGACCCAGTGGATCAACGGATTTGCAAATTGATGCTCCAGGGCGAACGAAGCACGGCTGAATTCACCAAGACTACGGGACTGACTGGTGACGTTAAGAAACTCGCAGCAGAAATAAAACGGCGGAAGGATCGGATCATCAAGGCTCTTGAACGAGCTGGGGCAAGGCTACGACATGGAAAACAACAGAAAACAGACACTTAATGAAGGCGTTGCGCGAGCCAAGCACCGACCGGGCTTCATGGCAAATGCGTTGAATGCGTTTGCATCCAATGAACAGCTCTCTGACGAGGACGTTGCTAAATGGCTTGGGTGCACCACAGATGGTTTCTCCAGACTGGCCCTTTGTTTGAGACCGCAATCGGGCCAACGGGAATTTCGTTCGCACATCGAGAAGTTAGCCGTCCATTGTGGAGGCGACGCACTCAGAATCGTGCAACTGCTTCGCAAAGTTGAAGCGATTACTGCCATAAAGGAGTCGCACGCGGTTCAGCGTGTGCGCGGGGGAATGCGAATGGCAGCCCGCCGCGCCGATAAGCTCCAGAAAAGACAGCCGCCGGACACGGCCAAGGGGATATAACTGTGGCCAGTACCGCGGCAAAAGACGCTGCTCAGTTTTTCTGGATGGCAGCCGGCCAGAAGGAGAGATTTCCCAGGAATCTTGAGACTCCGGCATCATGGGGCCTGCCAGTCGCCATTGTTAAGCTTCCGCGACTTTGGGGGGTCGATATCCGTCGCTATTTGCAGAACACTGGCACGGGCCAACTCTCAGTGCCCGACTCGCTGTCTCTCAGAGGATTTATGCTTGCGGCTGACGGGAAGGGGTTGCTATTTCTCAACGGAGGCGACCCACCCGATGAGCAGCGATACAGTCTTGCGCATGAGATTGCCCATTTTCTGCTGGATTACCATCTTCCTCGACTTCGCACAGTCGAAATTCTTGGACCACGGATTTGTGAGGTATTGGACGGCCACCGTCATGCGACGGTCGATGAACGGGTTCATGCGGTTCTGGCAGCGGCGCCAATCGGTATGTACGAATATCGTCTGTGCAAAATCGCGGATTTAGGCTCCTCACCAGCAATCCACGATGAATCGGAAGTGGCGGCGGATGAACTTGCGGTGGAACTGCTCGCGCCTTTCAATGTGGTCATAAAAAAAATGAAGGGATTTCGTGCTGATGACGATTTCAATGCGTTCCAATCCCGACTCCGTGCAAAATTAGTAAAACTGTTCGGGCTTCCCGTGTTCGCGGCAGATGGAATTGCTACCGTTTACACCGGTCGATGTGGCCGCCGGAAGACATTTAAGCAGTGGCTAGGCATCCAAAAGTAAAAATCTGTCGAACTTCATGCTTGGACGGGGAAGATGATATTGATGGACGAGTGACCGAGAGGAAAGAGTGATGGGTGTTGAAGATCCGAACAATCTGAATCGTCCAGCGAACAACGCTGGCATCCCGGCAACCAATCCGGCCAGCGAACAAAACCCCACTGTTGGGACGGACGAATACAACTCAGCTTTTGATGAGTCGCTCGCGCGCACACTTGATTTGGATACATGGGATTTAGGGGAAAATCTGCCCAATCTCTACAGCCGGCTGGAGCGCGAGATTGAAGAAGCCGTCGAGCAGGAAGATCGTGTCCGCAACCGTATCCGCGATGAAGTTTTTCCTCGACTCAGGACGCGGCCCAATGCGCCGCCGGCGGCCGGACAATACCAAGCTACCCCTGAACTGATCGCCAAGGTGCACAACAATTACCTTTTCACGGGGGACGTCGAAGCCTGTGATGGAACGATCGCGCTGCATGACACATTACCAATCACCATCGCGCAGATTGGTGTCTGCCTTGTGTCCTATCGGGGAGATCAAGGATCGTGGCTTCACCGGCTTTTTCGTCGTGACCTGAGAGCTAGCGGGCTTGATCCAGTCGATGAAGCTTTGGAACTCCTTGAGCGACGCCGCGATCGCGGTGCTACGGGCGAGCCGAGCCGCAAGGACAAGTTGAGCAGTCTACTCAGCCGCGGAATCATGACCTATGCAGAACGCGCCGTTCTGCTCAAGAGATCAACCGCCAAGTGGCGCATGGGCCATGGCAATCCTGTCGCCTACGAACTACTCACCGGATCGGGCAATTCGGACCTGTTGCGCCAGAGTTTGATCCTTCTTGATGAACTTATTTTCAATCACAAGCGGTTTATCTTCGTACCCAGTTCAACAGCAGATCGAACGCTCCTGACCCTTGGAGCAGCACTACGACCGCTTGAGTATCTCGTTTACGACGACATGTGTGAAAAAATGGGCGATATCGCCAAGGGCAACTATCGCGGGGAAAGTTGGAAGGGCTTAGCGGATCAGGTCAAAACATTTGCCGACGAGGCGGGCCGGAAGGTGCTAATCGGTGCCTATCGCGCATCACTGTTCTCCCCTCCCCAGGTCTTTTACGCACACGCCGACCACGTCCATGAGGCGGCCTTGATTGCGATGGCAGACAGCGCATTGCAGGAACACCGTGGCTTTCCGATGCTCATTGACCTCGCCGACACTGTCTGTTCAAGCACCTTTGGAGCCTCAACGCTCGAAATGGCCGCAATGGTTGCCTACCGCGACGCTGAATCAGCGTTCACACATTTACCGGAACGCAGCACCCGCTGAGGAGATTCCAATGAATGAACAACGAAATAGTAGCGTGGCGATTGGCAACGGAAACGCAAATCCAACCATTGGTGAAATCCCGGCCGAGGTGATGGAATCCATCGACAAGCACATTGCCGAGAACGGCAAGGCGACCACCGAACCTCCCGAATACCGAGGTTCGGTGGCGCGCACTATGTTCGACACTTCAGCGGCCGAAGATGGAACTGTCACCGTTTTGATCCCGGCCGCCAACATGCAGAAATTATCCAACCAGTCACTCGTGCGGGTGAAAAGTGTTCATGATGGACGCAGTTATCTCGGCGCCGTAGTGCGGGGACCGTTCGCCGAACCGGATGGCTTGCGAGCTGATGCGCCGGTACTCGTCACGGCTACGGTGCGCGGTGGCCTACTAATGCCTAAGTTCCACGGTCGCGTGCAGGTGAGCCTTATCGGCGAGGAAACCGAAGATGGTGGACTCATCCCCCCGCGACGGCGACCGCTGCCGAATAGCGCCGTCTTCGTCCTCGATTCGGATGAAACACGTCGCATTCTCAACAGCCAGGGAGATATCTGCATTGGACTTGCTGACGGGCTTGAAGATGTAGAGGTTCGCGTTTCGTCCACCAACAAATTCGTCTTCCCTCGACATCTTGGCATCCTGGGCACAACGGGCGGTGGCAAGTCCACCACCGTAGCGGGATTGGTGTCCAAATTCCAAGCGTCCGGAATGGCGGTCGTATTGCTGGACACTGAGGGTGAGTATACGACCCTTAATGAACCCACCATGGACGCGCGGATGCTCAAGGCGCTTGAACGGAGAAAGCTTCAGGCCGCCGGCGTCCCCAACACTCATCTTCTTCGCCTTGTGGGAAGAGTTTCCGCTAATCCCAAACATCCAAAGCAAAGCGAATTTTCGCTTCGATTTGCCGACCTATCGCCGCACGCCCTGGTGGAAATTCTCGGCCTCACGGACGCGCAAGAAGAGCGATTCATTCGCTCCTATGACGCGACGAAAGTCGTTATGGAACGGCTTCGTATATTCCCCGTCACGGATCAGGATCGGCAGGAAGTGCTCGAAATCGATGAGTTGGACGAGGGATATCCTCGAATGGAACTCGGCCACCTCTACGAAATTGTCAAAATCGTCGCAGCCGTCATGAACAAAGTTGATTTAGAAACCGTCGCCTTGTTCCATCCCCAACTCAAAGGAAAAACAGGAGAAATCAATACGATTCTCACGGCGATGGATTTGCCCAAATCCGGTCCAAGCTGGCGAGCGCTCCAAGGACGGCTCGGCCGCATCCATCGCCTCGGCATCTTTGATAGCCGCGGCGCCAAGCCACTAGATTATGCCGCCATGCTCAAGCCCGGCCATGTTTCTATTTTGGACCTGAGCGACACAGATTCGCCGCAGATCAACAACTTGGTCATTGCTCAGATGCTTAGAGGCATCCAGCGCCAGCAGGACGACAACTACAAGGCTGCCGTTTTGGCTGGCCAAAAGCGGCCGACACCGGCAATGGTGCTGATCGAAGAGGCCCACGAATTTCTCTCCGCTGAGCGCATTCGACAAATGCCAGTCCTGTTCCAGCAGGTGGCGCGCATCGCCAAACGTGGGCGGAAGAGGTGGCTTGGCTTGGGATTCATCACACAATTACCTCAGCACCTGCCGGATGAAGTCCTGGGCCTGATCAACAACTGGATTCTGCACAAGATCGGAGACTCGAATGTTATCTCACGGCTTCGGAAGTCGATCGGCGGGATCGACGACGTTCTGTGGCAGCGAATGTTATCACTGGCGCCAGGTCAAGCCATCACACTATTCAGCGGATTGGTGCGACCGCTTCAAGTGGCCGTAGACCCGACGCCGGCGAAGCTGCAAATGGTTGATTGATTTATTGAGGTTGGCACGGAATTGGGATTTCGACTATCCGTCGCGCCGAATCCCTGCGCATTAGAAACATAGTGAGGTGCAAAAATGGACGAATATCTTTGGCCTGCCCGAAATGTTGCTGAGTTTGCCTATTGTCCCCGGCTGTTCTACCTGATGGAGGTGGAGGGGATTCATCTGGCGAGCACCGATACCGAACAGGGCAATCTGGTACATCGGCGCGTTGATCGTCCGAGCGCCTCCAATGGAGCGAATCAATCTGGCGAACAACTGGATGAAAATCGTCCGCGCGCGGTTCGGAGTCTGACGCTCACAAGCCAAACGCTTAAGCTGACCGCCACGTTGGATCTTGCCGAGATCGAGGGCACGATCGCCGTTCCAGTCGAGTATCGAAAGGGACGGCCGCGTGATCAATACTGGACGCCGCCCGATGATCCCGGCGAGGATGAACCAACGCCTCCAGGTGCCGAGCCGTGGCCGACGGATCGAGTCCAGGTTGGATTGCAAGCCATTCTGCTGGAGGAAGCCGGATACACGGTCCCCGAAGCGATCCTCTACTACGCAGCCGAAAAGCTGCGTCTACGCATTCCCGTCGATGCGGCCCTTCGTGAGGAGGCTTTACGCACATTGCGCTCGGCGCAAGATACCGCTGAGGCGAAGAAACGCCCGCTGCCGTTGGTTAATGACCCTCGATGCCTTCGTTGTTCACTGCAACCGATCTGTCTCCCCGATGAAGTCAATCAACAGCGAGAGATTAGCGAGACACCAAGCCCACGCCGAATCTGGCCGACTCGCGACGATGCCATGCACGTGGTTGCTCAACAGGAGGGCGTGCGAATCGGCGTTAGCGGCATGGCGTTGAAGATCAAGGACAAGGACGGCGAGGAGAGTCGGCAGATTCCCTTGGCTGGCTTGGAAAGTCTGGCCGTCCTCGGTGGCGTGCAAGTTTCCACGCAAGCATTGCACGCCTTGGCCAGTCGCAACGTGCCGGTCGCATTCATGTCCGCGGCTGGTCGGCTAATCGCGATGGTCGATCCATTGGATTCCGTCAGCGCCGATGTCCGTCGCGCTCAGGTGCGTGCATTTGACCAACCTACGCGATGTTTGGAATTGGCCCGCGCCCTCATCGCTGCGAAAATCGTCAACCAGCGCGTCTTGCTTCAACGGAACCATTCCGGCGTGGGAGATATGGTGATGGAAGACCTCTTGACCGAGGCCGAAAGTGCTCGGAGCGCTGCCGGTCTGGACATTATCCGTGGCCACGAAGGCCAGGCGGCGGCGATCTATTTCGATAAATTCGCCGGCATGTTCAAAACATCGCTGGCCGAGGAATTTGACACTAATGGACGACAGCGCCGCCCGCCACCTGATCCGATCAATGGGGTCTTGTCGTTCGCGTACACCATGCTGGCCAATGAATGCGTGAGCGCATTGCGACTAGCGCGGTTGGAGCCAACATTAGGCGCGTTTCACACCTGCCGTCCGGGCCGACCGGCGCTGGCCCTGGATTTGATGGAGCCGTTCCGTCCTTTGATTGCCGACTCCGTCGCCGTCTCGTGCTTCAACCGTGGTGAATTGACCGATGGCCATTTCCTTCGCACGGCCGCGGGTTGCGCCATGACGGATTCCGGCCGCAGCGCTTTCTTTGCCGCTTGGGGACGGCGGATGGACACTGAGGTCACGCATCCGGTTTTCGGATATCGCTTAAGCTATCGGAGAATGCTTATGCTTCACGCCCGGATGATCGCAGCATGGTTGCTGGGCGAAGTTCCGACGTTGTCATTTCTCACCACGCGGTGAAAGGCCTCGATATGCGCCGCTGTTATCTGGTTTCTTACGACATCCGCAGCCCCAAGCGCTGGCGCAAGGTCTTCAAGACAATGAATGGTCACGGCGAGCACTGGCAATATTCCGTGTTCTTCTGTGTTCTGAAAGAGATTGACCGTGTGCGAATGCAGGCCCAGTTGGAGGAGCACATGAATCTGAAGGAGGACCAGTGCGTAATTGTCGATCTTGGTCCCAACGAAGAGGAGGCACGCGACGCGGCCACGGTGCTGGGGCCGAGCCTGCCGAGCCAAGAAGCGGGCGTGCTTGTGGTATGATTTGTCGCGACAGATAAGTGGGAGAACCCAGTGACCGAGACCAATCAACAACCTACAACCCAGCGGGCGTACACACTCCGCCTGCGCGGAGTGAATCCTAGCGACACATTCTGGCGGGACGCGCTCTGGGCGACACATGAAGCGGCAAACAAGGGTGCGAAGGTCTTCGGCGATTGGCTTCTAACGCTCCGGGGTGGACTGAGCCATCAACTCGCGAACGAAGGCCCTGCCGATCAGCGAAAGGATCGGCGAATCCTGCTCGCGCTTTCATGGCTGAGCGTCGAGGATTCGCACGGTGCGCCAGCCGCATACGTTGATCCCAATCCGGTCCAATCGCTCGAGTCGGTGCTGGAACTGCGGGGACTGGAGCAAAGCGAGCTGAAAGAATGGCTTGACGATTGCCGGTCGTCGCTATCAGCCGCGATCCGCGAGGACGCAGTGTGGGTCAATCGCAGCGCGGCGTTCGATGTCGCCGCCAAGGAATGTCCGAGTTTGACTCGCGATGAAATCTGGGACTTTCTCGAACCGTTCTTTGTCAATCCCAAGTCATACCTCCTTCCCGCAAAGTCTGAGGCAGATGGTGAAGCCAACGAGGAAGCGCCGGGAAAAGAAGACAAGGCAAAGGATCTTGTTCAGAAGACTGGTGGCTGGCTAAGTAGTCGGTTTGGAAGCGGGAAGGGCGCAAACTTTCAAGAAATGAGAAGGGTCTATGTCGCGTTACGGCGGTGGACGCGCCGTGGGACGGATTTCGAATCGGGCACATCCGCGATTCAAGACGCGTGCGCGAAAGTCGGAGATTTGCTCGGGTATTGCCCGGTGCGTCGCGATGCCGACAGCCTTCTCAAACTCATCAGTGGTCCCGGCTACAAAAGCGCGACACAAAACGCGATTGAGCAAATGGCCGCAATGACGAGTGCGATTGTTGCCAGCGATTTCGAAAAACTAAGGACGTCAACCGCGGCAGACGCAAAAAAATGCCGCGACAAAACCGGTGGCAAGGGCCCGCGTCCCTATGCGGAGATGATCATTCGACAGGTCGAGGCGGCATGCGGTTTCACCTATCTACAAACCGGCGGTGCGGCTCGGCACCGAGAGTTTTCCGTGATGCTCGACCATGCGGCTCGACGAGTAAATGTCGCCCATTCCTGGATAAAAAACGCTGAGGCCGAGCGTCGCCAATTTGAAGCCGACGCCCAACGAATGGGCAACGTTCCACCCGTTGCATTGGCATGGCTCGAATCATATTGCGCAGATCGGGCGAAGAGTTCCGGCGCGATCGAATCATATCGTATCCGCAAACGGGCAGTCGATGGCTGGGAACAAGTCGTCGAGCGCTGGTCACGCGGCGACTGCAAGACACCAGAAGATCGAATAGTCATTGCCCGTGCTCTACAGGATGAGATTGAGAAGTTCGGAGACATTCAACTATTTGAATCGCTGGCCGCGGACACCGCCGAGTGCGTTTGGAAACGTAGCGGCATGCCTTCCGCGCAGCCGCTCAAAGACTTCGTCTTCGCCACAGACGCCACGGCAAAGAAATTACGATTCAAAGTTCCCGCGTATCGGCATCCCGATCCCCTACGGCACCCGGTTTTCACCGACTTCGGCAATTCCCGATGGGACATTGAGTTTTCTGCGCACCGCGCTCCAACGGAATTAGGCGGCCTCACGCAAAAGGTCGCAACGCAGACCGCCTCACTGGCTGCACACCAGGAGAAACGGAACACGGTCAATGCAGCCAAACGGGAATCGCTGGATAAAAGGATCATTGGGCTACGCGATGATCTTGAAAGAACACGGCAGCAACACGCTTCAATGGCTGATCGGCACCACGTTGCGTTGCGCCTTTGGAACGGAAAAACGGTTGAAACCGCTGCTATGCGATGGTCATCCAAACGGCTGATTGCTGATTTGTCGCTGAATCCTTCAGAAGGTGTGCGAGAGGAATCCGCGATCTCGGTAACGCGCGCGGATCGGCTCGGCCGCGCAGCGGCGGGAGTTGGCGAGACCGTGGGCGTCTCAATCGCCGGGCTTTTTAAGGAAGATGATTGGAATGGGCGGTTACAGGCTCCCCGCTCACAACTGGATGCCATCGCCCGGCGCGTCGACGAGCACGGGTGGGATGCCAAAGCGCAGACCATGGTTCAGCGCATCAAGTGGCTCCTGAGTTTTTCGGCAAAGCTCACCCCGCAAGGACCTTGGACAACATTCGCCGAACGACTCGGCCTCAAACCTCAACCGCAATATTGGCCTCATGCAGAAGCGAATAAGAAAAGACAAGGCCACGGCAGATTGATTCTCTCCCGCCTTCCCGGCCTTCGCATTCTCTCTGTGGACTTGGGCCACCGCTTCGCCGCTGCCTGCGCCGTATGGGAAGCAATGACGACCGGCCAAGTGCAAGATGCCTGTAGAACTGCGGGCGTTACGGCTCCTTCCGCCGATGCGATGTATTTACATCTAAAGGGTCAAAATGCGATGGGCCGTGATTCAACCACAATCTACCGGCGCATCGGACCGGACGTTCTGCCTGATGGCTCCGTCCACCCCGCTCCGTGGGCGCGACTTGATCGACAGTTTTTGATCAAACTTCAAGGCGAAGACAAAACCGCGCGAAAGGCCAGCCCTGATGAAATCCACGCGGTTGAACAGTTTGAGGCTTGGGCCGGACGGTTACGCGGTATTGCGGACCCGCCGCGAAAATTGGCCGTCGATGCGTTGATGAGCGAAACAGTCCGGACGGCGCGCTTGGCGATTGCTCGCCATTTGCGGCGCGCACGAATTGCACGCAATCTTATTGCTGTGACTGAATCTCCACGCGGAAACAATCAACCACGACCGCTTACCGACGACGCGCGGCTCAAATTGCTGAGGGACACGTTGTTCGACTGGCACTCACTGTCCACCGATGACCGCTGGGATGATTCCGCCGCGCGACGGTCGTGGAATGAACGAATGGCCACCTTGGCTGATGACTTCCAAGTCCAGCGAAGTCAATCCCCACCCGCGGGCAGTGAACCCTCCAAGGCCGATCGCAAGAAGGAAGAGGAGTCGCTCAGAAATCGACTGGAACCATTGGCCAAGACCCTCGCTGCTGCACCGAAACTACGACAGGAATTACACGATGAATGGGCGCTCCGCTGGCATCACGACGACCGAGAATGGCAAAAGAAGCTCAAATGGCTGTCGCGCTGGCTCATGCCGCGCGGCGGCGAACGACGCGATGCATCCCGCCGTCATGTCGGCGGCCTCTCGCTTGTTCGTTTAGGAACGCTGACCGAATTTCGTCGCAAGGTACAGGTCGGTTTTTTTACGCGCATGAAACCCGATGGCTCGCGCGATGAATTTGGGCCGCACTTCGGTCAATCGACTCTCGATGCAATCGAGAAGCTGAAGGATAACCGCGTCAAGCAACTCGCCAGCCGCATCGTTGAAGCGGCTCTGGGTGTCGGCATCGAGCACCCTGGTGCCAACGGGCGCGATCTGCAACGTGCGCGACAGCGCATCAACGATCCCCGATTCGCGCCGTGTCACGCAGTAATCATTGAGGATTTGAGTCACTACCGGCCGGAAGAAACGCGCACCCGCCGCGAGAATCGTGCAACGATGGACTGGAGGAGCGCCGAAGCGCGCAAGCGATTGGAAGACGCCTGCCAGTTGCACGGACTGCACCTGCGCGATGTGAACCCGCAGTACACCAGTCGCCAGGATAGCCGCACCGGCGCGCCGGGCGCACGCGCCGTTGAAGTTCAAGCGAAAACATTTCTTACATGGCGCAAGCAGATCGCTCAAGCAGAGCGGAAGCGACAGGAAAATAAGGGCGATGCCCGCGATACGATGCTTCTCGATATTCATGCGCGATACAAAGACGCCATTGGATCGGCACTCAACGACCGACTGTGCATTCCGCTTAAAGGGGGCGATTTGTTCGTCTCAAGTGACCCAAAATCGCCCGCTGCTGCCGGAATTCAGGCGGATTTGAACGCCGCCGCAAACATTGGTCTCCGGGCATTGATGGACCCCGACTTTTCAGGCAAATGGTGGTATGTACCTTGTGATCCGAAGACAAAAATTCCCAAAGCCGACAAAGTCAAGGGCGGCTTGTTGGACAATGTTGGCCCACTTGCACCCGCAACCATAGAGAACCAAAACCAGAAGTCGGCGAAAGTCTCCAAGAGCAAGACGCGTGAAGTCATCAATCTATGGCGTGATCCCTCCGCACTGCCCATCACTGGCGCGGAACACGGCGATCTGTGGTCTGATACGATCGCCTACTGGAATCGCGTGCAGATGGATGTAGTAAAGGTATTGAGTGGCCAAAGATCCAAGCCAGGCTACGCGCTGGAAGAACTTCCATTTTAATTGATAATTGTGAGGTTCGTAATTGTCCTAAATCTGATTTGATGATAACCTCCCAACCGTCGCTACAGGCGGCATCATTTCCGTGTACGTGTCTTCCCCTTCAATGGGCTTGGCACACGGAGTCGATCTTTGAAAACCGAATCGGCGGGGCGAGTGCGCCGGTGGTGGCAGGGGCCTCTAGGAATGCTCGCGGGCCATTGGCGCCCGACACTTAGCCGCAACCGAAGGGCATTATGATCGCGAAGTTTTATGGCAATCTGACCCACGCTCGTTCGGTGGTTCATAACCGCCGCCGAAATCATGCGTTGCGAGTGCGGCCGAGCGCCCCCCCGGTTCGATTCTGATCGGCTGACACGCGAGGTACTCATTGCCCGCGAGCAGCTCGCGGAGGAGCGCCCCCCCGGTTCGATTCTGATCGGCTGACACATCTTCGTCGCCATCTGGTTGTGGTGCTGCGCGGCGGAGCGCCCCCCCGGTTCGATTCTGATCGGCTGACACATAGTTATACAGGCGGCAGGCGTTCGGGGTTGCGAGAGCGCCCCCCCGGTTCGATTCTGATCGGCTGACACGCAGTACCAATCGAGGACTTGGCGGATTTCCTCGGTGAGCGCCCCCCCGGTTCGATTCTGATCGGCTGACACAACTCGCCCCGATCCACTTGCGTCAACATTTCGTGAGCGCCCCCCCGGTTCGATTCTGATCGGCTGACACGCTGCCCCACTTCCGTCACAAGCCAAAGGATTTTGGAGCGCCCCCCCGGTTCGATTCTGATCGGCTGACACGCG